>ENA-UOOK01002290-UOOK01002290.1-fermentation-metagenome-genome-assembly--contig:-NODE-2290-length-23824-cov-4.155665_pt1 | contig 23824 bp, 15 predicted proteins | sample MGYA00245777_ERZ724023 | MGnify/ENA primary metagenome ERZ724023 (study PRJEB28704, sample SAMN03018312) | fermentation metagenome | biome: anthropogenic terrestrial biome; feature: soil; material...
GCCGGTTCCGGCAAGCCCATACTGTTCCACCCCGGCATCCTGTGGGATGGGATGGCATCTTCAAGGTTCAATCGTCCCGGTGAGTTCGAGGCGCTGCTGGAGGTGGAAGGGCTCAAGTTTACCCTGGCCCATGTTTCCTGGCCATGGTTCGATGAATGCATCGCGGTATATGGCAAATTCCTGAGCGCCTATGACCTTCGCAGGGATCTTTCCGTGGAAATGTTTGTTGACGTAACTCCGGGAACACCGCAGATATACCGGGAAGAAGTCCTGACAAAGCTATTCACTGTGGGGTATGACATAGAAAATAACATCATCTTCGGAGCGGACAGCAATGCCAACGACTATAACAGGAAATGGACAAGCGAATGGATCCGGCGGGATAATTGGATCTATGAAAAGCTGGAGCTGAGCAGGGAAACGGTGGATAAGATCTATTCCGATAACCTGAAACGCTTTGTGGGCGTGTCGGATAAAATCGTATCGAAGACCCCGATGAAGTCGGGGGAGTAAAACAGGGCCGATACCGTTGAATGGGGTATCGGCTCTTTCAAAATTGTTTGCAATAGCCGCTGCCATATGGGGTATGCGGTTAAAACATGCCATTTCGGGAAAGATACAGGAGCTCGCCGGAGAGCACCGCATGAAAAGTGATGTTTCGTTATATAAAAGCACTGATTGCTGCATAGAATAAGCATGAAATTAATGCTATAATGATTTCGGCTGAATATTGTATTATTCGCCTATTGGGATGGAACGGATTATGAGGTGAGATATGCTGTGACAAAAACGGTGTTTATTCAGAGCGATACTCTCCGTTTTCCCGTAAAAAACGGGGCGCCAAGCCGGCTGCTGCAGTGTTCTGCCGACGGCGGACCGGTAAGGGAATTCGAGATAGAACTGGCTCAGGGGAAACCGGATTTCCGGGTCTTTATGGACGTGCGGCCATACCGGGGGAAATATCTCGAAATAACGGTTGACGGCGCGGAAGACGATGACATTCTGAATGGGATGGAACAAGGCGACGACAGGATAGCGGATGATTTGTATCAGGAAGAGCTGCGGCCTCAATTCCATTTTTCTGCAAAACGCGGATGGATCAACGACCCGAATGGACTGGTATTCTGCCATAAGGAATATCATCTTTTCTTCCAGCACAACCCCTATGGAACCAAATGGGGCAACATGCACTGGGGGCATGCCGTCAGTGAGGATCTGCTGCACTGGACGGAGCTCGGAGAAGCTTTGTATCCCGATGAGTTGGGCACCATGTTTTCCGGCTGCGGCATCCTTGACGCGAATGACACGATGGGGCTCAAGTGCGATCCGCAGGATCCTGTTCTGTTCTTTTATACCTGCGCGGGGAATACGTCCAGGCAATCCAGGGGACAGAAGTTTACGCAGTGCATGGCGTACAGCAAGGATTGCGGGCGGACGCTGACTAAATATCCGGGTAATCCGGCCCTTCCGAATATAAAGAACGATAACCGTGACCCAAAAGTGATCTGGCACGAGAAGTCCAGGCAGTGGATCATGGCCTTATACATCGATAAGGATGAATTCGCCCTGCTGTCGTCAAGGGATCTGAAGAGTTGGAGCAAGCTGCAGGATTACCGGATTCCGGGTACGGGAGAATGTCCGGATATCTTTGAATTGGCGCTGGACGGTGACCCGAAAAAGAAGAAATGGGTTTTATGGAGTGCCAACGGAAGCTATCTCGTCGGAGATTTTGACGGATTTCATTTTACCGGGGAGGATCGGGTGATTACCGGCCGCACGATCCAATCGGGATACAGCTATGCCGCGCAAACGTGGTATAACGGTCCTGATGCGGACAACAGAATAATACAAATCGCATGGGCGACCATAACTACACCGGATATGCCCTTTAATGGATGCATGACCTTCCCCTGTGAATTGACTCTCCGGACAACCGAGAAAGGAATGCGTATTTATACCAATCCGATCCGGGAAATAGAAAAGCTCCGGGACAGAACGTTTTCATGGGAACCCGGATCCATCCGGCAAGGCAATGCAATTGATTTTGAATGGGATCATGAGTTATATGATTTATCCTGTGAGCTGGATTTGGGTTCGGCGGAAAAGATACTCATCGGCTTAAATGGTCTGGAGCTGGTTTATCATGCGTCGGAACAGACGCTTTCCTGCAAAGGCCAGAGTGCCGTTCTAAAACCAGAAAATGGGAAAATACGTTTGCGTATTCTGATGGATCGTGCGATTGCGGAGATATATGGGAACAACGGAGCGGTATATATGCCTGTGGAAGCGATTAACCGGCAATGGACGAAAACCATCCGATTTCTATCCGAGAACGGGGACGCCCGACTCGACCGTTTGGATATATCCGTTATAAAGCCTATCTGGACTGAAATGCCTGTAAGTTTTGCCTGTTTGCCGGCGAATGGGGACACTTGATTCAGGGAGATGTCTGTATGTATCAATTGCTGTTGGTGGATGATGAAAGATTGGAAAAGGAAGGGATAAGGGACCTTTTATCCTGGATGGATCTGGATGTGGAGGTAGCGGGAGAAGCTTCCAGCGGGAAAAAAGCGTTGGAGCTTGCAGAACGGCTGGAGCCTGATATTGTTATGACAGATATCAAAATGCCCGGTATGAGCGGCATTGAGCTGGCTTCTCAAGTGAAAACCATGCTGCCTGATGTCAAAATCATTTTTATCACCGGCTATCAGGATTTTGAGTATGCAAAGGATGCAATTTCTCTTGGCGCATATGGATATATACTGAAGCCTGTTGATGAGGAAGAACTATACGCCGTAATGAAAAAGGCCATAAACCAGTTTGAGTCGGAACGCCACAGCATGGAAGAAAAGCAGGCGCTGACACGGCAGATAGAAGAAAGTCTCCCATTTTTACAGCAGCAGATCCTGCGAAGCCTTTTCCTGGATTCCGCCGATTTGACGAATGAGTTTCTGGCGCAGATCGAAAAATCGGGTATTTTTTCAAAAGGCAAGTCTTATCGTGTGATTGTTATGAGCCTGGATAATTTCCCCATTTACGAAAGAGAACATCCCAGAGAACAGACATCATCTTTAGCCCAGAGCACCCTGCATCATTTGAATGCTGTTGCAAACGGAACATGCTGCATCTCCGCAGTTCAGACAGCAGATGACCTTTTTTGCTTTCCATCCGCCGAGACGGATGAGGAAAAGCTTGGGAATGATTTGAAATGCGTAATGAAATGGCTTGAGCAGAATTATGGCATGACGGTAACGGTCGGCATCAGCATGGCAACCTCATCCTATTTCAAACTGCATAAGCTGTATGGGCAGGCTTTGGAGGCGACAAAGTCCAAATGGTATATAGGCCCGGGTAAGATGATCTGGGCGGCGGGGCTGCCTCAAGCTGCAAAAGACAGTAAGGCGGGGTTGGAGATTGATTTGAGTCATACCGACCTGAAGGCAAATGTCATCAAATATATTCTATCCGGAGACGAGTATGCAATTGGTATCTATTTGGAGGAATACTTTGATAAACTGCCGGAGGGGATAAAAAACTCCAGGAAACAGTTTCAGGGCCTGTGCCTGAAAATCCTGGAGGCATGTGAACATTTGCTGACAGAAAGGAACGAATCGTTTTCGGATGTATTCGGCGACCGTGTATCCATACTGGATGAACTCCTGATCTTTGACACATATTACGGCCTGAAAACCTGGGTGATTTATAAAATTATGGAGCTGTCCGCTTACATGAGCAGAAAAAATACCGACCGGAGCAATCGCGTGGCAGAGAAAGTTATCCGTATTATCAATGATTGCTATGATCAGGACATTACGATAGAGATGATTGCAAAAAAGGTATATCTTTCCCCTAATTATATCAGGAGGATCTTTAAAAGTGAAACGGGCCAGACGATCCTTCAGTATATGACAAGGGTCCGGTTGGAGAAAGCCGTGGAACTGATGAAGGATCCTTCCCTGAAAATATCGGATATATCGCAGAAGGTAGGGTATGGGAGCGTGTCTTACTTTGGACAGATATTCAAACAGTACTATGGGGTTTCTCCTAAAGAATATATGGAGACAATGGATAATCTATGAAGAATAGACGGGACGATGGCAGGAAAAGACTTAACGAAATCATCGGAATAAAGCATTGGCAGGAAGATATAAAAATCAAAAAGAAATTAAGAGTGTCCTATTTTGCTCTATTATCCGCCGCAATTCTTTCCATTGCAGTCTTATCCTGCGTTAAGATCAATACCGTGGTTCTGGATCTGGCAAAGGAAGAAATACATTATTCGGTTCTGCAGTTGGGAGAGAATATTACAAATAAGCTGGAATCCTATGAGGAAATATCCCAGAGCGTATTTTTCAACAAAGAGCTGATGGAGATCATAACCAAGCAGTATAACAAACGGCGGGATGCTTATGACGCATTCATGCGGGGAAGGGATATTCTCAATACAATCAAATACATAGACCCGGATGTCAGCGGCGTATCCGTTAAAGTTTTCAACGATACTTTTCTGTTTGACGGGGAATACTTCGAACCGGCCGATCCGAAAGCCATGCTGTATGACGAATTGCTGCATAACGGGACAGGCAAGCTGTGGACAGGCTCTTACAAAAGCACGGGCAATAAGTATGTCATTGCATTTTATAAGTTTCTATACGAATATAAAGCCAGTTTCCAGATTGCAGGCATCCTTCAGATAGAGGTGCCCGAGGCGGTCATATATGATTATATCAAGGCGGAAGCAAACGATAAGGATATTTTTGTTCTGGATCAGAATGGGAAGGTGGTAACGGCAAGCGACAAAACCCTTGTTGGGAATAACGTGGCCTATCTCCCTTATATCCGGCAGGTTTTTGAACACAACAGCGGCGAGTTCATTTTTCATGCAGACCGGAGCGAGTCGTTGATCGTTTACAATACGATATATAACCGATGGAAGGTTGTCTATATTACGGATCTGAAAAGCCTTATGGCAGACACTTCCAAATTGAATCGTTTTATCATACTCATATGCCTGACTGCAACTTGCGGTATCTGGCTGATGACCCGCTTATTGGCGGAAAAATTGACGCAAAGGCTGGATCAGCTCACCGAAGGGGTGCGGAAAGTCGGAGAAGGGGATTACAACAACAAGATTGCGCTGACCGGAAACGATGAGGTCGGGCAGCTTGCCGTAGCTTATAATCAGATGACGGATAAGCTGAAATATATGTTTGAAGAAGTGTACAAGGCAAACATTACAAAAAAACAAGCGGAGCTTTGGGCTCTTCAGGCGCAGATCAACCCTCATTTCCTATACAATGTCCTTTCATCTTTCGGGTGGCTGGCATGGAAACGGGGCGTTCCGGAATTGAGGACAACCGCTATGGATCTGGCCAGGTTTTATCGCTTCTCCCTCAGTCGTGGGAACGATATTATAAACCTGAAGCAGGAGATTGAGCAGGTTAAGACATATGTCAATATCCAGCGTATGCGGTTTGAAGATAAAGTGAAGGTTGTTTATAACATTGAGGAATCCCTGTATGATTACCGGATCATGAAGCTTACTTTGCAGCCTTTGGTGGAGAATTGCTACAATCACGCTATGAGAGAGGATGAATCGACATTAAATATAGAAGTCAAAGGATACAGGGAAAACGATCATGTCATACTTGAGGTAATCGACGACGGAGTCGGAATGGAGGAAGAACAGGTCATCGAAATGCTGCAGGATGGGGAAAACATATATCATGATGGAAAAGGGTATGGAATTGCGAATGTAGATGCCAGGATAAAACTCGGGTTCGGCCAGGATTACGGCATAAGCATCAACAGCATGCCGGACGCAGGAACGATAGTGAGGATTCTGCTCCCACAAAAAAAGGAAAGCTGACCTGTTCCCTGAATTGTGTCGTATTGCGATAGATTTGATAATCTTCTTATATTTCGTTTTTCCGGACAGCGTGCTACAATTGAACCAGAGATGAGGAAGCAATATAGGGAGAGAGGCAAGGATATGGTAAGGGAGCAGGTGAAGAGACCCTACAGACATAAGGATAGCAGTCTGTGGACAGCCTTATATAAACAGCGCTATCTTTTGCTGATGTCGATTCCTTTTTTGATCTGGATTTTTGTTTTTCACTTTGGCCCCATGTATGGATGGTTGATGGCTTTTCAGAATTATAATCCGAACGAAGGAGTATTGCACAGCGAATGGGTCGGACTCCGTCATTTTATCTCCTTTTTCCAGAACGCGGAGGCCATCCGGGCGGTGCGCAATACGATAGCGATCAGCAGCCTGAATATTGTAGCCGGTAATTTCGTCCCATTGATATTGGCACTGATGCTGAATGAAGTACACAAAACTGTTTTCAAGCGAACCATACAGACGATATCCTATTTGCCGCATTTTGTATCCTACGTTGTCATAGCAAATTTATTTCTCGCCATTCTTGGGCTGCAGGGTCCGGTAAATGAGCTTTTGATGGGCTTGGGCCTGGTAAAGTTGCCGGTAAAATTCTGGTGGAATGACAGAGCATTTTGGTATATGATAGCGGGGATTAACACCTGGAAAGAAGCCGGATGGGGAGCCATTATCTATCTTGCAGCCATATCAGGGATAAACCAGGAATTATATGAAGCTGCAACAGTAGACGGATGCGGGAGATTCAAGAGAATCTGGTATATAACGATACCATCCATATTACCAACGGTAATCGTACTGTGGATATTAAGCCTTGGTGATATTTTCAATGCAGGCTTTGACGCTTCCTATCTGTTGGGGAATGCCGCTACGCGTAACAGCTCGGACGTAATTGCCACGTATGTTTACCGTTATGGCATCAATATGGGGATGTACTCCTTTACGACAGCGATCAGCCTGATGCAGATCTGCATTGGATTTATCCTCATATTCCTGTCCAATACGCTGGCCAGAAAATTCACAGATTATTCCCTGTGGTAGAAAGAGAGGTCTATATGAAAAAAAGTTTCGGTGAGAAGATCTTTGATTTTGTGAATGGCCTGCTGCTGACGATTATGGCTTCTTCCATGATCTATCCGTTTATATATGTACTGGCCATATCGCTGAACGAAGCGGCGGACAGCAATAAAGGCGGGATATTTCTTTTTCCGCGGAAGTTTACCCTGGATAGTTATCGGATTGTAATGGAGAATCACGATCTCCTGAATACGGCTTTGGTAAGCGTAAGCCGGACCGTCCTGGGTACGGTACTGACCGTTCTGTGTTCCGCTATGTTCGCCTATGTATTTACGAAACCGAAATTCATTTTTTATAAACCGATGAAGCTCATCTTTTTTATTGCCATGTTCCTGGGTGGAGGAGCCCTGATCCCGGTATATATGCTGTACAGATCGTTGGGGCTTCTGAACAGCTTTGCGGTTTATATCCTGCCTTTTCTGGTAAACCTCTGGTTCGTAATCCTGTTTCGGACGTATTATACACAGATGCCGAAGGGATTGGAAGAAGCTGCACTGGTGGACGGAGCCAATGAGCTGAGGATCTTCTTTACCATCATTTTGCCTTTATCCACTCCTATGATAGCCACAGTCGGTTTGTTTGCGGCAGTGGACCAATGGAATTCCTGGCGCGATACCTTGTTTTTTACATCAAAGGATTCGCTTAAGACCCTTCAATTTCTGATGATGGAGGTCATGCAGAAGGCGGAAGCCGGGTCGATGATTACCAGGGCTGCGGCTAAGATGGGTAAAGTCCGAAAGGTCAGGAGCGTGGATCCCGTATCCGTCAGAATGTCGATTACGATAGTGACTACGATTCCCATTGTGCTGGTTTACCCGTTTCTCCAGAAATATTTTATGAAAGGTATGCTCATAGGTTCCATGAAGGGATAAGACCGAAAGATCTGTATATTCCTTAGCGCCTATATGATATATTAACCAATCATTTAAGGGAGGTATCTTGATGAAAAAAAAGTTCAGTATTTTTTTGGCATTTCTCCTCATAGTAGCTTTTTCCATTTCCGTATTGTCGGGGTGCAATGTCCAAAAGGGAGATCCGTCGGAGCAATCTAAGGAAGACAACCAACAGGGCGACCAATCATCCGGCGGGGAAGGCGCCCCATTAGCTGCGGACGGGAAAAACAATCCGGTAACCTTTTCTATTTTTACGGGCGGCACGGATCCCATGGAAGGCGGAGCGCCGATTCTTGAAGAAATAACAAAAAGAACGGGAGTATCCTTTCAAGTAGTCGACGCGGCGGGACAAGCGAATGAAAAGCTGAGCATCATGCTGGCCAGTGACGATTATCCCGATATCGTCAAGCTTCCCAGAGACCAATTGTTCTATCGTTATTTGAGTTCCGGAGATCTGATCGATGTCAAACCCATAATGCAAGAGTATGCGCCTACGGTATATAAGATGTATAATCTTTCCCAGAACGGAAGCCTTATCGATCGCTTTTCCGACAAGGACGGAAAGCTGTACTATCTGACGGACGATCTGGAGATGATCAATGAAGGGGAGAAACCCACAGAGGACCTGGAAGCTCCCGATTATGAGCAGAATTTGCTTCCATGGCACAGGGTCCTGTATGTCCTGTATCCGGAGGTCCAGGATGTCTATGGTAGGGAAATCACCAATCTCGAGGATTGGTATGATGCCATGAAGGCATATAAGGAAAAATATCCGGGCAATGACCGTTATGCAATATCTATGAGCAGCGCCATAGGCGGGCATATGATTTGGGCAGCTTTATCCATGTACGGGTATAAGGTATTGAGCCATGGTATAGCAGGCGGAGTATATGCGACAAAAGACGATGAAAATTATCAGTATACCTTTAAAATACCAGAACTTCTGGACTTCTTCAAATTTCTGAATCGTGCCTATAAAGAAGGGCTGATGGATCCGGAAGGGCCCATACAAACAAACGAACAATTCCAGGAAAAACTGAACAGCGGCAAGATCTTTTCCATGATCGGGAATTGGGATGTCATCTATTCTGCAAACGAAACCATGTTGGCGGACGACAGTACAAAGGATAAGATATACATTCCGCAAAAGCTGTTGGCGCCCGGAGTAGAGCAGCATTGGCAATATAATTACGCATATACCGGCAATATGGCTATGGTAGTCACGAATAAATGCAAAGAGCCGGAACGGCTGTTTCAATTCCTTGAGTGGCTTTACAGTGACGAAGGCCTGATATTGAACGGCTGGGGTATCGAGGACGAAGACTATATTGTCAACAGTGACGGCAAAAGAGACATTACTGCCGGGATAGATGAAAAAATGAAATCGGAGGATAATTACAGCTGGGAACGCGGACTGAATTTCTTTCAAGGTGTATTGAGTATGCCTGCGTATACCAGCGACGGACAGTATGCCAACAGCTGGATGGCGCCTTATTACAGTTCGGAGGAAGGAAAGGATCCCCGTGACGTAACGGTAAGCAGCTCGTCGCTTAACTGGCATGATGACTGGGTAGGGACCTTCTATAAGGACTACGATGAAGTTGATATCTATGTAGCCTCGGAATCCCCCGAAGCATTGGCTCTGGCCAAATCCCAGGCTCTGGTTGACGATGCCGTTTCCAAGATGGTACTGGCGGAATCCGAAGGGGAATTGGAACAAATCTATCGGGAAACTCTGGACCAGATGGAAGCAAGCGGGATATCCAAATGGGAGAAATATATCAACGATGAAATAGCCGCCCGCAGGACCAAATAACGGAATAGAATCATGATTTCGAATGGAGAGAGGGGAAGGAATGAGCAGAATACCTGAGGATTATATGGAAAAGGTTTATGCCGGCTGGCTGGGTAAAATCATCGGCGTCCGGCATGGCGCGCCGACAGAGGGATGGAGTTACGAGAGACTGGCAAAGGTATACGGAGAAATAGATGGCTATTTGGTGGATTACAAAGACTTTGCAGCCGACGATGACAGCAATGGACCCATGTTCTTTTTGAGGGCTCTGGAAGATTATACCTGCTATTCCGATATTACCGCGGAGCAAATCGGCCTCAGTTTGCTGAATTATGCCCCTTATGAGCATGGCTTCTTCTGGTGGGGCGGTTATGGCAAAGGAACGGAACACACTGCCTATCTCAATATCTGTAACGGTATCATGCCGCCGCGTTCCGGATCGGTTGAGCAAAACGGCGCAGCCATAGCGGAGCAGATCGGCGGCCAGATCTTTATCGATACCTGGGGATTGGTCGTTCCGGGGGATCCGAAGCTGGCGGCGGAATATGCGGAAAAGGCCGCCAGTGTTACGCACGGAGGGAATGGAGTATACGGCGGAATGTTCATAGCCGCTTGCATCAGCTCCGCTTTTATGGAAAGAGATATCGACGGGATCATTAAAGCGGGCTTATCCGTCATTCCCGGGGATTGCGAATATGCCCGGATGGTTCGTGACATCATGGCTTACGGCAGGAAGCATCCCGAAAATTGGAGGGATTGCTTCCGATTCGTGAAAGAACACTATGGATATGACCGTTATCCGGGGGTATGTCATATCATCCCGAATTCGGCCGTGATCGTACTTTCCTTGCTGTACAGTGAAGGCGATTTTTCCCGGGCGATCAATATCGCCAATATGTGCGGCTGGGATACAGACTGCAATGTCGGCAATGTCGGCACGATCATGGGAGTCAGAAACGGTCTGGCGGGAATCGGCTACGATAAGTGGAGAAAGCCCATAAATGATTTTTTAGCCTGTTCCAGCGTGGCAGGAAGCTTAAATATTATGGATATCCCCTCTGCCGCCACCTATATCGCTGCTTTGGCTTACAAAATCGCCAATGAGGATTATCCGGCGGAATGGAAAGAGATTCTGGAGGGGAAAGCGGCCAGGTTCCATTTTGAATTTCCGGGGTCGACCCATGGGTTCCGTGCAGATTCCACGGTGGAAGCAGTGAACAGGGAATACCTGGGCCCTTTGAGATGTGAATTGAAGCATACGACAGAAGAAGCTCACAGTGGGAAAGGCGCTCTTAGGATTGAAGCTCAGCCTTTGCCGGCCGGTGAAGAACTGCGGGTATTTCATAAGACGTATTACAGGCCCAAGGACTTCCATGACAGCCGATACGATCCGAGTTTTTCTCCGATCCTGTACCCCGGCCAGACTCTGAAAGGCTGCGTAAAGATTCCTGAGCAAGCCATTGGCGTCATTGCCTGCCTCTATGTGAAAGACGGCAATACAGGGCAATATATGGAAGGCCCGAAGAAGGATCTGATTCCAGGACAGTGGGTGGAGTTAAACTTTGCTATTCCCCGGCTGGAAGGAGCCTGTCTGGAAGAAGCGGGAGTCAAGCTGGTGCCAAAGGACGGTTATCGTTCCGTAATGATTGCTTACCTGGATGATTTCGATTTTTCGGGATATCCGGAATACACGATAGACTTTGCGAAAGAAAGAATGGAATATTGGAACGGGTTGCATTTGGAAGTAAGCCAATTTACTTATCTTAAAGGGATATGGACATTGGAAAACGGAGAGCTGAACGGTAGCTGCTGCGATTTCGGCGAAGCCTATACCGGAGCCCATGACTGGGGCGATTATACTTACGAAGCTACATTGAAACCATATCTGGGAGATTATCATCGGATCAATTTCAGGGTACAGGGTGCCATTCGGTCCTATGCAGTGGGTTTGGCTCCAGAGAATCAGCTTGTCCTATATAAAAATGAAAACGGATACCGGGCATTGGACCAGAAGGATTTCCCGTGGGAGCTTAACCGGGAATATACCCTGAAGGTTGAAGTAAGAGGTCCGGTTATTGAAATATGGAACAGTGGAAAAAGGATCATTTCCTATACGGATACAGAATCCCCTTACCTTACAGGGCAAATTGGAATGTCGGTGGCAAAGGGCAGTCATTGTCATTACAGAAATGTTATAATCGGAAGAGTGAAGGAGTAGCACCCAACAGAAAAAGGAATAATGCCCGGACGGCATAGCAAAACGACACAGCAAGAATCCCTGCTTATAGCGGGGATTCTTGCTGTACCGCGGTATTCTGCTGCTTTCATGTATATGCTTTTTCCGCCTGAACAGCAAATCGATTCAATACATCATCGATTCGAAACTCCGGATGGCCGTTGATATAAGTCAGGACTTTGTTATGGAAATTGCCGTACCAATGCTCGGGAATACTCCGGATTCCATATGCAGCGCCGAATATGCTTCCCGCGGTGGCTGCCGTACAGTCATTGTCATATCCCATCGCCACGGTTTCGCCAATTACTTTTGTAAAGTCGTCTTTGCCTATCATCAGTCCGAAGATCGTAAGGCATGCATTCAGATTGGTATGGACTCCGCTCATGGCGCCGAATCGCTCTTCTACCGCTTTCCGGGCCTCCATATAGTTCCGGATATCTTTGCCGGCTTCGAGAGCCCAGCGGATATCCCCCGCCAGCAGACAGTCGGCAGGGATCTCGGTCAGTCCGGTTTTCAAAGCATCGGTCACATTATCCATGTCAAATGCGGCTGCTATTGCGGCGCTGAAAAACATTTCGCCATATATTCCGTTGCGCCTGTGACTGATATAGGCGTCCCGGTATGCCATTTCCGCCGCTTTCTCGGGGTATCCCGGCGCAAGGTAACCCCATGGATCGGATCGGATATCCGCTCCAATCCACTGACAGTAGGGATTATTCCGTTCGCCCGCCGCATCAGCGGGGATACCGGCCTTCAGATTCCTTAAGGCAACATCTTCAGCGGTACATGCATAAGGCAGATATTTGAGCCAGGCGGCGCCGATATCCACTGTGGTAAAGCACAACCCGTAGTCCTCCGCGATCAGAAGACCCAACAGGGTATAGGTGATATCGTCATCCACCGGCACTCCATCCAGATGGTTACGGGTGTACCGGAAGCACTCGCTTACCTGATACCTTTTGTTATTGGGATTCTTGATGGCTGACCAGTAATCCCTGGGAGGAAAATCATCTCCTATGTAAGAAGCCCAGTCTTCCATTGCGTCGACGCTCCAGAATTCCACAGGCGCGCCAAGCGTACATCCGGCCATTCTGCCTATAAAAGCGCCTTTCAAGCGCTCCATATACCGATCTGGGCGGAAGCGTTTCCATAGCTTTCGGGGGCCGTCAGGTCTTAATGCCTGTATCGCATCCAGGGGATTGGGCTCTTTGGCCGCAAGATCCTTATCCTCTTCCAGATTTTTAATATTTTCAATAATGGTCTTCAAGCTCTCATCCGCTTCATTGATCAAAGACTGCAGTTTTTCCCGATCTGCACCATATTCATATCTGAGACGGGAATATTCGATCAGCTGCTCCTGTTTCTTACGCAAATCAGGGAAATCGGGATAGACCGGGGGATAATTCATGAACGACACCTCCATTTATCTACTATTATATTGTTAAGGCGTTGCCTGTAACATCAGCTTTCAGCCTGGAGGGAATCCGGACTTATCTGCATAAATTCAATTCTGTTGCCATCGGGGTCCTTTGCCCAGCATTGATAGTTCAAGTCCTTGCCTTGCTTTGGTTCGGCGTCGAGGGTTATCCCCTTTTCCTTAAGGGTGTCTGCAGCCTTATAAATATCATCTACTGCGAGGCAGAGATGGGAATATCCTATCATCTTGGATGGTATTTCAACTTTAGCCTGTCTGCCGTAAAATAATTCTATAAATTGCCCCTCTGTAACCTTTATGTATACAATCCAGGGCTCTCCCTTGTCGTTATTCAGCTCAAATGCTTTTTTGAAACCGAGAATGTCGCAGTAAAAATGAACCGACTCTTCCATATTGCCCACAGTAAACGCCAAGTGGCCTATGCCTGTTATCATAAACACGACTCCTCCTATTTATTATTTTCAAGCAGATCCTGTTTATAGTATATATCTAAAAACCATTTATTAACAAGCTTTATTTTGATTCTACTGCAAAAAGTCGTATTGCTGCAAAATGGCGAAGGACGCCTTTTCGGCGAGATGAGTATTTGCAGCTGAATCAATATATGTGCAAAGGAAAATTATTATCCTACGGGAAAAGCACAACCAGGTATGCGGTTGTTTCGCTTTCCTCCAGGTTTTCTATGGTATGGTCCCGATCCGCACGATAGCGGGCGGTGTCTCCCATATTCAATGTGGCGCTGTACTCGCCGGCGACGACGCGTACCTTGCCGGAAATCACCGTCAGGAATTCCTCCGCTTTGGGATAGTGAGGTTTTGAATCCAGTATCCCATGGGGCTGAAAGGTCAATGTATATAACTCCAGATTGTCTTTCATATGGATGGGGGAATTTACATGTATGGTGCAGGAGCGGTCCTCCGAATAAAAAAGCGGGACTTCATCCCGGTGCTGAACTTCAATGGGAGAATCGTTTCCTGTCTCCACCAGTTCTTCTATGGTGGTGTCCAGTACTCTGGAAATTTTCCATACCGTCACTACCGTAGGATTTGTTTTTCCCTGCTCAATCTGCGACAGCATGGATTTTGAAACCCCGGACCTTTTGGAAAGCTCGTCCAGGCTGATTCCCTTCTTTTTACGATAGTGCATGATGTTTTTTCCGATCGGCAGGTGCGATATATCCATTGGGAAAACTCTCCTTTCCTTTTTTCATTATACCCCGAACCCGTATAAGAAATCAATTTCTATGCGAAATTTGCTAAATTTTGCGCCGCTGATTTCCGAATCCTGTCTTTTCCCGATCTTCTATGAGGAAAGATAATAAAAAATCGAACTTATCAAAAAATATTGAAATATACAATGGGGGCCCATACTGATAAAATAAGATCAGGGAATAGGAAATAAAGGAATGAAAGAAGCAATGGAGGTGTAAGAATTGAGCCAGGTTACTTCCGGTATCGGCAGAGCTCCCGGGGCCGGGAAAGGGCGCCGGCTTTGGCGGGAGATCTCCAATTATAAGTATATTTATATGCTTATCCTTCCGGGTATTTTGTTTTTCATAATCTTCAGCTATACACCCATGTATGGCATTATATTGGCCTTTAAAAAGTTCATGTACAACAAAGGCATTACAGGCAGCCCCTGGGTGGGCTTTACCAACTTTGACGTGCTGTTCCGGAATGCGGATTTCTGGCGGGCGGTAAAAAATACTCTTATCATCAGCTTTGGGAATATCCTGTTCGGTTTTCCGGTACCGATCATCCTTTCCCTCATGCTCAATGAACTGCGGAGCTTCAAATTCAAGAAAGTAAGCCAGACCGTCCTCTATCTGCCCCATTTTATTTCATGGGTCATCATGGCGGGCCTGATCTACAACATGTTTTCCGTGACCAACGGCGCGGTGGGAAAAGTAATGTACAGCTGGTTTGGAATCGAGCCTGCACGTATACTCGGCAACCCTGCCTGTTTCCGCACTCTGGTATATATATCGAATATATGGAAGAATTCCGGCTGGGGAACTATTATATATCTGGCTGCGATATCAGGAGTAAATCCGGAGCTATACGAATCCGCAGTATTAGACGGCGCCAGCAGATTCAAACAGATGATCTATATCACGCTCCCATCCCTTGCCTTTGCCATCTCCATCAATCTGATCCTGGATATGGGCGGGGTAATGAATGCGGGATTCGATCAGATATTCAACCTGTATGACCCGGGCGTTTATAAGGTAGGAGATATCATAGATACCTACGTTTACCGTATCGGTATACAAAACGCCCAGTATGAGATGAGTACGGCAGTAGGATTGTTCAAGTCCGTAATCAACTGTATTCTGCTGGTAACGGCGAACAAGATAACCAATATGCTCGGACAGGAAGGCCTGTTCTGACCGAAGGGAGGAAATTCCGATGTTTCAAAGCAAGCGGAACGGTTTGAAACCGTTTGACTTTTTCAATGTACTATTTTTTATCCTGCTCTGTTTCATTATGATCATGCCGTTCTGGAACGTTTTAATGACTTCCCTGGTAAGCGAAGGAGAGTATTTTTCCAGACCGATCATCCTGTGGCCGAAAAATTTTTATTTGGCTTCCTACAAATATATCTTCAGCAGCGACAAACTGATACGATCCATGGCGGTAACGGTTTTCGTGGCACTGATAGGTACGGTGTACAGCATGGTGCTCACAACGATGCTGTCATACGGCATGACCAAGAAGAAAATGCCGGGAAGGAACTTTTTCCTAACCATTATTATCATCACCATGTTCTTCGGCGGCGGATTGATCCCGTATTATTTGCTCATCCGTAATCTGCATCTGATTAACAAGATATGGGTCATGATCCTTCCGGCGGGTGTCAATATCTGGTATTTCATCCTGGTCAAATCCTTCTTCAATCAGATCCCCCAGAGTCTGGAGGAGTCGGCGAAAATAGACGGTGCCAATGAGATCACGATCTTCTTCCGCATCGTCATTCCATTGTCGCTGCCCGCATTGGCAACCTTTTCGCTGTTTTACGGAGTTGCCTTCTGGAATACCTGGTACGACGCCTTGCTGTTTATTACCAAGGAGGACCTGCATCCCCTCCAGCTGGTACTGCGGAAGATGATTGTTCAGAATGAAAGGCCCGGCCTTATGGACGCCGCATACAAGAAGGTTACGGGAAACAATTTCGGATTGTTCGACGACGGGATCAAAATGGCGACGGTTATTGTTGCCACCGTACCGATTCTGTGTGTATATCCTTTCCTGCAGAGATACTTCGTGCAGGGGATATTTGTGGGTTCCATAAAAGGCTGAGGCATCGATTGTGCCGATTGGTTCCAGGATGGTCCGGCTTATTCCTGTTTTTCAGGATAATTCGGTCCGGGCCGTTAAAGAATAAAATGATAGGAGGTTTACAGAAAATGATCAAGAAAAGATGGTTATCCGTATTGTTGGTTGTTGTGATCCTGTTATTTGCAGCCTTTACGGGCTGCGGAAAGGGCAGCGATGAGCCGAGCGGCAAAACTCCCGCGGACAGCGCGACGGACGGCAACGAGAAAAAAGAAGGCGTAACGCCTGTGAACAAAGAGGAAGTCGAAATTTCCGTCGCTCTGTGGGATCTGTCCGAATTCGGCAAAGATGAAGTCGGCCAGGCCATCGCCGATAAACTGAAGGTGAAAATCAATCCTGTCCCATTGAGCTGGGACAATGACGTGGAGCAGATCAAGCTGTTTGCCGCAACCGGTGAAATGCCGGATATCGTTGCGACCTATACGGCGGACGATCCCGCCAGATTTTACAGCTGGATCGATCAGGGAATCACCAGGGCGATTCCGGCGGATATGGTTGCCAAATATCCCAACCTGCAGAAGGTGTTTGAGAACAGCCCGATCGGCAACGCCATCCGGGACATCAAGGGCGAGTACCGGTATATTCCGAGACCCAGCAGCAAGAGCAACCTTTATCTTGCCAATCAGCAGGCCATCTACTATCGGAAAGACTGGCTCGCCAATGTGGGAATCGATAAGGTGCCCGAAACAATGGATGAGTTTTATCAGATGCTGGTAGCTTTCAAGGAAGACGACCCGAATCAGAATGGGGTAGCGGACACTTACGGCTTTACCGCTTCCAAAATGCTTCCTTTGACGACTTTCTTCCCGTCCTACGGTATCGATCCGGAATCCTGGGTAAAGGAGGATGACGGGAAATGGGTTCCCGGGTATCTTTCCGAACGCAACATCGAACCTCTGAAATACTTCCAGGAGCTGTACCGGGAAGGACTGCTGGATCCGGAATTCACCATCGCAGGCTGGAAGCAGGCCATCCAGAAAATAACATCCGGCTCCTTCGGCGCCATGATCCGAAACGCAGACGTACACTGGCTGAATAAAACCATCAACAGCATGTTTGGCGAAGCCAACCCGGATGTGGAAAATCCCCTGGACGTACTCGGCGTTATGGGACCGCTGAAGAAGGATGCGGACAGCGAAGCAAAATGGCCCATGTTCCTGGATGCGGGCGGTTCCGAGATATCCAGCGAAGTAGACGACGCAAAGCTCGACAGGATCCTGGAGCTGTATGAATATCTGCTTTCGGACGAAGGCAGGATGCTGCTTCGTTACGGCATTGAAAACAAGAACTACAAGATGAACGGGGACAAGATTGAGCTCATCAACGATCCGGAAACAAACGAGCCGTATGTTATGTCAGTGAAGTTCCCTTCTACCGTCATCGGTTCCTTGGCGGATTGGGACTTTGACAATGACGCGGATCCGAATTCCCTGGTGCAGATCCCCCAGGAATACAGAGAGCTGGGCAAGACCGTAAGAGAGGAGTACAACAAGGCGGCCATGGATCAGAACCTGGCAGTGAAATATCTTTCGACTCCCACCAAGGATACCCTCACAATCAGCTATCAGGACAGCTATACCCAGATGATCATCGGGGAGGAAGACATTGAAACGGCGTTCCCCAAATTCGTGGAGGAATGCATGGCAAAGGACCTCGGAAAAGCAATCGAGGAAGTCAATGCCGTCGTAAAGGAAAAAGGATTGGACAAATAACCCCGACAAAACAATAGAATAACCGTAACATTCCACTCCCGCACAGCTCTGCTGTCACATATGTTTGTTATACAGAGGAGTGGAATGTTTATTTTTCAGAGGAGGTCAACAGGATGCAAAAGACATATGACATCGACTATTCCACGGATATAAAGAATAAGGATATCACGTGGGCGAAGCCGTTCATCAACGGGAAGATCAAGGCTTTCTTTGTGCCAAGCGTAAGATACGGGAGAGAAATTGTGGAACTGATCCAACGCATGGATATCGCCTATGAAACGGTCACGATCGACCGGTGCTGGGATCTGAACCGGTGGGGATTCGGTGATTTCTATGATAAGCGGGGCGGCATCTGGGATTTTGATATCATGTACCGGAATATGGAGAAGGTATTGACTTCTTCTGAAGAGTTTGACGTCCTGGTCATACCCGGCATAAACGGCTGGGGATACTTCACGGAGAAGACGAGGCAGGCGATCGTGAAACGCGTGGAACAGGGGGCCGGTTTGATCCTGATCCATCCGTTTACGGGAAAAGGCCTGAAACCATCGGAAGAACTCGATCAGCTTTCTCCCCTTCGATCCCTGTATGAAGAAGGGTTCAATGACGGAGGCTATCCGCAGATCGAGCCGGGCCGGCTCGGAAAGGACAAATGGATTGCGGAATCCCACTATATCACCAATGGAATTCCCTTTCGCCTGTTTCCCTTTGAAGAAATGAGCTATTATCCTTACAGGGCGTCGGGTGAGGTCATCCTGCGCTCGGAATCCGGCATGCCCATCGCGGCCGTCGGGGAATACGGAAAAGGCCGGGTCGTTGCTTTCGGATATTATTGCAGGGACATTTTGCCCCAGCATAGCGCGTTTACCGGAACGGACGATACCTTCAACCCCATTGTGGAAACCTGGAAGGGCGCTTTGCACAGCTGCAGTTTCGATTACCTGGAATATTTCTACGGACTGATAGGAAGAAGCATGATCTGGTCCGCCCGAAAAGAACCGGCAGCCACTCTGCAGGCTCCCGTGTTTGACGGCGGGCGGATCGTTGCGCCCTCTGAATGGAAGAAAGATCGGTCATGGCATCTGACATGCCTGGTGAAGAACGAGTATGACGAAGCAGTTGCGGACAGCCGGCCGATCACGACAGACTTTACGATACCCGATTGGATGAAGAGCGGAGGGAAATACCGCGCGGAGTTGTCATTGACCGGTGGCGGCAAAGTGATCGACTGGTATACGATGCCATTTGAATATCCCTATTCGTCAAGGATCACTCAGGTAAATACCGATAAAAAATGCGTAAGCAGCGGTGAAACGGTGAATGGCAGTATCGTTATGGAGGGCGGAAGGAACGATAATGAGTGCGGCAGTGTCGTTGCGGTGAATGGCAATGACGTTGTGATGAATGACAATAACGTTGAGGTGAATGGCAATATCACTGCGGTGAATGACGATATCGTCGCGGCAGGACGGTCCGGCAGCATCGAGCTTCAGACGGTGGACGGCTATGAAAGAGTCCTGGCGGTGGAACAGTATGATGGGAAAGATGCGCCCATCGCATTTCAATATAAAGCGCGCAATGTGCTGTCCCTGCAGATAAGGTTTGTCGCCCTGCTGAAAACCGCCGACGGGCACACGATACAGAAGGTGAAGTCGGAGCCCGTCATCGTCACGCCGGAAAAAAGAACCATAAATGATTTTGAAGTGTTTATGAGCCCCCAGAACAGAGGCCAGGGGGATCTGCTGCCCTATATCAATCTGCTGTTTCCCAGGATGGGGGTTACGGGCCTGCTGATCGGCGACAACAAATCGGTCGCCACGTCGGGAGGAAAGGGCCTGGGCGTCTATTGGTACCACAGAGCGCCGTACACCGAGCGGAAGGAACAGTATCTGAGGACCGGGGACAAACGGTATCTTATCCGGAAGCCCTGCCTCAACGACCCGGTTTTCTGGGAAGAAAACGACGCCAATATCAGAAGGACGGTAGCCGAGAACCGGAAATACGGTCCCATTGCTTATTTCGCCCAGGACGAAGGGTCGCTTACCTGCTATACGGACGAACTGGATCTGTGTTTCTGTGAGCACTGCATGAAGAAAATGAGGGAATGGCTCAGGACCCAATATGAGGATCTGGATCATCTGAACCTGGAATGGGGGACCGGCTTCGGCAGCTGGGACGAGGTGGAACCCTATACCAGGGAGCAGGCCAGAAAGCTGGGCCGGTATGCGTCCTGGGGAGATCACCGGCTTTTCATGGAGAAAACCTATACCGATTCCTACCGGCATTTCCGGGACGCGATCCGGCAGGCCGATTCCCAGGGGGTTGTCCGCATGTCCGGCTGTCAGGCCTCCACTGCTTATTCGGGAAATGATTATGACCTGCTGCATCAATATGTGGGCTATTTTGAGGCTTATCCCGTGGGCAATCAATATGAATACCACCGGTCCTTTGCAAGGCCGGGCACCATCATCGGTGGATGGTTCGGCTATGGCGCCGGCGGCATGAGCGTGCAGAACAGGATATGGCATGCGATCTATCATGGGTTGACCCTGATCAGCATCTTCTGGGAATACCAGTGCCTGAATCCCGATTTCACCTTCAGCGGCAGTGCCCGGGATATGGCGAAGGCTTTTCTGGAAATCAGGCGGGAAGGGATCGGCAAGCTGCTCCTGCATTGCGCGGAGCGCGACGATCTTGGCATTGCGATCCACTATTCCATGCCGTCGGTCCATGGAACCAATATCCGGGGCGACAAGATCCGGTTCGAGAACAACAGGCAGGGATGGCTGGATTCCCTGGAGGATATGGGATATCAATACCGGTTTGTCTCGTCCCGGCAGATGGAATCCGGATATCTGACGGACAGAAAATACAAGGCGCTGATCCTGCCTTATTCCATCGCCCTGAGCGATAAGGAAGCGGAAGAGATCAAGCGGTTTGCCGTACAGGGAGGTATCGTAATCGGCGACCTGCAGACCGGGATCATGGATCAGCATTGCAGGCTGTATGACAGCGGAAAGCTGGATGATCTCTTCGGCATCGAAAGATTGACCACAGACGCGGAGGATTTCTATATCAACGGAGGATTTCTGACAAACAGGGACTTCCCCTATTTCCATCATTATCTGGAGCATATCCCCGGTCAGGAGGAAGTCGGCCCCGGAGTTGTGATGGCGGAGATCGGCACCCGCGCCGCCACGGGGAAAGCGGCTTATCTGGACGATTTCTCCGGGAGGGTCGCCGGCGTAGTGGTCAATGAATACGGGCAAGGAAAAGGAATCTATCTGAATTTTTCCCTGGATTCGTATCCCGCCCAAAGGAATGCGGAGAACGGCGGAGCGGGGACCCGCCAGATCCTGCGGGAGATATTCAGCCTGACCGCCGTTAAAAAATATGCATCGCTGGAAGATGCCGACGGCAGGGAGATTGAGAAAGGTTTTGAAACCATCTGTTACGGCAGCGGGTCTGCAAAATATGTATGCCTGCTCCGGCAGATGGAGGAACAATCCGCCGTAAATTACGACGGTCTGGTGCTCGACAGCAAAAAGGCCGGCGGCGGGGAGGCCATGGAAGTCCGTATTTGCTTCGGGGATACCCGGCATATTTATGACGTAAGGGAAAAGAGGTATCTGGGCTTTGGAAACAAGACAAAAGTACCTATTAGGGAGGGGGATACTGCTATATTTGCCCTGCTTCCCGATACGGTGGACGGCATCTCCGTCCGCATGCCGGATAAAGTGCGGCGGGGAGACGATCTGGTTATGGACATCGAAGTCCATACGGAGAAGCCCGATCACGCGTATGAAAATGTACTGAATATAAAAATATATGACCCCGACGGCGAATATCATTGGCTGTATTCGGAAAATGTTTCGACGGCAGAGAAAACATTCCAAAAAATACTCCATATGAGTTATAATGAGAAAAAGGGAATATGGAAAGCGCGGATAAAGGATGTCGCTTCCGGAGTCTGTGCGGAAAAACGGTTTGAAGTGTATTGATGAATCTGCTGCGATTATGCTGCAAATACTCATTCCGCCGAAGCCTGGTTGCGAATCAGCAGCGACTTATCTTGTATTTCCCCGGCCGCATCTCATCAGGCATCCGTGCCTGGAGATGCTAAAAATGACGTCCGTGTCATTTTTGCCTCGAAAATGCTGCGATTTCGTCGGCTGATTCAGCAACCGAGGCTAAGGCGTACTTCGTTATTTTGCAGTGAAATATTCATGCCGCGATTCGGCACACATAAATATGAAGTTTAACTTTGGCGGCCTTGAGGGACGCTCCTGAGTGTAGGTTTAAAGAACTATGCATGTAAGGAAAAAGTACGAATCAGTAGGACAGGAGGAGTATGGAATGGGATTCAGGATTTGCGCCATCGGCGGAGGCTGGATGGCAACGCAGGGCCATGGGCCCGCTTATCGAAGATATGTGCGGGAAAACCCGGAGGTGGAGCTGGCCGCCTGCTGTGACATCAACGAAGAGACGGCGCGGGAATATCAAAAGAAGTTCGGGTTCTCCAGGTATGATACCGACATTTTTGCCATGCTGGACAGGGAGAAGCCCGACGCGGTCTGCCTGACGGTGCCGGTACATCTGACGGCGCCGCTGGCTGTCCGGATCATGGAGGCGGGGTATCCTCTTATGATGGAAAAGCCTCCGGGATTGGACAGCAGGGAAACGCAATCGATCCTTTCCGCGGCGGAAAAAGGGGATATCCCCAATCAGGTGGCGTTCAACCGGAGGTTCACTCCCCTGATCCGAAAGCTGAGAGAGGAATTGGCGGCAAACTATCATGAGGAAGATATCCAGTGCATCCAGTATTTCATGTATCGGACCGGGCGTACGGACGAGGATTTTTCCACAACGGCCATCCATGGGATCGATGCCGCAAGATATCTGGCGGGAAGCGATTACGAATCCGTACGCTTTCAATATCAGGAACTGCCCCGCCTGGGCAAGGGAGTAGCCAATATCTATATGGAATGCGTCTTTGCGTCGGGCGCCGCCGCCCAGCTCAGCTTTTGCCCTGTTGCGGGAGTGACGGCGGAAAGGGCGGTCGTCCATCTCCATGATCACACTTATTTCCTGAATGTACCCGTATGGGGATGTATGGATTCGCCCGGGAGGCTCCTGCATGTGGGAAAGAATAAGGCCGTGTCCGATTTTTCCGGCCTTGACCTTTGCAGCAGCCAGGAGATGTATGAGACGAACGGCTTCTATGGGGAGGACGCTTCCTTCTTCGATACCATCCGGGCAGGGAAAAAGCCGGTCGATGATGTAAAATCCGCCCTGCAGTCCGTGGAGGTCGCAGAGTGCATCCGATACAGACGGGCGGAATACAAACGGTAAGGAATAGGGGAAAATAATTTGCCAGAATAAATACCTGATTTTACTGCAACAAGTCATTTCACTGCAAAATAACGAAGGCCGCCTTAGCCT
>ENA-UOOK01002292-UOOK01002292.1-fermentation-metagenome-genome-assembly--contig:-NODE-2292-length-23816-cov-52.424519_pt1 | contig 23816 bp, 23 predicted proteins | sample MGYA00245777_ERZ724023 | MGnify/ENA primary metagenome ERZ724023 (study PRJEB28704, sample SAMN03018312) | fermentation metagenome | biome: anthropogenic terrestrial biome; feature: soil...
TCTCCGAGACGGTCATCATTCCGATTGCGGGGATGATCATCACCTTCGTGCTCTGTTACGAACTGATCACGATGATCACCGAAAAGAACAACCTGCACGAAGGGGATACCTTCAGCTTCTTCAAATACTTCATCAAAATGTGGGTAGCGGTGTTTTTGGTCTCCCATACTTTTGATATCACCATGGCGATCTTTGATGTTGCCCAACACGTCGTCTCGGCAGCATCAGACCTGATCACAGGAAGTACCTACATCGATATCCAGGAGGTACTGGCAGCCATGCTGGCAGGTCTTCAGAACAAAGGCATCCCCGAGCTGGCTGGAATCGCCATGGAAACGCTGTTGGTGGGCAACGCGATGAAGCTCCTTTCTGTAGTTATCACAGTCATCCTGTATGGACGCATGATCGAAATCTTCCTGACCTGCTCGGTTGCGCCGATCCCCTTTGCTACGCTGACCAACCGGGAATGGGGACAGACCGGTAACAATTACATCCGCAATCTGGTCGCGCTGGGCTTTCAGGGTTTCTTCATGATGGTCTGCGTGGCAATCTATACAGTTTTGGTGCAAAGCATAGTGCTCTCCGAAAACATCCATGCCAGTATCTTCCAGATTGCCGCCTATACTGTGTTGCTGTGTTTCTCGCTTTTCAAGACCGGCAGTCTCTCCAAATCGATCTTCAATGCTCACTAAGAAGGAAGGAGGTTTGAATTGGCTTATGTCAATGTTCCCAAAGATCTCAACAGGGTCAAAACCAAGGTGGCGCTCAACCTGACCCGCAGGCAACTGATCTGCTTTTCAGCTGCTGGCCTGGTTGGGGTTCCTCTCTACCTGCTCACCCGTCAGGGCTTAGGCAATGACATGGCAGCTTTGCTGATGGTGCTGGTCATGCTGCCGCTGTTTGCTTTTGCCTTATATGAGAAAGACGGCATGCCCCTGGAGGCTTTCATCGGCAATTACATCCGGGTGCGCTTTCTCTATCCCCGCATCCGACCCTATCAGACCGAGAACTTCTACCGCCTGATCCAGTCTGAAATCAATCACAGAAAGGAGTTGCGCATCCGTGCACACAACAAGAACCGCAAAGAAAGAAAAACAAAAAAGCAATCCGCGCAAAAGGCAGCCTAAGGCAAAAGCCAGCTCTCCCAGAACAGCGCAAAAGACGATTCCCTATAAGCTGATGTATCCGGACGGGATTTGTCAGGTCAGAGAAGGCTACTACTCCAAGGTCGTCCAGTATCAGGATATCAACTACCAGCTGGCCCAGGAGGACGACAAGCGCGCGATTTTTGACAAGTATTGTGAGTTTCTCAATTACTTCGACAGTTCGATCCATGTCCAGCTCTGTTTCTACAACTACTCCGGTCGAATTGAAGATTATCAGGTCGCGATCAAGATCGAAGAGCAGAAGGATGCCTTCAATGATATCCGTCAGGAATACTCCCAGATGTTACGCAACCAGCTGGCGAAAGGAAACAACGGTCTGATCAAAAACAAATATCTGGTCTTTGGCATCGAAGCGAATGATTACCGCACTGCCAAAACACGTCTGGAACGGATTGAACTGGATATATTCAGCCATTTGAGAGGGCTGGGTGCCATCGCTCAATCCCTGAATGGCGCTGAACGCTTGCACGTGATGCATGATCTGTTGAATGAGAGCCAGCACAAATTTCACTTCGACTGGAAACGCCTCAAAGAGAGCGGTCTGGCAACCAAGGACTTTATCGCTCCCAGTGGTTTTGATTTCACTCCCACCGGCAGTTTTGGCATGGGTCGCAAACAGGCTCAGGTCTCCTATCTGCAAATCCTGGCGCCTGAACTCTCTGATGAATTGCTCAAGAACTTCCTGATTCTGGAAAGTGATCTGGCGGTGACACTGCACATCCAAAGCATCGAACAGACCGCGGCGATCAAGATGATCAAACGCAAAATCACCGATCTGGACAAGATGAAGATTGAAGAGCAAAAGAAAGCCATTCGCTCAGGTTATGACATGGATATCCTGCCCAGTGATCTGGTCACGTACGGAGCAGAAGCCAAAACACTCCTGGAGTCTCTGCAAAGCAGAAATGAACGCCTCTTTCTGGTGACCTTTCTGCTGATGAACATCGCCGATAACAAGCGCAAGTTGGAAAACGACTACTATCAAACCGCTGGCATCGCTCAATCGGCGAACTGCAATCTGCGACCTCTGGACTACCAGCAGGAACGCGGTCTGGCAGCCATGCTGCCACTGGGGATCAACCCGGTTCCCATCGAAAGAGCTTTGACCACTTCCGCCACAGCGATATTTGTGCCCTTCACCACGCAGGAACTCTTTCAACCGGCTCCTGCCCTGTATTATGGGCTGAACGCTCTCTCCAATAATCTGCTCATGGCTGACCGCCGCAAGCTCAAAACACCCAATGGACTGATCATTGGAACGCCGGGCTCAGGCAAGTCCTTTGCAGCCAAACGGGAGATCACCAACGCTTTTCTGGTGACAGAGGATGAGATCATCATCACCGACCCGGAAAGCGAATACGCCCCTTTGGTGCGTGCGCTGGAAGGTGAGGTGGTGCGCATCTCGATCAATTCCAATCAATACATCAATCCGCTGGACCTCAACCTGGACTACAGTGAGGAAGAGGATCCGGTCGCGCTCAAGATGGATTTCATCTTCTCCTTCATCGAGCTGGCAGCAGGTCGCAAAAGCGGTCTCAAACCGGAAGAAAAGTCGGTGCTTGACCGCTGTATTCAACTGATCTATCAAAAATATCTGCAGGAGCCCATTCCTGAAAACCTGCCCATCCTGGAAGACCTTTACGCGCGTCTGCTGGAAATGAGCGAACCGGACGCGAAATACCTGGCAACGGTGCTGGAAATCTATGTCAAAGGTTCCTACAAGGTCTTCAACCACCAAACCAATGTAGACACCCAGAACCGCCTGATTTGTTTTGACATCCGCGAACTGGGAAAGCAGCTCAAGAAACTGGGCATGCTGGTGATTCAGGATCAGGTCTGGAACCGGGTTACCCGCAACCGGGCAGCCAGGAAGACAACCTGGTTTTATCAGGATGAGTTTCACCTGATGCTGCGGGAAGAGCAAACCGCGGCATATTCCGTGGAGATCTGGAAACGCTTCCGCAAATGGGGTGGTATTCCAACCGCCATTACCCAAAATGTGAAAGACCTTTTGGCTTCCAGGGAGATTGAGAATATTCTCGATAACTCGGATTTCATCTATATGCTCAATCAGGCCAGTGGCGATCAGGAGATTCTCGCCAAGCACCTCAACATTTCCAAAGATCAACTGTCCTATGTCACCCACAGCGGGGAAGGTCAGGGCTTGCTCTTTTATGGCAATACCATCATTCCCTTCACCGATCACTTCCCCAGAGATACCAAACTCTATCAGATCATGACGACCAAACCGGATGAGGTTTAGGAAGGAGGTCATATGTCCAGAAAATCACGACTCAGAGAAAAAGCCACCCATCACTACCAGGGCGATGACCCATTGCTTGAGAAAAGCATAGAGCAAGCAGAAAGTGCAGCCTCTGCAAAGCTTTCCTCAGAAGCTATAAACCTAACAAGCCAAACAGATGCGATGGGCGGTATTTCAAAAGAATCCCTTACATCAATGGCTTCTACCGAAGAAATGAGCAGGAAACCGAAGAAAAAAATAAAAAGCGTTTACCGCAAACTCAGCAAGGGTTTTGTCGCCGATTCATCCAAAGCCCTTACACCTCAGCTTCAGCCGCAAAAAGAATCTCAGCCCAGGATCTCCGCTTTGCGCTTCGAAAGCGCTCAGGCTAAACCGGCTTCGGCTTTGAGCTTTGAACAGCCAGGAAAGGAGAAAAGGCAACGACCATTCAGAAACGTTCTGCGTCTGCCCAGCCCCTGGCAACCCTCCCGTCACGCCAATGACGAAAAAGAAGCTGCTGATCACAACGCCAGCCGGAATGCTCTCCAGGCAGCGCAAAATCATCTTCGGGTTCCCCGGGCGCGACCCATCGCAAGAGCCATTCAACACCAGGAAGCCTTGCAGCTGCGTTCTTTACGCCAACGTGCGGATCGCTTTGCCACAGAGCAGGTCAAAAAACAATCCGGCAAGAACCTTGTTTCCCGTTACATTCAGAAACAACGCATCAAACGGGAGTACATACGTGCCTACCGTGCCTCCGCAGGATTTCAACGGACTGCTGTCCAACAAAAGGCAGCCCAACGGGGCTTGAAAAAGTTCATCGGCAAAGTTACCCAAACCCTCAAAAGCCGCGCAGCGCTCTACGGGGCACTTGTCCTGGTGCTCTTGCTCCTGGTCGGTTCCATCGCTTCCTTCGCTGTTTCTGCCACAACCGTTATGGGAGGCAATATTATCGCTGGTCTGGGAGAAAGCCTGCGTGGCTCCGAAGGGATGGTTGAGGTTGCCCGTTCCCAACTTGGTCAGGTAGGTGGTGAACCTTACTGGTCCTGGTATGGTTTTCCTTCCCGGGTGGAATGGTGTGCCATCTTTGTTTCCTGGGTTGCCGATCAGGTCGGTCTGATCTCTGAAGGTTTATTCCCCAAATTTGCCGGATGCAGTATTGGTGAAGACTGGTTCAGATCCAACAACCTCTGGCAGGACGGGGGCTATTGCCCCGCTCCCGGAGAAATCATTTTTTACGACTGGGATGGAGATGCTTTTCCTGATCATGTCGGTATTGTCGAAAGCTGTGATGGTGGCACAGTCTACACGATTGAAGGCAATTGGGCCGATAGCGTCCACACTGACAGCTTTCCCGTCAACAGTCCCTATATCCGCGGGTATGGAAGCCCGGGTACGAACGAATAAAGGAGATAACCATGAACTTAGTCCAAATTAGAAATGAAAAAGCCAAAACAGAAGCCCGTCTTCAGGCTTTGCAGGAAAAGCTGAAGGCACTCAATGAAAAAGAAACCGAAATGGAAAACAGCGAAATCCTCAGGACTGTGCGCGCTCTGCAACTCAGACCATCCGAATTGGATGCATTGTTGAAACGCCTGAAGCAGAACCCCTTTCAGAACCTTGAGGATGTGAACGAATGGATTCCGGAAAGTGAGCTGGAAGACAATGAAGACTAAGCCCAAAACTCTTATGTTGTTGCTTTTGATCACCATCAGTTTCCTTTCTGCCAAACCGGCTCATGCGGCATCCCTGTCAGATGAAGGCAGGATCAACCCTGCTCCTCCTACGGATGCCAAAGGCAGTCTGATCAGCGATATGCCACCTGGAACTGCCATGCTGTGTGACTACAGTCTGGTGAGCTACCCAATGAGCAGTGGGGCAACGCCTGTCCCATCTGAAGAACCCACAGCAGAAGCGACTCCCAGACCACCCACCGATACCTATCTGGAGCCGCCACAGGTTATCACTGCCCAAGCTCCGGAAAAGGAGTTCTTTGTAATCAAGACGCGAAACGACAAAATCTTTTACCTGATCATTGACCGCAGCAAGATGAGCGAGAACGTTTATCTGGTGACCGAGGTGGATGAGGAAGATTTGCTCAATTTCGTCCAGGCGACCGATTCACCTTCTCTTTTGCCTTTTCTCCAGCCTTCCAGGCCAACCGCAACGCCTCAACCCACACCTGAACCGTCCAATGGCAAACCACCTCAGCAATCTGCTTTTTCCCTGCCCATCAACAGTGGCATGGCCATAGCCGGAGCGGTCTTATTGTTGCTGGCAGGCGGGGCGTTTTTTTACTGGAAGGTGATCAAACCCAAAGAACACACGCCAAGTGAAGGGGACTTTTTTGAGGACGATTTCCTCGAAAAAAGCACTACGGATGATAACGAAGATGATGAATAAGGAGGATTCAATGAAAGTCAAGGAACTGATCTTCAGCCTGACTGGCGTTACCGTGAACACGGATAACCTGGCGGATCTCAAAGCCCATCCGCGGGACTATACCGAAAGCGATGAAGAGGCTGCGCTTTTAGCTGAACTCTTCTTCGTGCTTGAACAAACGGAGGAAAGTGAGGAGCTGCCATGAACCAGGCTGAAGAAAATCGTTATATTACAGCCTATGCCCGCATTATTGGCGTGCAGGAGGCCACGGTTACAGTATATGCCCAGCGCAAGGGTCTTGCCGCGCTGGTGGATAATGCCTATCAACTGCTTGAAACCCCTGAACAACAAGCCAAACACAAGGCCTTTCTTGAGCTCTACCGCATGAGCAGTTCGCTTACCCGGGAAAATCCAATTCTCAGTTCGCCCTCTGCCGCGGCAGGTTACATGCACACGGTCATCGATCAGGTGCACGACAAGGAGTCACTGGTGGTGGCTTTTCTCAACACCAAGAACCGGGTCATCGACTATGAGCAGGTCTCTATCGGGACAATCAACAGTTCCGTCATTCACCCCAGGGAAATCTTTCGCAACGCGATCCTCAACAAAGCGGTTTCCGTGCTGATCTGTCACAACCATCCTTCCGGAGAACTGACACCCAGCGATGAAGACCTGGCAGCGACCAAAGCGCTCAAAGAAGCCGGTGAAATGTTGGGGATTCCCGTGGTGGATCACATCATCATTACGGGTCTCAACCGGGATGCGGTTTATTCTTTCCGCGCCCATGGTGTATTGGAACAGAACGCGCATTATGATGCCGGGATCAGTCTGGCTGAAAAGAAAGGAACCGCCAGGGACAAGGATAAAGCCCTGGATGAGATTACCGCCAAACTGGAAGAAGGCATCAAAGATATCTTTAGCAGTGGCAAGTATGCGGACTACCTCAAGGTGATGTCGCGCTTTCATCGCTACAGTCTCAACAACACGCTCCTGATCGCATTACAAAATCCTGATGCTTCACTGGTTGCCGGGTATCTTGCCTGGCAAAAACGATTCCAACGCCAAGTGCTCAAAGGCGAGAAAGCCATTCGCATTATTGCGCCTGTGGAAGAAAAACGCCTGGTGGAAAAAGAAAAGATCGATCCTCAGACAAAGAAGCCTGTTTTGGACAACCTGGGCAATCCTGTCATGGAAGAACAGGAAGTGACGGTCAAACGTTTCAGGGTGGTACCGGTCTTTGATGTCTCCCAAACCGAGGGCAAGGAACTGCCCACTCTGGCCAAAGAGCTTCAGGGCAGTGTGCGCGATTATGACCTTATGTTTGAAGCCCTGCAAGCGGTCTCCCCTGTCCCAATTGAGTTCAAGGCAATGAAAGCGGGCAAGGATGGCTATTACCACCTCAAGGACAAGAAAATCGCTATCCGCCAGGGCATGAGTGAGATACAGACCATGGCAACTGCCATTCACGAGATATCCCATGCCAAACTGCATGATCGTGAGCCCCAGCAACGCGATAGCACAGGAAAAGAGAAGGATCAGCGCACGCAGGAGGTTGAAGCTGAAAGCATTGCTTATGCCGTTTGCCAGTATTATGGCATTGAAACAGCGGACAACAGTTTTGGCTACCTGGCAGGCTGGAGCAGCGACAAAGACCTGACTGAACTGAAAGCTTCTCTTCAAACCATCCGCGATACCGCATCCGATTTGATTTCTTCGATTGATGGAAAGATTCAGAGCCTGAAGCAGCAGCTGGAAGTTGAAGCGCCCAAAACCCGCACAGAGGCGGTGAAAGCCGTCAAAGGGAAGGTGGCTGCCCTGGCAGAATCCATGGATTCTTACGCCTTTGAGCCATTGCCTGAAAGCGCGCTGGCTTTTGACGACCGCCAGCTGGAACAAACCGGGACCTTACGCCCATGGCTGGAAATGCTTGTCCATGAAGATCGCAGCCCCTATACCACCCAGGCCAGCAAGCTTCTGCAGCAGATCGATCTGATCCAGGAAGCTTCTGCCAGCTATTTGCTGGAAAACGGCGAAATATTATCTCTCTTGCGTGAAGGTGATCAGGTTCATTACACCCTGACAGACAGTCTTCAAAATCCAGTATCCGAAGGGCTCCTTGGCGAACCGGATCTGATGCTGGATGCTGCCAGAGACCTTTCCCTGAGTGAAGCTGGAAGGGATGGGCTTACTGCCACCCTGCTTACAGCTGAAGCGATCGATCATCTGAACGCGCTGCGGATCAGTGAGCCAATGGTTTCTTTCAGCCATTCGCAGCATGCTCAAATCCCCGATGGACTAAGCATGCCCCTCTCGCAGGCCAATCGTCTGATGGAAAGACTGGATCAACGTCAGGCGATCGACCGTCAAAAATCTGATTATGCTGGACCGCTCACCTACAGCACTGATTTTCGGGTGGAGTACATCAAGGAAGGTCTTCCGGCAGCTTATACCGGAAAACAGGAGATAGGTGCTGGCGATGGCAGTCTCTCCCATCACATGCAGCTGACCGTTCAGGAGGCTCTATCAGATCGTTCCTGGCGCAATTACCTCAAAGAAATGGGTGAAACGCAGTTACAAGCCGATCCCAATGCTCTAGGGGAGGTGCGTGATGAGCTCTTACCCTATTTCAATCAGCATCAAGCCCTGACCTTCCTCAAGGAACGGAAGGAAGTCTACCAGGCAGGGCTTCCCAATGTTGCGGAGGAAAAACGCGAGGCATTATCGGCTTACTATGGGGATGTGACTGCTTATGTGCAGGAAAGCAGACAGCAGATGAACCTCAGCCAGAACCCACAGACCCTTGATTTTCCACAACTGGATCAGTATCTGAACGCAAATCTGAAGGAGCGCGATCTGGACCTGGATGGCTCACCGGAGCGGGTGGATATCGATGATCAGGACAGCCGTGTACAGCTCACCCATCATCTGGACAAAAGAGATGGGGTTTCTGAAAAACAATCTGTTCGGGAGCGCTTGCGGTCGGGAAAAGCAGAGCACTCTAGAATGCAGATCGAAAATGAAAATCACAGGGAGGTGGAGATTCGTTAGCACGTTATCTTTGTCCTGAATAAAAAAGCCACTGAAAAAAATCAGTGGCTTTTTTATCAAAGGTATTAATTTCTGCTAATCATTGCCAATAAAAACTAAGACATAAGAATAAGTCATTCTTCATCTTCCGATGCTACATCTATACCTGTGATTTCAATCGCTCTGGTACAACCATTTGCAGTTGGAGCACCCTCACCCACAATTATCCATTTGTTGTTAAGGTTTACTAGTACTAACGATGTGCTAAATGGTCCCGAAGGAACTGCCCCCCAGCCTGAAGAATACTCCACAATACCTTTAACCAGGAACCTCTCGCAAATTCCAGGAATATCGCCTTCGTAGTCCATAAAATGGATTTGATCATTGGATTTAAGAATGTCAGCAAAAGGTATGATTTCAAGTTCGGAGTAATAGGCATTTAATTCCTTATACCCTTCAATCCTAGCCTCTTTTAACATCAGATCATTGATGTAAAGAAAGTCGGTAGCTTCCACAAAATGATCTTGGTTTAAGGAATCGTAGTAAGCCTCAATTGTCTTTCTTGCTGTTGGCGTTCCGTAAATCATACAACCGAACAGAATAGTCAAGCTTAGAAGGATCGTAGAAAATATAAGATATTTTTTATATATTATCATTGTTTCTTACTGTATCTAATTTTAATGTTCAAATAGACAAAATAAAATCCTCTTCGTTTATCTTCAAGACCAACAGGTGTATTTAAGCGCGAAACGAGAGCAGGAACGCATAGTTGGATGTGTTACTGCATAGATTCCTCATACCTCGAACTTAATCTCCCAGATTTTCCAATGGTGTTCTTCTTTGATAACCTGAATCGTATACCGGATTAAACTGCCATTTGGGCTTCCCCAGAAACCACCTTCATAGAAAAGTTGAAGTGTCACAGAAAGCTCTTTACAATCTTTTGATAATACTGGCTCTTGATTTGAGCAGGCTATTGGAGCAGAAATCTCGACGACAGGCAAGACCAATCGCCCATCTACAACGAATTGATCTAAACTCGATATGATCTGCTGCCTTGCTGGTGAATTAGTTGCAAACAAATTAATAGCCTGACCAGGTTTGTTGCTGTTTAAGAGGTTGTAATACGAAAGGACAGTTTCTTCTGGTGTCTTATCCAATAACACCGTCTGCTGCTGTGGTTCGATAATCTGGGGAATCAACCCATCAGAGATGGAAACAGGTGTTTCTGTAATATGAGCAATAGATTCTCTATAAAAGTAGCAAGCATCAACTGAGGGAAAAGTGAAATAACCTATCTTTAAATTGTCCTCTTGGCGTAATAGTGAAACTTTTTGTATAAAACTAACTGAAGAAATATTGGGCTGTGGTAAATTTAAAAAGTTGAGTTGAATTTTGATGAGATAGGTTTGACATATATCTGGTGCTTCGTCCGGAAAAAAATACTTTTGCTTGTCTGGAGCGAAGAGGTATTGAGCCTGTACTTCATCTCCAGGTGTAATAGAAAGAATGGTGTAATCGATTTTTGCTCCAGCTTCAAAATTTGAAACAAAGTCAGTTCTTGAAAAGCCAGGACCCTGCATGCCAGGAGTTGCTTCAAAAAGCAAATCTGCGGCGGCTTCGAAATCGCCTCTCGTCAATAAATCAAAATAGTATCTAATAAGCTTTTCCCCTTCGGTGGAATCCGAAGGGGTACAAGCTGTGACACAACCACAAAGAAAGATAGCGGCGAAGAGAAGACCAGACACAACGAAGATTAACCACTTCTTGTTGGGATATTCACAAAGACTCATATTATGAAACCCTCTTATCAAGTAAATTAATAGCCGATTATCTGAATCGGATATGTTCTGGAATAGTTAAACGCAGTAAAAGGGTAATTATTGACATCTGGTGAATGACCAGCAACTAAAGGAAATAACTCTTGGTTTCCTAGGTCGGTCATCTCAACGACAATTACCGCATGGTCATATGTTTCACTGCCAGTTCTAATATCATACAGAATTACGTCACCAGGTAGAAGTTGCTGGATAACAGTAACTACACCTTCTGGACCATTGACCCACCAATGCCCATTCACGACGAAGTCATAGAAAGCTGGCGTAAAAGTCCATGCATTGGCATATTGTGAAGAATTGACATAATACCATCCAACATTCACACCTGGTGCCGTCGCAGTTTGTGGAATAGAGCCACCAATATTAATGGCTTGAGAAACAAAGTTTGTACAATCTGCGCTAAACCTATAAAAGCCTGGGTAAGTAGAGTTATACCAGGTTCTGGCAAATTGGACAGCATTTGAGCGATTATATCCACCACTACCCACTTTATTTTGCTGAATTGCAGGATATGATGCAAAAGGAATCGACTGGGGTGTGTTTAATTGACTTTCAATAAATTCAATAGAAGTTTGGCGGATTGCTCTCCAGAGATAATCGTCATATATATCGTCTATGATTTTCCAAAATTGGCCATCCGGGGACAATACGATTTGATGGATAAGGTTGTTCATCTTAGAAACGATGTGCGGTGTTTTTTTAAAGACTACCTCATGGTTCTCGAGAACAATGACAGTTACAGTTCTGTCCTGGGATTTAACATCAACACTTTGGATATCGATCGTAAATTTATAGTCAAGATATTCCAAGTCATTTTTATCTACGTGTAAAGCCTCTAATCGTAATTTATTAGTTTCTGTAGAAAGAAATTTATTAGCTCTTTCGGAATTCACAGCGACGAATTGACTAAGGTCAGGGATAACATTCTTCTTTCTTGCCTCATATCTTAGTTGAAAATATTGGTATAGAAGGTTTTGTATCTCCTCTAAATTAACATCGTGAGTTGCGTTAATTGTTGCAGTTGCTGGAGAAATACTCCCAAACAATAAAAGGACAGCCAGCCCGATATACAAGATACACAATCGAAATTTAGATGTTTTCATAGTTACCTTTCCTTCATTTTTTTGTTTGTGTAGGCTAAAGCCTTCCGTATAGTAATTAAACGGAGTGGATCATAAAAATGTTTCATCTGTTAAATTTGTTTGCTCAATTCCTTGAGAGACGTATCAATTCTTCTCTCACATCTCCTATTAATAATTTATACAAAATTAAAGTGACATAACAGTTTGAATTATTCAATTATCGACGTTTTTAGCTTATGGAGAACCTCCTTTCTAAGAACAGATTTTGATTATGTACAATCCATTCACATGAAAAATCATCAATTTAAACGGTTGTTTTGTTGGAGTTTACAATACAAGACATTAATTCCACATTAAATCCTCTAATAATTCGAGTTTAGAATAAACAGAAAAACATAAAAATACCGTACAGAAAGACACCTTCAAAAAAGGTCGATTTTTACCCATACATGCAAGGGAAGTATCATCATTACCAATGCCTCATGTGTTCCTCAAAAGGAGATTTCTTTATAATCACTCTCTTCATAGTGTTCTTACCAAGCTGATTAACAAACCTGTGGGTTGTTTCATTAAAAATAAGGTCTCGTCGAAAACATTCAAGGATACTGACAGTTACCTCCGAAAAAATCCTTCTTTGGTGACTAATGCCTTTTATCATTTACCAAATCATTGTCACTCCTAAAAACACGAGAGATATCCTTTTGCACGATTTGCAATCGCTTCAGATGCCGCTTTAATTCGTTATAACTTTCATACAGATCATCCAATTGACCTCGAAGTTTCGTGCATTCTTCGAAGATTATCTTACTGGACGGATATGGAGGATTCAGGCCCCTTGCTTGTAAATATTGAGTAGCTGCTTCAAATAATAACCGTTTAGTGGGAGTATATTGGTTATTTAACGCAGTCGTTTGTTGGTAATTTTTCTCTATTATTTTCAATTGCTTTACTACCCCCAATTGGAATTCCAGGGTTTTCTCAACATTTCGTAATTCAGTTTTTATTTTTGCAAGCTTAACTCTCTCTTCTTCAAGCTTTTGATTAAACATTGAAATTGTTTCTATTCCATTGTCCAGGAGGTAATTTAATGAGTTAGCAGTAAGTTTGAGATTGTTGAATCTGGCTGTCGATCGCCATTTTGATCTTGAGTCACTGATAGACATTGTATGTTCCCCAAAATTCATAAAGATCCTTTCCTTGATGGAGGTTTCCCAATACTTGTATCCGAGCGAAGACGCCTTTACATAACGGTTTTTACCTATAATTCGGAATGCCAGGTCTCTTCCTTCCCGTATCTCCATACCCAGCATATTCATTTTGATACAGAACTCTTCGTAGCTCAAGCTTCCTGATACGGCTATCTCTATCGACTTTCTAATCCGATTCTTCCAACTCACTCCTTCTTTTTTTGCAAGGTATTCTTTATATGAATTCCCCCGATCTGCTTGTGGAACAACAACTGACAAACCAAATTCTTCACAGAGTCGATCACTTATCTTTCTTATCTGATAATAGCTTTTTCTATTCGAAATGTATTTGCGGTAATCAATAAAGTTTGCAGCACAGAAAATCAAATGGTTGTGAATATGTCCTTTATCAATATGTGTACTAAGTACATATTCATATTTTCCTTTGAGCACCTCATGTGCCAGATCAGCACCAATCTTGTGAGCGGTTTCTTGATTTGTTTCGCCAGGTTTAAAAGACTGGATGAGATGGAATGCAAGGTTATTACCTTTTTCCATACAATGGGATAACGTAAAGCCGAATTCTAAATCCGCAGTTTCAGGTGAACAAGCAAAGCTTGAAACAAGAATCCCTTCATCGGTTTTCTTTCCATCAAGAACATAAGCCAAGGCTTGCTTTAACGTAGACTTGATAGGATGGATCTTTGTAATCGCCATATCTCATCAAGCCTATCCTTAATTGTTTCAATATCCTGCCGATAAATATTTCCAGTGGCATTTAGGTGATGCGCAATTTGATTGACGTTTATTCCAATCATTCTGATTTGGCGTGTATGTTCTTTTAAAAAGGAGTAGTCAATATGAATGATGTAAGCATCAATCGCAACTTTCCGTAAATATGCGCTTCTATTCCGAAATCCTGTGGATATCATTCTTGACTCAATACTTCTGAGTTCTTCATCATCCACATAAAACAAGATTTGATTTTTTCGTCTTCGATTAGTCATATGATCTCATAGTCCTTCACCTTAATCTTTCCTAAACTTCAAAAGGTAAGCGATTTCAGTTATTGAATAATGTAATTTTCGGATGTGTATATACACTTCCTTTGCTTGCTACACTGAACAATCACATCGTCCTTCGTATGCTTAACATCAACCAAGAATTATTTGCCAGAGTTTCAAGAAAATGTTGGTTCTTAAACATTCATTTTCTAAAATAAATAAATTGGCTGAGAGATTCGGGGTTTCTTAGACTTACAATGATGTCGCCAGCCTATGAATTATTTTATCGAAGTTTCGGATAACTTTTTTTTAATTCCCCGCCATAGATCTGGACTTCCACCTGGCATTTGTATTGCTAATTTTCGAAGGAGAATTCACATTCGAAAACGACGGATAAGTTTCATAAGTTGAATCGTATATTCCTCCAACCAGTATGTTCCCGTAACATAATACTTTCATGTTGTCCAAAAGTTCGTGGATTTATTCATTTTGGTTCAATCGGTGTATTTTTGCACCAAGTCACCCGAAACAAATTCTTATAAAAATCTAAACTCGCGATTCAGCGTAAAATTGTTCAGAGCATGATAAGGAGATACGATGACATTACGACCACAAATCAAGGTTAATAATGAGAGCGATCGGCTCTACCTTGAAATGCTTTATGATAACTATAAAAATCTGATGTTTAAACAAGCCCGGAAATACTTTCAGAACCAATCAGATGTCGAGGATGTCGTTCAGCAATCCTTCGTAAAATTAATCATGCATCTTCCGACTTTAAGAAAACTAAACCGAAACACTTTGGCGGTTTATATCGTTAATGTTATTAGAAGCTGTTCCATCGATATCTGCAGGAAAAGAAAGATTGTGAAAGAAAATAATTTTTCCGACTTTTTCGAGGGTTATGAGGAAACGCTTGAAGATGATTATGATATAGACTGTGTAATGGAAACTTTTCTTTCAGTGCAACAACTTACTAACGCCATCTCACAACTGCCAGAGAAGGATCAATTTGTTTTGGAAGCCAAATATCTACAATGTTGGCGCGATTCCGAGATCGCTGAAGTTTTAGGAATCAAGAAGAACACGGTTCGTACACGTTTATTTCGAGCAAAGAATAAAATGTTAGAAATCATTTTGAGAGGCAAGAATGAGAAAGAATAAGATTAAGAAGAATGAACTCGAGACTCTTTTTGAAGAAGCCACAATTGCAGCCGCAGAATTAAAAGGGAAAAAGCTTTTGGAAGAAGCTAAAAAGGATCCTTATTATCCGTCTGCTGAGTTCAATCATCGAATCCATTCGTTGATTGAAAGCAAAACAAAAAAGACGGAACCCCTTGCTTTTTTCAACAAGGTATTCCTGGTTTATTCCAGGGCATCTGCATGGATCCTTTTAGCATTGGTCTTACTTTTTGTAACCGTTCCGAATATCGCGTCAGCACGAAACTGGGTAACAAAACTTGTTATGGATTCAAACCCAAAATATGTCAGCTATTATTTTCAAAACAATGAAACTAACGTTTCCAATCTGGAAAGCAACAAGACTGGACTTTTTCCCGAAGGCACCTACTATCCAGCATATTTGCCAAGAGAGATGAAGCTTGTTCAACTAATTTATAAAGAATCAACGATGACATATCGGTTTCAAGACACCGAAGAAAACTATTTAATGATTCAAGTCAGTGGGATAGGTTCGACAACAAATGTTGATAACGAAAATCTTGATGAGCAGAGCACCGTCATTGTCAACGGAATGCAAGCCACTTATAGTAGCAAGGCGGATATGAAAAGCATAATCTGGAGTGATGAAGCGCATCTTTTTATCGTTAACTCAACCCTTCCCAAAGAGGAATGTATCCGAATTGCTAATGGATTAATGAATTAATTGAAGTGAATGAATTTATTCAGGTAAGGAAATCATTGTTCAGTTTTGAAACAACGACTTCGACGCATTCAAAATCTCTTTCTTAGGCGATTCCCTATCCTTAAAACTAAAACTCAACAGTTTCACAGGTGAATGTGAAACACTTCTTCCTGAAATTACGTTTCTGTTAATAGAAACAACAAAAAGGAGAATTGTTGAAATGAAACGATCCATTAATTCAATTGTTTTACTTATTATTTCAGCGGTGTTTATAGTTTCCGCCTTTATTGCAGTTCATGTAGAAGCGTCAGAATGCTGCCAACCAATTCTTGGGCAATATACCCCACAATACACAGGAACAAGGTGGATTCAAGCAAGTCTTGATCTGCCTAGCAGAGTATAGCATTTTGTGGCTCAACATTAGAGGTTTATCCAGGATATAACGGTTACCTCACAATGTATTTGCAGAAAAAAACATCTGGCTCCTGGAGCACTGTAACCAGTTGGTCAGGAAGTACCGCAGGCTCAAATGGAGTTAGTTTAGATGAATTCTATGCCAATCTCATAGTTGGGACAACTTATCGTGTACGCGCGGTTGGCATGATCTATCAAAATGGAACCTTCGTTGAACAAGTTTCCGCAATATCTCCTGAACAAAAAAGATAATTGTCCTTGCATAAAGTCGTACTCGTTGTTGTATTCCTATGGAATGTGTTGTCTATTACAGCCAGCACAGAGCTTTGCTAAAAAAGGCTAAAAATGGTGAAACAAACAATTTCAGAAAAACATCGAAAGCGTCCAACAAAAGTTCTGCACGAGGAATTGAAACGCGCTCTAGCTTCAAGGGGAATGAAAATCGCATTGCTGTTGGGTGCTGTACTTCTCGTCATTGGCTTAAATTATGCGCGTTCATATCCACCAGAAAAATCTTTTGTTGATGTCTGGTATATTGCATATAATCAAAGTTTTTATTACCTCATGCTCCCGTTGATTGCCTGCATTCCTTTCGCGGATACGCTGGCAAGCGACCGTAAACAAGGGTATTTTGAAAGGCTGGCGGTTAGAGCTCATTATAAAAGCATTCTCGGCGCGAAATTTTTCGCTAACGCGATAGCTGGCGCATTAGCCTCAGTCTTGCCACTATTGTTACTATATTCGATTCTCACACTGACCAATCACAACCCACTTAATCATCCGGCGCTTAACTCAATCGAGGGGCGTCCTTATGAAATGGCAGAGTTGGTTCAACTCTATAAAACTCTGCCAGATGTCTTCATTCTGATTGTAAGCGGAACAGTTTTTATAAGTGGTGCGCTTTTTGCGAGCTTAGGAATGGCGTCGACACTGTTGATCAACCATCGTTTTGTCGCATTTAGTGTTCCATTCCTGCTCTCAAACCTACTGCAATACTTCTCAAACAGGACAAAACTGCTTCCATGGTATCTGTCGCCATCCGAATTGCTATTAAAGCCTAATTTCAGTCCTTCCCATGCTTTTGAGACAACCAATGAAATCCCTTATCTCTTCATTCTGCCGGGCGCGTTATGGCTGATTTGCATCGCGTTGATTCTGTTGTGTGGAAAGCGACAGCAAATACTGGAAAACAATCTCGCTCCCAGTGGCGTAAAACGAAGCAGAATCGAGCTTGGGAAGCTCATTCCCGTTCAATTACAAAATTTTCCGATTAAGGAAAGCCGGTTACAGCATGGCAGCAAGTTTGGTAACTATTTCAGAACGCAATTGAATATGCAGATGCGTCCCATCCAAATCATCATCATCGTTTTATGTGTGATGGTACTGTCGGCGGTTATGTTGGGTTGGATGAAATTGCAATTGCCGCAGGTATTTGCTCCTGAGATTGGTAGCGCGCCTCCCAATACATGGGATCTCTATTTTCGCACAATCGGCGATCCCTGGGCTATGGCTTTGGTGACAGCAAACCTCTTCCTTTTCCTGGTCAGCAATTTGCAGCCACAGACAGCATTTGGTCAGCTTTCGATCAAGAGACTTAGTTCTCGCACAAGCAGCTGGCTGGCGCATATTGGTTTTTTACTGTTGAGTGCCATTGCTTACAGTCTGCTTTTGTTTATCGTTATTCACCTGACTGGTAGATTGCTTGGCTTACCTTTTTCAACCCAATGGAGCGTGATGCGTGACGGTTTTGAACACATAAACCTGGTTGCTTATCTAACAGAAACTCCCAACCACGCGTTGGCATTCGCGACTGTTTTTGGGATGTCCACGCTTGGCTTTTTCTGCCTAAGCCTTTTGATACTGCTGATTAACACCCTTATCCAGCGCGGATTGATTGGTTATATTATTGTGGAAATTTTGCTTATTTCCAGTTTGCCATTAGCGTCACTTTCCTTGAATGCACCAAAGTTTTTTCAATATCTCCCCATCATCAGGAATCTCGTGATGCGATTTTATCCTTTTGTTTTCCGTAATTTGGATCAAACTTTTACTTCTGTTTATGCCTGGCTGATTTGGCTGGCTGTTTTGCTGCCAGGTACCTGGTTTGCCTACCGCAAACAGGATTATCTCAGTCAACCCGAAACCGATTAGAGGACAATCTTATGACCATGCAGAACATTCTTGAAGCGATCAATATCAGTAAATCCTTTAGACAAAAAGAGGTTTTAAAGAATCTCAGCTTCAGCCTCCAGGAAAACACTATCGTTGCCATCTGTGGAACCAACGGCAGCGGGAAATCGGTCTTCATGCGCGTTCTGGCGGGACTCGTTTTGCCTGACAGTGGCAAGGTTACTGTTTTTGGAACCACACTGGGTGGAAAAAACGAATTTCCACCTTTCACCGGCATACATTTTGACAATTCCGGCTTGTTGCTTACCGAAACAGCCAGAAACAATCTGTTGCTTTTGGCGATGGTCAGCAATATTGTATCCAAAGAGCGTATCGATGAAGTCATTCGTCTGGTTGGCTTGGATCCATCTGACAAACGTCCCGTGCGTACCTATTCAACAGGAATGCGTCAAAGGCTGGGTATCGCACAGGCATTGATGGAAGATCCAAAGTTACTGATGCTGGACGAGCCAACCACAGGACTTGATTTTGCCGGACAGGATTGGTTCCATGACCTTATTCATGAATTGCAAGGGCAAGGAAAAACAATTCTGATTACCAGTCATAGCAAAGAGGAAATCGCAAATTTTTGTGACCAAGCCTATGAAATGGCTGGAGGACAGCTGAGAAAATTTTAAGACAAACCAATCAGTCACATTAAATTAATTACATTGACAAGTGTAGAACAATAAAGGAGTAACTATGACAGAGTATAAAAACAATCCAAAACAAGATAAGTTTATCAATTTGCTTTTATTATTTGCACTCTTGCTCTGTATCACTCTTCTTGCACTTCTGACCAGGCAAATAATCGGGTTACAGAATTACATCCAAACAAGCATGGAACATTTTGAAGAAGTCATCCATCAACAAGGCAAAATTCATGAAGAAACGAGTTACCAGGAATACTCCGGCAGCATTTCGGTTACTGAAGCTACACCCGTTCTTGGTAATTTGCATGAAGCAAATGTGATTATTGTAGAATTCACGGATTTCCAGTGTCCCTACTGCGCAACAGCACTGACACAAATTAATCAAATCATAAAGGAAAACCCGGATATAGCACTTATCCATAAGGACTATCCTCTTGTTTTTCATACAGACGCCCGGCTTGCAGCTGTCGCAGGGAAATGCGCCTTTAGACAGGGTAAGTTTTGGGAATATGCGGAGAAGCTTTTCTTAAATAAAGAAAACCTGAAATTTGATAACTTGCAGAAAGTGGCTTCAGGTTTGGGGTTGGATAGGGATCAGTTCACCATTTGTTTGAACGATAAGCAAACGGATGAAAGCGTCCAATTGGATCTTGATGAAGGTATCGGGAATAAGATTGATGGAACACCGATGTATCTTATTGGTCGATTTACACATGAAGGAAAAACACTTAAGATCATCGGTTATCGCTCAAGTTTATCCGATCTGGAAACCGTCCTTTCTTTATTGAGACAAAAGAATGAGTGGGGCAGAGATGAGAATAAGTAAATGTCTTCTAGTCTTTTTGATATTAACTGTTGCCTTGTCTGCATGCAATCAGGACAAGAAAGAAAGCTTGGGACAGCCTCAGGAAATGAGTCTGGAACTTGAAGAAAGGTTCAAAGATGCAGAGAGGCGTTTGTCAGACCTTTCAAAGCTGAATCTAAACTGGCTTCAAAACAACAGTGGCTGGCTGAATTACAAGGTCATTCCAAATGAAGACGGTGAGCCCAAGTTTGGATTCACCAGACAAGATTGCTGGTATTTGTTAGAAAAAGGCCTTGTTATCAAAGGTTTACAAATTGTGTTCAGTGATGCCCTTGATAAAGAGGTTCAAAGGTTTGTTATCAACCCTGACGGATATCGCGGGGAATTACTTGAGCTTAGAGAAAATGGTCTCAGTGCTCAAACCTATGCGATTCCATATCCAGCAAACTGGCAAGCAGAAAACTTGTCTTGGGCTTACATGGATTTAACAATCTTCAGAAGTATGAAAGAGTTCATCATTGACATTGAAGAAAAAGAAATAATTTATGAAGGTATTCCATGCCTGAATATCCGAGTTAGGTATGGGGGCGATACAGAACTGAGAGCCCTTGGGCTTCCACCTGGATATGAAAAAATAGGCAAGGAAGAGAACTATTACTACGCACTGGATACTGGGAACCGTTTGGCTTATTCAAGAGCCTTTATTAATGAGGATAACACAATAGATGTTCCTTGTTCTTTTTCAGAGGATTGGTTTCCTAAAGCGGACATCTCCCAGGAAGTATTGGAAGAGGTGGATTTAGGTCTGGAAGAATTAGATTTTTACATGAGACTTTTTGAGATCCAATAGGGTGCATCAAGTCCAGTTGAGACCATAATAGCCCATATTATGAAAGGAGATACACATGAAACCGACACTTAAATTGCTTGGACTACTGGCTGTAATCGTTGTCTTGGCAGCATCGATTGTATCAGTTGCCCAGGCAGCCAACTTGTATGGCACAAGAACTCGGTGCCCAGGTCCAAATGGCGCAACTTGTACAGGCTGTGTGCCAAATCCAAATTACCCGAACCTGTATCACTGCACATATGATGGAAAGGTCAGAAACTACAACAACACTTGCACCTGGTGGAGTTCAATGGATTTGGTCTGTAACTATCCAGCAGTATGCGATTGCGTAACTTCCAACTACGCTGATCACTGTGCTTCGTCTTGTGCCTATCGGTAAGCAAGGATAATTAAACGTTAAACTAACTCAACGGACTTGTAACCTCGGGCAGGCAAATATCACTTACCTGCCCGACTTAATGGAGACAACATGAAACCTTTCAAGAGTATAACCGCTATTTTGCTGCTTTTGCTGCTGTTGGGTGGATGCGCCAGGCAATCCTATTCTGAAGAAGAACTAACAAACGCCATGCCTATGCCGGTCATTGAGACTGCAAATCCACTCGTAAGCGAGACTGTGCCTGCTACTGTACCAGACGAAAGCAATCCGATAGATACCACAGCAAACTGGGAAACTTTGTATACAGCGGGTAGCCCAGTCACTGATTCCCAGGAATTGATCCGAATACTGGAAGTCCTAAAAGGACGATTTCTAAAGCAGTTTGACAGACCGGGCTGGTATCAGCTCAAATGGCTGAATCACCAAACGAATTGGATCCATATTTCCGATCCAAGTTCCAGCAGATTTGACAGTGTAATCAACTACTCCGAACACGAGAAATATCCTGAAGGATTTCTGAATCCAGAATCCTACTTATCACTTGATGGTCACTATGGCAGGATGATTTCTCCTACTCTGGACGATTTTCACTTCGTTCCTCTCACAACACAACCGCCAGAGATAGTCTGGGAGAATCTGGATTATTATCTTGCATGCGACTTTTGTGTTGCTTCAGAACACCTTGATTTTCTTATCCAATGGATCCGCGATCCAGACAACCATATCTCCGAAAAAAGTTTAAAGGAAACCCATTTTTCCGGATGGGTCGGGACATACAAGAACCAGCCAGTATTTATATTTAAAATCAAAATAAAGTATTTTACAAATTACCCCTATATAGATACCGGAGAACTGGTCGAAATCGAAGATAATTCTTTTTACATTAGCCTTGCTAATGGAGGCACAATCGCTGAAAATTCCGATGTGTTTTTTCTTGGTGGAGGAGAAAAACTGAATGATTTACTTCCTTACAATTTACAACAGATTGCATATTTTGAGACATTGCCAGAACGTGTGCAGACTCTCTATGACGAATGTTACAAGAAACTGATTGAGTTTGAAGAGCAAAACTGACACATAATTGAAAGAAAAGGCCTATCAATTCCAGTTTAGATCATAGTAACTCAAATGATGAAAGGAGAAAAACATGAAACCAAAAATTAAACTATTGGGACTGCTGACAGTTATTGTTGTTCTGGTAGCATCAATTGTATCTGTTGCCTAGGCAGCCAATCTCTATGGAACAAGAATTCGGTGCCCAGGTCCAAATGGTGCTGCTTGTACAGGCTGTGTGCCAAATCCTAATTACCCTGATCTGTACCTGGTGGAGTTTAATGGACTTACGCTGTGCTAATCCAGAAATCTGCCATTGTGTAACTTCCAACTACGCAGAACACTACGCGTCATCTTGTGCCTGTCAGTAAGCAAAGATAGATATACGCTAAGCCAATTCAACCGGACTTGTGACCACGGGCAGGCAAATGAGACTTGCCTACCCGACTAAATATCGTTTTTAATCTATTGAAAACTGCTTCTCCTCTTTATAGACGTATTAATAATTCCTTCACCCATATGTAGTGTTATCAACACATAAAAAGAAGCGGGATGGGTTACTATCCAGGATTCGGAACGCTGGATTTGAGCAATGAAACCCGCTTTCATCATCATCACTGGTTGGGGTTTGATCCCGTATCTACTTTCCAGCAGAAGACTCTAAAAGAGATAATTCAAAACCTGGTTTGAAAAGGTTGACAATTAATAATGGCCGAGAGAAAGGATAAGAAAATTTAGTAGGTGAAGAAGTACTTGTAAGTTATAAAATATGATGACACTTATTCTTATGATAGCCAATAACTTTGGCTATTTTTTAAAGATGCCTCTTGTCTGGCAAAAATTTTCCGAGAGTTGTTTTAAGAAGTGAAAGGAGATCAGCAAAAAGTTCCATCAAAGGAGGTAGGTATGATGCCAGTATTAGATGAATTGGAACTGCAACGTGCTTTCAATAGCTTTTGTAAAAAACTATTACGAAATGAAGCTATCAATGCAATCGTTGCATTACAGAGGCGAAAGAATACCGTATTGAATTTTTCAGACATCAATTTCGATGAGGAAGTGATGGTTGGCAGCTATGACCGCACTATTGATCCGGATACGGAGTATTTAGTTCAAGGTAGGAAGATAAGTAATGCTCAATTAATAAAAGCAATTAACCAACTGGCTGAACCATACAGAAAAGTAATCGAGTACTACTACTTTTACGAGCTAAATTATCGACTAATTAGCATAATGTTGGGAGTTTCCAGGAGCACAGTGCAAAGCAGACGTTCAAAAGCACTCGGTTGGTTACGGAAAGACCTGGAGGAGAATTCAGATGTATGCAATACAAATTCTTGACAGAAAAAATGATGATAGAGGGCTCATGCCTTTCGAAACGATCATCGATGCAATAAGCGGAGATTGTGTAGCCATGGATCAGGTTCTTAATCACTATGATAACCAGATGAATTATCTGTCAACATGCCACATTAGATGTGAAGAGGGGTATCTGATTCCGATGATTAATATGGAAATAAAAGATCGTTTAGCTTCAAGACTGATTCAAGGAGTCACACGGTTTAGTATTGAGAAATTCGAATCTATTCAAAAAACTAAATTTCAGCACGATAGATATCCTAATGAATTAACTTGAGCATTATTGCACCTTAACAAAAACGCCAGGAGGATAATGCCTGGATGTAATACAACAATCCGGAT
>ENA-UOOK01002293-UOOK01002293.1-fermentation-metagenome-genome-assembly--contig:-NODE-2293-length-23811-cov-11.211441_pt1 | contig 23811 bp, 22 predicted proteins | sample MGYA00245777_ERZ724023 | MGnify/ENA primary metagenome ERZ724023 (study PRJEB28704, sample SAMN03018312) | fermentation metagenome | biome: anthropogenic terrestrial biome; feature: soil...
GGTTCAGAATGACACTAGCTGACGCCCGTATAAAATCTACTGTGAATAGTAACAACAAAACAGTGATAGTTTTTTTTAGCAAGTAAAATAGTGCTGGATAAATGACTTCATTATGATATAATATCTTTTAAATTAACGTTGGGAGAAGATATTGTGAAAGCAAAGCTGCAGGTCATCATTTCCATGCTGGTATTTGGAAGCATAAGCATAGTTGTAAGAAAGATTGATTTACCATCAGGAACTATAGCTTTATTACGTGGTCTAATTGGCAGTATATTTTTATATTCATATTGTATAATAACGAAAAAAAGAATCTCTTATGATTTAATTAAGGAAAATTTGCTCTTTTTATTACTTTCTGGTGCATCAATGGGATTTAACTGGATATTTTTATTTCAATCATATAAAAATACTACAGTATCCAATGCAACATTAACCTATTATTTTGCGCCAACAATAGTTATATTATTGTCACCTATTGTACTAAAAGAAAAACTGAACTTTAAGAAATTTCTATGTGTATTAATCGCTGTTATTGGTCTGTTTATGATAGTTAATACCGAAAGTTCTAGTGGAGGAACTTATAATCATCCTTTAGGGATATCTTATGGATTAATTGCAGCAGTACTTTATGCAGCAGTTATTATATTAAATAAATTCTTTAAAAAGATATCCGGATTAGAAGCTACTATAGTTCAGCTGGCATGTTCTGCATTAGTTCTGGCAATTTATGTTTTACTTGTAGAAAGGCCGAATGTAACTTCATTTAAACCAGAATTTATTTCATATATATTGATACTTGGTATTGTATATACTGGAATTACTTATTCACTTTATTTTACTGGAATGCAGGAATTAACGGGGCAGACTATAGCGATGCTCAGTTACATAGACCCTATAAGTGCAGTGATTATATCTGCATTGTTCTTAAATGAAAGTATCACATTAGTTCAGGTTTTAGGTGGAGTATTAATACTAGGTTCAGGTTTTATAACTGAAAAAATGAAGGATGTAGAAAACAAAGGGGCTATTATCCAATAGCCTCTTTAAATTAAAAGTCTTCATTTATCAATTTCTTAATTATATTCACATCTTTATCCTTACTCAATTGGTGAACTGCAGGTCCTGTCAATATTTCACCGTCTATATTAAATCTAGATCCATGGCAAGGGCAATCCCAGGATTTTTCAGCCTCATTCCAATTCAGTTCACAACCCATATGAGTACACGTTGTATTGACTATATGAAGATCCCCATTCTCATCTTTATATACCCCTGACCTATCTCCATCAATTTTCACTATTTTACCTTCTCCGGGCTTTAACCTTATTTTCTTAGAAGGATTCTCAAGTTTTCCATCAATTAATTGCCCGGCAACATTGACATTTTCCTTCACGAAGCTTTTTGCAGAAGCTGCTATAGTCCTTCTACTAGGGTCAAATACATCTTGCCAAGGACTTTTACCCTTTGAAATTAAATCCCTTAAAATCATGGCGGAAACCATACTGCTTGTCATTCCCCATTTTTTAAATCCAGTTGCTATATATAAGTTATTAAAATCTGAAGAATAGTTTCCTATCAAAGGCACACTGTCCATTGTCATGACATCTTGAGTAGACCACCTATACGGAATGTCCTTTATGGTAAATACTTTATCAGCAAACTCTATAAGATTTTTATAATGATTATTTGTAGGCTCGCCTTGACCTGACTTATGATTCTCTCCAACAACAAGGATATATTCCTCATCCCCATTAGTTGTACCTCTAAGTGAACGTGTTGGCTGCTCCACGGAAATATACATGCCTCCTGGATATTTTTCTTCTGCCTTTATTGCAAGGGCATAGGCCCTTTCTTGATAAAGCCTTGTATAATACATTGCGTGTTTGTTGTAGAAAGGATAATGAGAAGCGATTATTACCTTTTTAGCTGCAACAGTATTGCCGTTATTAGTTGTCAATATATAACTATCCATTACATGTTTTTCAAGTTCTACAACTCTTGTCTGCTCGTAAATCTGAATATTTAGTTTTTGTAAGATTTCCGCTATGCTTAAAAGAAATTTTCTTGGGTGAAATTGAGCTTGATTCTCAAATTTTAATCCGGCTTTAATCTTTATGGGGAAAGGAATTTCCTCAACAAATGAGGCCTTTATTCCCAAATATGAAGCTGCCTTTATTTCATTTTCAATCTGCTTTATGTACGCATCTTGCTGTGCATAAATAAAAGCTTCCTGCTCTAAAAATTGACAATCGATATTATTACCATCGATAATCTTTTTAATTTCATTTATAGCTATTTCATTAGCTGTCGCATATTGACTTGCCAATTCTTCTCCAACACTATTTATAAGCTTATCATATATAAAATCGTGCTGAGATGTTATCTTAGCTGTAGAAAAGGCAGTTGTTCCAGTAATTATTCTATCTGCTTCTAATATAACTATGTTAAATCCTTCCAGCCTAAGCTGATATGCACACAATAACCCTGTCATTCCTCCACCGACTATTGCTATATCCACATCTAAATCGCTATTAAGAATTGGGTAATTCGTCTTAGAAGTTGTCGATATCCAAAATGATTCCGGGGACATGTTCAAATATTTATATCTATCTGTATTCATATAGAACCTCACCTCCAATTAGTCTTTACTTATGTTATGTTTTACCAGCTTCATATAAAATATTCAAAACTGTGACCGTAATCACTGCACTAAAATTCTTTTAATTGTACAATAAACTCAACAATATCAGAAATAGAAAAGGATGATATAAATGAAACAATGGGAAGGATTTAATCAAGGTAAATGGAATGAAAATATAGATGTAAGAGATTTCATAGTACTTAACTATACTCCTTATGAGGGTGATGATAACTTTCTGTCTGAAGCATCACCAAAGACAAGGATTCTTTGGAAGAAGGCAGAGGGGTTAATCAATGAAGAAATATTATCTGGAAAGGTTGATATAGATACTTCCAGATTTTCAGGAATCAATAGCTTTGAGCCGGGTTATGTAGATAAGGAAAATGAAGTCATAGTAGGACTACAAAGTGATGAGCCATTGAAGAGAATAGTAAATCCTTATGGTGGATATAGAATGGTTAAGGATTCTTTGAATGCATACAACAGCCAAATGGATGATAGCTTAGAGGAACACTTTAACAAGTTTAGAAAGACGCATAATCAAGGTGTTTTTGATGCTTATACAAAGGAAATGAGAACTGCTAGAACTGTAGGTCTTCTAACTGGTTTACCTGATGCCTATGGCAGAGGAAGAATCATAGGTGATTATAGAAGAATAGCTTTATATGGCATTGATTTCTTAAAGAACCAGAAATTAAGGGATAAGGAAAATATAAAGGGTTCAGCTACAGAAGATATCATTAGACATAGAGAAGAAATCTCTGAGCAAATCAGAGCCTTAGATGAAATAAAGGAAATGGCATTATCCTATGGTGTAGATATATCTCAGCCTGCTTCAAATGCAAAGGAAGCAGTACAATTTTTATACTTAGGATATCTTGCAGCAGTAAAGGAAAACAATGGTGCAGCTATGTCTTTAGGTAGAAATACTGCATTTTTAGATGCTTATATTGAGAGAGACTTAAGAAATGGTATTATAACTGAAAGAGAAGCTCAGGAAATTATAGATCAGTTTGTCATCAAACTTAGATTAGTTAGACATTTAAGAACACCAGAATACGATGAACTATTTGCCGGAGATCCAAATTGGATAACTGAATCCATAGGGGGTATGGGTCTTGATGGTAGAACTATGGTTACGAAAACTTCTTTTAGATTCTTGCATACATTGACTAATTTATCACCAGCACCAGAGCCAAATATGACAGTGCTTTGGTCAAATGATTTACCAGATGGCTTTAAGTCATATTGTGCAAAGATGAGTATAAATACAGGTGCTATTCAATATGAAAATGATGATTTAATGAGAAATATCTATGGCGACGACTATGCTATTGCATGCTGCGTTTCAGCAATGAGAGTTGGTAAGGATATGCAATTCTTTGGCGCAAGAGCAAATTTGGCTAAGGCATTATTATATGCAATAAATGGTGGTGTAGAAGAGGTTAAAAAATCTAAAGATGGAAAACTTATAAAGGTCTTTGATGGGATTGAAAGAATTGAGGATGACGTATTAGATTATGACAAGGTGATGAAAAATTATAAAAAGGTAATGGAAAAGCTTGCTGACCTCTATGTCAACACTATGAACACCATACATTATATGCACGATAAATATGCATATGAAAAGGGACAAATGGCTTTACACGATTCTGATGTTCACAGATATATGGCCTTTGGAATTGCTGGACTTTCAATAGTAGCTGATTCCCTGAGTGCAATAAAATATGCAAAAGTTAAACCAATAAGAGATGAAAATGGAATAGCAGTTGATTTTGAAATAGTAGGCAACTTCCCTAAATATGGGAATGACGATGATAGAGTTGACCAATTAGCAGTTGATATTGTCTCAGCATTTAGTAAAGAGCTTAAGAAGATTCCAACATATAGAGATGCAGAGCATACATTATCAGTTCTTACTATTACATCAAATGTAGTATATGGTAAAAAGACTGGTTCGACCCCTGATGGCAGAAAAAAGGGAGAACCATTTGCCCCTGGTGCAAATCCAATGCATGGGAGAGATGAAAGTGGTGCTTTAGCTTCGTTAAACTCAGTTGCCAAGCTTCCATACAAGGATATTTGTCAAGATGGCATATCGAATACCTTCTCGATAGTTCCTAATGCTCTTGGAAAGAACATGGATGATAGAATAATGCATCTTTCGGCTTTAATGGATGGATATTTTGAGCAAGGAGCATTCCACTTAAATGTTAATGTTCTTAATAGAGAATTATTAATGGATGCAATGGAGAATCCCGAAAAGTATCCTACATTAACTATAAGGGTTTCAGGATATGCAGTGCATTTCAACAGATTGACAAGAGAACAAAAAGAAGAGGTAATTAGCAGAACATTCCACAAAGCAGTTTAAGAAAGGTGATAATTATGAAGGGTAGACTTCATTCTATAGAAACCATGGGGTTCGTTGATGGCCCTGGTATCAGAACAATTATTTTCTTGCAGGGGTGTCCCTTAAGATGTGCATACTGTCATAACCCTGACAGTCAAAATATGTTTTCAAATAAAGAGATTACTCCTGAAGAAGTGTTGAATATAGCTAAAAGATATAAAAATTATTATAAGAGATCAGGAGGAGGAATTACTTTTTCAGGTGGAGAGCCTCTGCTTCAGGGAGAATTTCTTTTGGAAACACTAAAGCTTTTAAAAAAGGAAGGCTTTAATACAGCCCTAGATACAAGTGGCTATGGCAATGAAAAGTATTTTTGTGAAATTCTAAAATATGTAGATACAGTTTTGTTGGACATTAAACACTTTGATAATATTGGATACAAGACCTTGACTGGAGCAAACATGAATGGGTTTTATAAATTTTTATCATATCTAAATGATTATCAGGGCAATATATGGATTAGACATGTTATGGTTCCTGGAATTACTGACAATGAGGCTAGTATATATAAATTGTTCGATAGAGTGGCTCACTTAGCTCAACGGATTGAAAGAATTGAGATATTGCCTTATCATAAAATGGCATTGGAAAAATATAAAGCCATGGGATTAGAATATAAATTACAAAATGTACCTGAGATGGATGTACTAAAAGCAAAAGAATATCAAGATATTATTACTGAAATGTTAAATAAAGAAAAATTAGGGGTAAATAATAATCTAAATATTATCTAGATAATTGAAGGTGGTTAAAATTTCAAAGTGTAAGCATTGTCCAATATGTTTGGGAAATAACTGTTTCAACAATATACCCTTATTTGCTGGTTTAAATGAAGAAGAGTTGGTGAAGTTATCAGAAGGGATATCCTTTAAAACTTATAAAAAGGGTGAGACCATTTTTAGAACCGGAGATAAAGCTGATGGTATGTATATAGTGTGTTCTGGGAAAATGAAAATATATAATTTTACTGTTGATGGAAGAGAACAAATATTGTATATCTACTCTGCCGGCGATTTTGTAGGCGGACTTAACCTATTAAAGGAAGATGAATATAAATATAATGGTGTTGCCCTTGAAGCCACAACGATTAGCACCTTGTCCAAGAAAAAATTTGATGAAATAGTCACAAAAAATCCTTCTATGTTATTAAAAATATTGGAGAAGGCATATGAAAGGATAAGATGGGCTGAGGATTTAATAAATAGATTAACAGCTACAAGTGTAGATGCAAAGGTGGCGGGGTTGTTATTATATCTAATTGATGATTTTGGAAGAGAAAGTGAAAATGGAATTATATTGGAGCTTTCCATAAACAGAGAGGAAATGGGAAGTTATGCTGGCTTATCTAGGGAAACTATAACCAGAAAATTAAATATGTTTAAAGACTTAGGTTACTTGGAGTTTTATGGTAATAAAATCATATTGATTAAAGATAGGGACCAACTTGAGAAGCTATTAAATAAATAGACCTACCACATAAAAAATCACTATTTAAATATAAAGAATGTTACTATTCATAGTACTTTAAATTGTGTAAAATAGAAAAATGATAAAAATACACATTCACGGTTTCGGAGATGAATAATTCTATAGCTCATTCCAGACAAAAATCCTACATCTTTCAATTCCCTTAGTGGTCTATCTTTAGGGACATGAAAGCTGCTTAACGGATTTTTATCTTCCATTCACTAAGAATTATAGTCACTCCTGCAAATGTTCCCTTAGGATTTTTATCATTTTTCTTTATCTGCTGTGATTAACTGTGAGTAGTAATATAAAAAATAGTGATTTTTTATGTTTATTAAATAAATAAATTATATAATAATTGCAAGTAAATATCTAAAATTTATCATTTATATATCTGGGAAAATGTTTACCTTTAGCACGTTAAATAAACAATAGGAATAATATAGTGCTAGGTTATGCAATTTAATCAAATAAATGAAATTTAACTACAATTATAAATTCATAGAATTGTTTACTATTTGCAGTTTATATAAAAAAATATATCAAAAATAGTATTGACTTATTATTTTAACCGTGTATAATAGAAAATATTATAACTCCTTGCAAGGTTAAAGAACATAATTAAACATTTTAAGACTATGATGAAGCGTGAACTATCATAATAATCTAGTACAGAGAACTGGAGTAGCTGAAAACCAGTCATGATTAGATAGGGATCTCTCACTTCGGAGTTGTTTGGCTGAAACTAAGTAGGTCATAACGGTAAGCCCCGTTATTAGGCTAAGGTTTATAAGTATATATACTTAAGAACCCAGTGAGATAACCATCGTGAGGTGGTTATGAGTAGAGTGGTATCGCATATCAAGCCTCTACATGTATTAAAGACATGTGGAGGCTTTTTTGTACTTATTTTTAATAAGAAAATTAAATAATTATGATAAGGAGTGTATTTTAATGAAAAAGAAATTATCCATAATGTTAGCAGTTATTGTAGCATTGAGTATGCTGTCAGGATGTTCAAAGCCGGCAACTGCACCAAATGAATCAAACGAAAGCTCTGGTGATGCTATTAAGGTAGGTGTCAACTACGAGCTTACAGGTCAAGTAGCAACTTATGGTGTCAATTTAAATGATGGTGTTCAATTAGCTTTCGAGGAAATCAATGCTGATGGAGGCGCCTTGGGTAAAAAGTTTGATGTAGTAACTGTAGACAATAAATCAGAAGATACTGAGGCAGCTAATCTTTCAGCTAAGCTGGCAACAAAAGATAAAGTAGTCGCTTTGTTAGGACCTGCTACATCAGGAAATACAAAAGCCGCTTCACCAGCTGCTATGCAGAACAAGATACCTTTGATTTCGGGATCAGCAACTGCAGATGATGTGACTGTAGATGCAAACGGAAAAGTTAGAGATTATATTTTTAAGACTTGTTTTAGTGATTCTTTCCAAGGAGTTATGATGGCAGAATTTGCTCTTAATGATTTAGAAGCTAAAACAACAGCAATCTTAGCAGATTCAACTAGTGATTATGCCCAAGGTTTATCAAAGGCATTTAAAGAAACTGTAGAAGCTAATGGTGCTTCAGTCCTAAATGAGGAAGCTTATGTAGAAGGTGACAATGACTTTAAAGCTGTATTAACAAATCTTAAGGCTCTTAATCCAGACGTATTGTTTGTACCTGGATATTATGAAGAGGTTGGATTGATTGTAAGGCAAGCAAGAGAACTAGGATTTAATGTTCCTATACTAGGAGCAGATGGTTATGAGTCACCAAAATTAACAGAAATTGCGGGTGCAGAAAACCTAAATGATGTATATTATTCAAGCCATTATTCATCAAAGGATACAGCTGAAAGGGTAGTTAAATTCAACGAAGCATTTAAGGATAAGTATGGTAAGGAACCGGATGCATTCAATGCATTAGGATATGATTTGGCTTATTTCTTAAGGGATGCACTTGAAAGAGCAGGTGAAGTTAATTCTGAAAAATTAAAAGAAGCTTTAGAAGCTACAGATGGATTTGAAGGTGTTACAGGAGTTTTAGCAATAGATGAAAATCACAACCCTGTAAAGTCTGTAACTGTTATTCAAATGTTGGATGGCGTACCTACATTCTTAAAGAAACTTGATCCTAAATAGATTGAGAAATTAAAAAACAAACTGTCTTTAAAGGGGCATCCCTTTAAAGACTTTGTTTGGCTAACGCAACTGACTCATGTAGAAAGGATGTTAAAAAATTGGAACAAATAATACAACAATTAATCAATGGAGTATCCCTAGGCAGCATTTATGCTCTTATTGCTCTAGGGTATACCATGGTCTACGGAATAATAAATTTAATAAATTTTGCACATGGGGATATCTACATGATGGGAGCTTTTGTGGGATATGCCTTAACAACCTTTCTGGGGATAGGATTCATCCCATCTTTACTGTTATCAATGGTCGCTTGCAGTATATTAGGGGTGGTTATTGAAAAGATAGCTTATAAGCCAATGAGAAATTCTTCAAGAATAGCTGTTTTAATAACAGCAATAGCAGTGTCATTGTTCTTGCAGTATACTATGGTGTATTTCGTTGGACCGGAGACAAGAACTTTCCCTAATGTACTTCAAAGTAATAAGATTACATTCTTTGATGGCAATGTAATACTTGATGTGAAAAATATATACATTTTTGTAATAACAGTTGTATTGATGCTTACACTGCAATATGTAGTTAGAAAAACAAAGGTAGGTAAAGCCATGAGAGCTGTATCTCTTGACAAGGATGCGGCGGAACTTATGGGCATAAACGTAAATAAGATAATTTCCTATACATTTGCTATGGGTTCAGCTCTTGCAGGTGCTGCAGGTGTTTTAGTAGGAATTTATTACAATACGATAAATCCTCTTATGGGCTCAGGTCCTGGGTTAAAGGCTTTCGTTGCAGCAGTATTAGGTGGAATTGGACTGATTCCGGGAGCTGTATTTGGTGGATTTTTCTTAGGGATGACAGAAACTGTTGTTAGTGCTTATGGTGGCTCAGTATATAAGGATGCAGTAGCATTTGCTATACTTATAGTCGTACTCATAGTTAAGCCTAATGGACTTCTTGGGAAAAACACTAAGGAAAAGGTATAGGAGGAAATCACATGAAGTATTTAAATAAAAAGAATGTTATAACATTTATTGTACTGGTAGCGGCCTATATAATTGGAAAAGTTTTAATAGACATCGGGATTATAGATTCCTATGTTCAGCTTAATATCGTTTTAATAGGCATAAATATAATCCTTGCAGTTAGCTTAAATTTGATAACGGGATTTACGGGGCAATTTACATTAGGGCATGCAGCATTTATGGCCATTGGAGCTTATACATCGGCAGTCTTTACAGCGAAGCTTGGTCAGCCATTTTTAGTAGCCATTATTGCATCAGGTATTGTTGCCTCATTTGCAGGTATTTTGATTGGTATACCAACGTTGAGATTAAAAGGTGATTACCTTGCAATTGCAACCTTAGGCTTTGGAGAAATTGTAAGGATTATTGCAACTAATATGGATTATATTGGTGGGGCCATAGGATTTAATGATATACCACAATATACGAATTGGACTTGGATATATGTGATGACTGTTTTGACAGTTTTATTAATTAGAAACTTTATAAACTCATACCATGGGAGAGCCTGTATAGCTATTAGGGAAAATGAAATAGCTGCAGAAGCCATGGGAGTAAATACTACATTCTATAAAGTGCTTGCCTTTGCAATAGGTGCTTTCTTTGCTGGAATAGCAGGTTCTCTATATGCAAATTATTTCTATTTTATAAAACCGGATTCATTTGGATTTATGAAATCTATAGATATTTTGGTAATTGTGGTATTTGGCGGTATGGGGAGCATAGCGGGTTCTATCGTAGGGGCGATTGCCTTATCTGTGATTTCTCTCTTCCTTCAAAGTATTCCGGATTTGAGAATGGTAATATATTCAGTAATATTGTTTGTAATCATGGTATATAGACCAACAGGTTTGATGGGAAGCACAGAATTTAAATTTTTAAGGAAAGGGGTCAAAGAAAATGTCAGTATTGAAGGTAAGCAATCTATCTAGAGTGTTTGGAGGTATAAAAGCAGTTACAGATGTTAGTCTGGATATTTCTAAAGGAGAAATCATTGGTTTAATTGGCCCTAATGGGGCAGGTAAAACTACATTTTTTAATCTTTTAACAGGAATTTATGCTCCTACGTCGGGGGAAATAGAGTACGATTTAAATATAAGAGTAACTTCAAGAAACTTAAAACCTTATAAAATGGCACACTATGGAATAGCAAGAACCTTTCAGAATATAAGGTTGTTTCAAAGTATGACAGTCATAGAAAATGTTCTTATAGGATTTCACAATAATTTAAAATATGGAGTAGCATCATCCTTATTCAGATTGCCATCTTGCTTTAAAAATGAAGAAGACACTTATAGTGAAGCCTTAAAACTTTTAGATAAGTTTAACTTACTGGATAAAAAAGATGAGTTGGCAAAGAATCTTTCCTATGGAGATCAAAGAAGACTTGAAATAGCAAGAGCATTAGCAGCTAAGCCAAAGATATTGCTATTAGATGAACCGGCAGCAGGTATGAACCCTAGAGAAACACATGAATTGACCAAATTGATCAAGTGGATAAGAGAGACATTTGATTTGACTATTATTGTAATAGAGCACGATATGTCCTTGGTCATGAATATATGCGAAAGGATATTTGTATTTGATTATGGTAATTTAATAGCAAGTGGAAAACCAGAAGCTATTCAAAGGAACGAAAGAGTAGTGAAGGCTTATTTAGGGGAGGAGGCAAACTAGAATGCTGGAGCTTAAGGACTTAAGTGTTTACTATGGTGCCATTCATGCCCTTAAAGATATAAACATTAAGATAAATCAAGGTGAAATAGTTACATTGATAGGTGCTAATGGTGCAGGAAAGAGTACTACCCTGAAGGCTATATCTGGGTTATTGAAACCTAAAAGTGGAGAAATTATTTTCGATGGCAATAATATAAACACATTGACTGCGCCTGAAATAGTGAAGCTTGGAATATGTCATGTTCCTGAGGGAAGAAGAGTATTTACTAAAATGAGCGTCATGGAAAATCTTGAAATGGGCGCCTTTACTAGAAATGATAAAGCAGGAATAAAAGATGATATCGAAAAGTCATTTACTCTATTTCCCATATTAAAGGAAAGAAAAGAACAAATAGCAGGTACTCTTTCAGGTGGAGAACAGCAAATGCTAGCCATAGCTAGAGGTTTAATGTCAAGGCCAAAGCTAATATTACTAGATGAACCTTCTATGGGACTTGCGCCTATAATTGTAAATGAGATTTTTTCTATTATAAAGGATATAAATAAAACCGGTACCACAGTTTTACTAGTAGAGCAAAATGCAAATATGGCTCTAAAGCTGGCAGATAGAGCTTATATTATTAGAACTGGAGAAATAGAAGTAGAAGGAAATGCAATGGATTTGTTAAAAAATGAAAATGTAAGAAAAGCATATCTAGAAGGGTAAGATTCGGGGTTCATTCTGAACGTTAGTGAAGAATGATATGCTCCCTTTAAGGTAGACAGATTAAAAAATAAAAATCTGTTACTAAAGAGGGGGCATATTTATGTCTAAACGAAGCAAGTATTCTGCTGATGAAAAATTACATATATTAATGGAGAACTTGGAAGAATCAAAGAACATTTCAGATATCTGTCATACCTATAAAATTAATGATTCAACATTTTACATGTGGAAATACAAATACGAAAGATATGGTATTGAGGGATTGGTAGAATATAAAACGTCTAAAAAATATCCAAAGGAACTAAAGCATCAAGCAATAATAGATTATCTAAATGGATATAATTCATATTTTGAACTTGCAAAAAAGTACGAAATATCAGATCCAGGTATTTTGAAGAAATGGGTTAAAAGATATAATGGTCATAGAGAGAGTAAAGACAACGCGAAAGGAATGAGTCTATCTATGACTAAAGGAAGAAGAACCACGATAGAAGAAAGAGTTGAAATTGTTCAATTTTGCATAGACAACGAACATAATTATGAGATGTTACTGAAATGAAATGTGGTAATGGACAGAAAGCGTATTTAAGTGTAATATTAGACCTTCATGATAATACTATTTTAAGCTATGTTTTAGGACCTACAAAAAAGATTAAACAGCCTAAGCCCGATGGAATATCGAGCCTTGGTTGCTTAGATTGTTTTTATTATTTCCACTGTCTACTTGACAGGGTGCTGTTCAGAAATCTCGGGTTTCGATTTTCATAGTATCTTGATATAACAAAAAGGTCAGATTATTATAAGTCGTTGTGTACTGCGGTACATGACGACTTACTTATGCTATTGATTTTTAACCTAAAAGTATGTACTATATAAGAGTTGATAAAATATTAGGAGGTTTTACATTGCTAAGTAGTATAAATTTAATCTATAAAATTATTTTTTTATGTATAGCTGGATTTATGGCTGCATTTGTAGATTCTATAGCAGGTGGAGGAGGACTAATCAGTGTTCCGGCATATTTTATAATAGGATTCCCGGCACATTATTCTTTGGGGACTAATAAATTTTCTGCAACCTGCGGTTCTTTAACCAGTACAATAAACTTTGCGAAGTCTGGAAAAACTGATAAGGATATTCTTAAGGTCCTATTACCATTTACTTTGTTGGGGTCAATAGTTGGGACATATATAGTGATGTTAATTGATTCATCAATTTTAAAACCAATAGTTTTAGTGATGATTCTTGCGGTTGGACTATATAGCTTCTTTGCTAAATCCATAGGTCTGGAAGATAAATTTATAGGCGTAACAAAGAAAACCCTGTTTATAGGGTCTATATTCGCATTTATCATGGGATTTTATGATGGATTTTTTGGGCCAGGAGTTGGCTCATTTATGGTATTTGGATTGATAAAAATATATGGCTTTGATTTTGTAAGGGCTACTGGCAATGCTAAAGCAATGAATTTTACGAGCAATATTGCGTCATTAATAACATTTGCAATTGGTGGAAAGATATATTATCTAATGGGAATTCCAATGGCCTTATTCATGATATTAGGTGCAAAAGTAGGTTCAAGTCTTGCGATCAAGAAAGGTGTAAAAATTATCAGACCAATATTTATTACAATGTCATTAGTTATAGCGGTTAAAATGATTTTTGAATTAATATAGATATTAAATTACCGGAGGATTAAATTATGGGAATTATCATACCTGTTTTTGTAGGAGCTGTAATTGGATATATAACAAATTGGCTGGCCATAAAGATGCTTTTTAGACCTTATAGAGAAAAGAAAATATTAGGATTTAAACTTCCCTTTACCCCAGGATTGATACCAAAAGAGAAAGAAAGAATAGCAAAAAGCGTAGGGGATACAGTTGGCATCCATTTATTGACGCCAGAAGCTATAAAACAAGTTCTTTCAAATAATGGAACTAATGAGCAGGTAGATTTGTGGTTAGTAGAAAAGTTTAATTCATTAAAAGATAAGGAAGAATCAATAGGCGAGCTGATTGAAGATGAGAATAAGCTAAATGAATTTGTAGATAAAGCTAGTGATGAAATGACTAGCTTTATTGTAAATGAAATTAAAGAACAAGAATTAAGTAAGGAAATTATAGAGTTTCTAGAACAAAATATATATGATTATATATTTGAGAAAGGTATTGGGGAATTAAAGTTTAGTGGAGATAAATATATAAAAAAAGTCCTCAACTCTGAAGATACAAAGAAAATAATTGAGATAACAATATTAAATAAACTTGAGAAACTGAATTCCGATGATAGGTCACTTAAAGAATGTTTACCTGAAAACATATTGAAAGAAATCAAAGATCTTCTAATGGATAATAAACATACAATTGGTAATGGAGTCAGAAATATGTTCAATGACTCTAATGTATACAACAGGCTTAAAAATTCGATTTCTCATATGGTTAATGAAAATTTGAGCCCAATGATAACTATGTTTATCAACTCAGATCAGATATCTGATAAAATATTACAAATTGTAGAGAAATATATAAATGACCCTAAATCAACAGATGACTATGTATTGATTATATATAATGGAATAAATAAACTAATGGATGCTCCATTGTCAGACTTGCTCAGTAGTTTAAAACAGTTGATGAATGAATCTGATATAGATAATTTAAGCACTAAGATATTATCACAAATATCCGATGAACAAATTTCAAGAATTCTAGATATCATTGAGAATAACCTTATGGAGTCAAAGGATGTATTAAAGGAAAGATTTCTTCAGATTATTTCAAATCAAATTAATGAATTCATAAATTCAGAGGAGCTATATAATGGATTGAGAAAATGCACGAGAAGTTCAATTGATAGTATGATTGATAAACCCATTAAGATAATCCTAAAAGATGCAGATGAAAATACCTTCAACGATTTGGTATCCTTCATTAAACCTGCATTTAATACCTTTGCAGAAAATGAATTGCCTAGGCTAATGGAGCTACTTAATGTTTCAGAAATAGTTGAAAGACAAATTAACAGCTTTGATGTAGAATATACTGAAAATCTTATACTTGAGATTGCAAATAAAGAACTTAAAGCAATTACATGGTTGGGGGCTTTGTTGGGAGGAATAATGGGAATGTTGTCACCTTTATTGCAAATGCTGTAGATTCAGCATCTTTATAGTCAAATTCTAGATATTTATGTTGAATTATATGGAAAATAATGATAATATCATGATAGGGATAAGCATTACAAATTGCATTATTTTCAAAAAATGGGTATGCGGAGGATAGCATGGATATAGAAATAATTGAGAAAAATATAGAACAGATTGAATCAGTTGTTTCATGTAAAATAGTTTTAGGGGAAAATGATATCATAGAGGAAATTCATATAGTTGCAAATAGTACTAGAGGTGCCAAACAAATTGCCCGCGATGTACAATCGTTACTTTTAGCTACATACAATGTCCCGGTAGATTATAAGAAGGTAAGTATAGCTCAGGTGTTAGATGATAATATAATGAAATCTCATTACAGACTTAAGCTAGAGGGTATCTCACATGAAATATTAGGAACTAGAACTGAAATTAAGGTATCATTAAGTAATTCAAAGGATATTTATGAAAATTCTATATCAGGCGTAAATACATACAGAAATATTGGGAGAATGCTTGTGGATGTAACATTGAAAACTATTGAAGAGGCATGTGGTTTCGATGATACATTTACATTAGAGGATATACGTACTATAGCAGTATCAAATGATAGTGTAGTGTTAGTTGTTGTAGTGGGATTAATAGATGGAGTAGAGCAAAGGTTGTGTGGTTCCAGTCTTATAAAAAATGATTATGAAGTTGCCATTGTTAAAGCGACTTTGGATGCAGTAAATCGTTTTATTTAAGATAGGTTACATAGGTAACAATGCCGGCTAATATAAATTTTTCAAGCGAAGCGAATATAGCATGCTTAACTAGCGAACAGCATAGTAATTCCAAAGGGGGCTATATTCGAATGAAGAAATTAACAGCAGTGTTAATGAGTTTATTAGCATTATTATTAGCAGCTGGTGCAAACTGGACATTAATCTAGTTAATAATGTATTTTGGCCGGCATTTACATATAAAAAGGGGAACTTATTATGGTAACTAATAAAAAGACCAATATTTACATTGGACTATTATCTATAATATCAATATCATTATATACTTATTTAGTACTCTCATTTGACTTCCCTAGTTTTTCCATGATGATTTTTTGGACAATTCTAGCAATTATAGTAGAATCTTTACTTGTACCACTACCAAATAATATTGTGGGTTTGTCTGTGGGTTATGCCGTTAATTTATCAAGTATGATTGTTGGGGGACCATTACTTGCAACAACTGCATCTGCATTAGGAGTGTTATTAAGAGTACCAAAAGTAACTGGTAGGGGATATATTCATACTTTAAATCTTCCTTTATATAAAACGATATTTAATATTTCTCAGAGTATTATTGTTACTTCACTTATATCATTAATTTATATTGCTATAGGTGGAGTGGTAGGTGAGTTTACATTAATTCCAACAATAGTTGTTTTGTTACTTGGGATTTTATTGAACACAACAATAATATCTGGTTTTCTTACCTTTGCTACTAAACAACATTTTTATAATGTTTGGATTAACAATGTAAAAGGTATGTTTGCTAGTGCAATAGCAGTTGGAACTATAGGTATTATAATAGCCCTTGCTTTTATTGGATATGGATATGGAGCTGTGTTATTATTTTTTGGACCACTTCTACTAGCTAGATATTCCTTTAAGCTTTATATTGAAATGAGAAATCTATATATTTCTACTATCCAGGCTTTGAACAAATCCTTGGAGGCAAAGGATCCTTATACTAGTGGTCATTCGGCTAGAGTAGAAAAATTTGCAGTAGAATTGGCAGAGGAGTATAATTTACCATATGAAAGTATAGAAAATATAAGAACAGCTGCTGTCCTTCACGATATAGGGAAAATAGGTATAAATGATAGTATATTGAACAAGGCTACAGAGCTTACTCAGGAAGAATTCCATCAGATTATGATGCACCCAAGCATAGGTGCAGATATAATAAGTAAAGTAGACTTTCTTAAAGATGTAACTGGAATTATAAAACACCATCATGAAAGATATGATGGAAGTGGATATCCTGATGGACTTAGTGGGGAAGATATACCGATAGAGGCTTGTGTATTAACAATAGCAGATTCTTATGATGCTATGACTACGGACAGACCCTATAGAGCTGCATTGACAAAAGAAGAAGCACTTGAAGAAATTAGAAAAAATGCAGGTACGCAATTTCATCCGTTATTAGCTGAAAAATTTATAGCATTGATGAATCGTTAAGGAGCTAAATATGTTTATAGAACCAACACTTATTTCTGTAATAATTGCGAAGTTAAGAGGTGGAAGATTTAAGAACTTGGAAAATGTCCATATTAGGGCATGGTATTTATTGATTTTATCCGCACTTATACAAGGTATATTATCACTTTTTAAATACTCAAATATTTATAAAATTGTAATTATTGTAATTATTGGAATTACATACTTATTAATGATAATCACAGCTATTTTAAATATAAATAGAAACTACATGAAGATATTTCTTATAGGAATTATTCTAAATCTAGTCGTAATTATGGGAAATGGAGGTCATATGCCTGTATCTTTAGAAGGTATAAAAGGTATAAATCAGGAGACCATCTTACCTGAAAGAGAATTTGATATTAAGCATGTGGCTGTAAACAAGGATACGAAATTTGTGTATTTGGCAGATATTATTTTGATTCCAAGACCGTATCCTTTACCTAAAATTTTAAGCTTAGGTGATATATTTCTTATGATTGGAGTATTCGTATTTTTTCAGGAAGAGATGTTCATAGAAAAAAAGAAAAGTATATCCCAGGTATCTTAAGTATAATTACAAGAGATTTGGGATATTTGTATTTAAAAGATATTAAAAGGTGGGTAGTCTATGTTGATAGAAAAGTTGTTAAAAACACTAAAAATTATCGATAGCAGAAATTACAAACAAAATATTGAAGTAAAGGGTCTAGCATATCATTCTAAAAGAGTAGAACAAGGCTTTATATATGTTGCAATTAAAGGGTTTATAACAGATGGACATAAATATGTAAAAAGTGCAGAAGAGAACGGTGCAGTTTCAGTAATAGTTGAGGAATTTGTAGAAGGTTGTGATTTGCCCCAGTTTAAGGTACAAAATTCTAGAGAAGCCTTATCTAAGCTAAGTGCCTACTATTATGATTATCCGTCTAAGGATATGAGAGTTATAGGGGTTACTGCAACTAATGGAAAAACGACTACAACATATATGCTAAATTTGATATATGAAAATATGGGATATACAACTGGTCTTGTAGGAAGTGTTATGAATAAGGTTGGTGAAAGATTTGTTCCTTCTGAATTGACAACTCCTGAAAGTCTTGATCTTCAAGAGATTTTTAGTCAAATGAGGGATGAGAATATACATAAGGCAATCATGGAGGTATCTTCCTCTGCTTTGGAATTGTATAGGGTAAATGATGTTGATTATGATATAGTATCATTTAATAACTTTAGTAGAGAGCATATAGATCAACATGGGTCTTTTGAGAAATATTGGGAAGCTAAGTCCAGCCTAATAAGAAAGGCAAAGAAGGGTAGCTATGCACTGTTGAATATAGACGATGAGCATATTAGAACTTTGATTGATAAAACCGAGGCAAATGTTATAACCTATTCAACTAAAGGTCAAGATAGCATGATTTATGCTAAGGATATTCAACTTGTAAAAGGAAGGGCTAGTTTTACTATTGTTATAAAAAACTCCTGTAGAGCATTTGACCATACAATAAATAGTGGAGAGTTTAAAATAACATTAGGTATTCCCGGACTTCATTCTGTTGAGAATGCAATGGTAGCTGCAGTTATTGCATTAACAGATGGAATTCCTGTAGATACAATACAGCGTTCGCTAAGTGAGTTTTCAGGAGTTGAAAGAAGATTTGAGTATATATATGAAAAGGACTTCTTGATAATTGACGACCACTTTGCGAATCTTAAAAATATAAACGTTAGTTTGGAAACTCTAAGTAAAATTAAATGCAACAATCTACATCTTATATATGCTATAAGAGGAAATAGAGGTGTAACTGTAAATAAGGAAAATGCAGAAGCACTGGTTGCATGGAAGGATAGATTAAACCTCAAGGAGATTATTGGAACAAAGAGTATTGGCAGTGTTACCTCGAAAGATACAGTTACAGAAGAGGAAGAAAAGGTATTTACGGACATTATTAAGAAGGCAGGGATTAGGCTAACTATATATGACAAATTAGAAGATGCGATAAATCATACACTTAAGAAAACTAAGGAAAATGATATAGTATTATTAGCAGGATGTCAGGGTATGGATAAGGGTGCAAAAATAGCATTAGATTATTTGCATGAAACAAAACCATATATCGAAATTGAAGAACTTTATAAACCGATAAGTGGAAGAGCCTCTAATTAGTATTAAAAAAGATTTATTTAGAATTTATTCAAAATGTGATAAACTAATATAGTGGTAAGAATTTCTAAATTATGGAGGGAAAGAAATTGGATCTTAAGTCTAAGATTAGAGAAATTGAGGATTTCCCTATTAAGGGAGTAAGCTTTAAGGATATTACAACATTGACTAAGGACAAAGAAGCGTTTATAGAAGCAGTCGATCAAATGATAGATGATTTAAGGGATAAAAATGTAGATTATATAGTTGGACCGGAAGCTAGAGGGTTTTTATTTGGAGCGGCAGTAGCCTATGGACTTGGAGTAGGCTTTGTACCAATAAGAAAACCAGGTAAATTACCAGCACAGACAACAAGCTATGAATATGAGCTTGAATATGGGAAAAATACATTGGAAATTCATACTGATGCTATTTCTAAAGGAGATAGAGTTGCAATTGTAGATGATTTATTAGCAACTGCAGGTACAGTATCTGCAGCAGCTTCATTAATTGAATCATTGGGCGGAGAGGTAGTAGCCTTGGAATTTATCATTGAACTAGTAGATTTAAAGGGAAGAGACAAGTTAAGTAAATACCATACAAATACATTAGTTAAATATTATTAGACAGAGAAAAGGAACAAATCCCTTTTCTCATTTTCTTTTTTATAGCAAAATTATATGATTTCGACTATAATAGTAAAAGAGAGATAATAAAAATTAAAGCGCCAGAACCAAAGATGGTTGACGAGGGTTGGAGTTATCGAAAATTCGGCGGATGCTCCAAGGGTTTCACACTCCAAGAATTTTACAAAGACTAAAAGCAATTTTAGAACAAAGAAAATTCATGTGATATCTCTCTTTATTATTTAATAAGGAGGAATTTTATGTGCGGTATAGTTGGTTATTTTGGCAAGTCTGATGCAGTCCAGATAATTTTGGAGGGACTTGAAAAGCTAGAGTATAGAGGCTATGATTCATCTGGTATAGCCATTATTGAAAATGGAAAGTTAAGTACAAGAAAATTGGCAGGTAGACTTTCAAAATTAAAAACTAGTCTAGAAAAAAACCATATATGTGGAACGGTAGGAGTAGGACATACAAGATGGGCTACACATGGAACGCCATCAGATATAAATGCTCATCCACATGTTAATGAGAAAGAAACTATAGCTGTGGTTCACAATGGTATAATTGAAAATTATATGCCATTAAAAAAGGAGCTTATTGAGAAAGGCTATAAATTTAACTCTGATACAGATACTGAGGTTGTAGTTCATTTAATTGATAGGTATTATGATGGGGATTTGCTGCAAGCTGTATTTAAAACAGTAGAGAGATTAAAGGGAGCATATGCTTTAGGGGTAGTTTCCAGTTTAGCTCCTGACGAACTAATAGCAGTAAGATATGAAAGTCCATTAGTTTTAGGTATTGGAGATGATGAATTATTTGTAGCTTCAGATATTCCGGCAATACTAAAGAGGACAAGAAATGTTGTATATCTTGAAAACAATGATGTCGTAAGATTAAGTAATGACGGTTATGAAATCTACGACAAGAAAAGAAATAAGATAGATCGAGAAATAAAAACAATTGAATGGGATGTTGAGGCTGCTACTAAGGAAGGCTTTGACCATTTTATGATTAAAGAAATATATCAACAGCCAAAAGCTATTAGTGATACATTATATAGGAGGCTGGATGATAATGGGGATATATATTTAGAAAACATAAAAATAGACAAAGAGACAATAGATTCTATAAATAAGATATATATAGTTGCCTGTGGTACTGCATATCATGCTGGACTTGTGGGAAAATATGCAATGGAGAAATTTTTAAAGATTCCTGTAATAGCCGATATAGCATCTGAATTTAGATACAATGACAACTTAATTGATGATAAAACCTTGGTTATCATTGTAAGTCAATCAGGTGAAACAGCAGATACTTTGGCAGCACTTAGAGAGGCAAAGAGAAAAGGAGCAAGAATTTTATCTATAACTAATGTTGTAGGAAGCTCTGTTGCTAGAGAGTCAGATGATTTATTTTATACCTGGGCAGGTCCGGAGATAGCTGTAGCTTCTACAAAGGCTTATACTACACAGCTAGTAGCTTTCTATATTCTTGCCCTTTATTTTGGAAGACTCAAGGGTACCCTTGAGAAGGTAGTTTATGAAGAAATATTGGAAGAATTAAAGAATATTTCTAATAAAGTAAATAAAGCAATAGAAAATGGAGCTGTCGAAGCTAAAAATATTGCAGAAAAGATAAAAACAAAACATTCCATGTTCTATATAGGAAGAAGTTTAGATTATTATACAGCAATGGAGGGAGCTTTAAAGCTTAAGGAAATATCATACATCCATACAGAAGCCCTTGCTGCAGGTGAATTAAAGCATGGTACAATCGCACTGATTGAAGAGGATACTCCTGTATTGGCAATTGCTACACAAAAAAATCTATATGAAAAGATGGTATCAAATATTAAGGAGTTAAAGGCCAGAAAGGCTTACGTTATAGGTATAACAAGAGAGAAAAATAAGGATTTGGAATCTATCTGTGATAAAGTCATCTATCTTGAAGAATCCTTTGATATATTTATGCCTTTACTGACAGTAATACTACCTCAACTTATTGCATATTATACTGCCATAGCAAGAGGAAATGATGTAGATAAGCCGAGAAATCTAGCAAAATCGGTTACAGTTGAATAGAGATATTGTGGGGAGATATGAGATTACACTTGAATCACCTGAGATAACTGGTATTCTTTTCATCAAGCAAATTATATTCTACCCTAATTAAAAATTACTATGGGTAATAGAGAGTTTCTATCATTTTTATAAAATTAATGTATTAGACAATAAAATTTTTAAAACATATAATTAACTTAGATAGGTTAGTTATATGTTTTTTTAATAAGGAAACATATAGGGTTAAACGTAAATGAAGAATCATCCCACTAAGTTCATTCTGGACTTAAGTGAAGAATCATTCCACTAATGTCATTCTGAGCGTTAGCGAAGAATCTCGGGTTTTGACATATATTAAAAACAAGGAGGGTTATATAATGAACTTACCAAAGAAGATAACTATATGTGAGGTAGGTCCAAGAGATGGACTGCAGAATGAGGACAAAATTTTGACTGTAGAAGAGAAGATAGAAATAATTGATGCTTTGACTGATGCTGGATATAAGGTCATTGAAGTTGGCTCATTTATGAGTCCGAAAGCTGTGCCGCAAATGGCTTCAACCGATGACGTCTATAAAGGTATAACTATGAAAGAAGGAGTAGAATACAGAGCATTGGTCGCAAACCTAAAAGGCGTTCAAAGAGCTATAGGTTGTGGCTGCAAGAAAGTAAAATTAAATGTATCTGCGAGCAAAGGACACAATTTGGCAAATCTAAATATGACACCGGAAGAAAGCGTGGCAAAGTTTAAAGACTGTGTAGATTTAGCTGTGGCAAATGGTCTTGAGATATCAGGCTCAATATCTATGCCATTTGGTTCTCCATGGGAGAGATATATTCCAATAGAAGATGTAAAGAATATTGTTAAGGCTTATTTAAATGTAGGTATAAAGGAAATATCTTTATCAGATGCATCAGGTATGGCTGTACCAAATCAAGTATATGAAATGTGTACAGAATTAAAAAATATATTTCCAGATGTGAAATGGATACTGCATTTTCATAATACCAGAGGACTAGGCAATGCTAATATATTAGCAGGGATGCAGGCAGGCATAACATGGTTTGATGCATCATTTGGAGGATTAGGGGGATGTCCATTTGTTCCAGGTGCTGCCGGAAATGTTATCAGTGAGGATGTTATCCATATGCTACAGGAGATGGGCATAGAAACAGATGTAGATTTGGATAAAGCTATTGCAGTAGCACGAAGAATAAGAGAAATTGTGTCTCATGATTTACCTGGATATATTTTAAAGGCTGGGAAGAGTAGTGAATTAATTAAATAATGCAAAACCTATGAAAAAGTTTTCATTGACATGCATATGATGTAGTGATAACATGAAATTAAGTTCCGTAATCACGAGTATAGTTCCGATATGAGGAACTAAAGATTCAAATAATACACTATAAAATTACGGTCAGCTTTAGCACAATAACGGTATGTAGAAGCTGAAAACAGTTTTACAAAGCTTTAAGAAAAATATAATAAAGGAGGAGAATCCTTGAAAAAACTATTATCATATCAA
>ENA-UOOK01002295-UOOK01002295.1-fermentation-metagenome-genome-assembly--contig:-NODE-2295-length-23798-cov-4.103904_pt1 | contig 23798 bp, 13 predicted proteins | sample MGYA00245777_ERZ724023 | MGnify/ENA primary metagenome ERZ724023 (study PRJEB28704, sample SAMN03018312) | fermentation metagenome | biome: anthropogenic terrestrial biome; feature: soil; material...
TCTTATTATGTTTCAGGAATAAAGTTATTCAAATAATAGGGTTGTTTTTTACAGTATACCTCTAATTTTACGGCCTTAAAGCCACCTTGGCACCTGCTTCCGGGCGGTATAGTCATGGAGGAGCAAAATGCACCATATCGGTCACAAGTGACTATCGTCGTGAAAATCAGTGGCTATGATCGTTAAAACAACAACAATGTTGTTTGAAACCTTTTTAGTTTTGGGAATGGATAATCGTAGATCTATGGTTGGCCTTTAAATATCAGAAATGTCTTCAGAATATGCTGTCTGTCTCGACAATATCATCTATCTGTTGTTGCATGAAAGATACTCAGGCGATAAAGAGTCCGACAAAAAATGCTAATGTCTGGGATATAGTTGTAAACACTCAATGTAAGGTATCTCAATGGATGTTGTCTAACCTATCAGTTTTAAGTTACATGTAATGAGAACAGGTGAGTTGCTCAATATTTCTAATTGGTTATTCCCGAAGGCTGCCATAGGATCGAATGTCAGAATAAAACGTTAAATTTGCATCCTATTAATTCATTTAAGTTTTATTCTATGGAATCTACTATCACATTCTCATCATTTACTACTCAGTGTATTATCCATTCAGAGCAGAATGGCCGCTACGCTACGGCCCGCCTGTATAAGAATGCCCTCCATTCCTATACGATCTTCCTCAGTTCCCCATCGGTATCCTTCCCGGAGATCAACCGTGATAACCTTAAATCCTATGAGCAGTGGCTGACGGATCGAGGGAAGTCCCCGAATACAATATCCACTTACCTCCGTATGCTCCGGAGCCTCTACAACAAGGGTGTGGATCATGGCTATGCTCGGTATGTCCGTGGCCTCTTTCACGATGTCTATACCGGTGTAGACATCAGGCATAAGAAAGCATTGCCAAGAGAGGATCTCCGGACCTTACTGTTCAAGGACCCGGGCACGGAGGACTTACGGCGGACGCAGTACACCGCCCGCCTTTCTTATGAGTTGTGCGGAATGCCCTTCGTGGACCTTACACATATCCGCAAGTCTGACATTTCTGATGGAACGCTCGAATATCACCGGATGAAGACGGGCACCACGGTAAGGGTCCGCCTCCTCAGGCCTGCTCTCCAGACTTTGTCCTGGCTGCGAAGGAATACTGGGAGGACAGACGGGCGGAAAGATTCCGGCTTGTTGCACCTGTTCAGTTGTTCTCATAGCTTCCGGAGCAGTAAAGGCTATATGGAATATCAGTCCGCTCTTCGCCGTTATAATGCCCATCTCAAGAAACTGGGCAGGAAACTGGGAATCAAGGAAGACGTTTCATCCTATACGCTGCGTCATTCCTGGGCCACGGCAGCTAAGAAAACGGGAGCTCCAGTAGAGATGATCAGCGAGTTGCTCGGTCATAAATCCATCAAGACGACTCAGATATATCTTTCCGCCTTTGACGATAATGAACTTGCAATGGTAAACCGTAGAGTGTACAGGTATACTCATCAATAACGATAAAGTTGTAAGGATAAATATATTGTTACTTCTCAAGTAACACGTAATTTTATATTGCAAAGTTAATTCTTATATTTGAAAAGACTTTTTTATTTTACATATTTTAACTTAATAATCATAGACAAAATAAAACATCTGCATGGACAAATAACTGATGTATTGAGTATGTTCATGTACAGATATTATAAATATTTCTATTGTATTTATATTTTCGGATTCTGTTTTCTTTTTTTAAAAAAAGAGGAAATATAGCGCTTAATCAGGATTTTTACGTGTTACTTGATAAGTAATTTACTTTGATATTTCACGCAGTACATTAGTCAGGTGGAGTTATGCATCCCTTTTCTTAGAAGGAGTTAGGCCCATGATATTAAACACTTCTTAAGTTAATAATAGAAATACCGTGACAGTAGCATCTTTATAGATCGTGCCTATATCTGTAAAACCATATAATTGAATTTGCTCAAGACGGCCAATATCGGATCAGAGACTCTATATAGGTTATACTTAAAGGACAGGAAACCATACTTTAATCCTATTCGTAAGGAAATCTATTGGGAACAGACTAAGTTGATTTCATCCATGAGTAAAGAATTGAATAATCAATAGAAAGGAGGTAATTTTTTTTAAAATAGAAGAAATCTAATATCTCGTAATTGTTATAAGAAAAATGCGGACGGTCATTCTAACTTTGAAATATAGAGAATATAGTTGTCTGTCCGCAGGGAATAAACTGTTTGATAAGTAAATTATGGTCGTTAAAAAGATGGATGACCATACTCTTACCTGAAAAATTAATTTAATATCTATCTAATGTTGCAGTATGAAATATATCAACTTTAAAATAACACGATAAAAAAATTCTCCTATTTCCATAATTGTCAAAAAATGAAACAATATCAAATTAATTGTTTTCTTATTACTATTTTAGTAAGCTTTTATACTATTTTAGGATCAGCAATAACAATATCCCATGGTCCATATTTGCAAAATGTCTATGAAAGAGAGGCTACTATTGTATGGATTTCAGACAAACCTTCCATCGGATGGGTTGAACTTGCTCCAAATGACAGTACTAATTTTTATGCTATTAGCAGGCAGAAATTTTATGATACAACAATTGGAATCAAACGTACATCTTGTATACATTCAGTTCGGTTGACAGGGCTAACGTCTGGTACGACTTATCGCTACCGGGTTTATGCCAAGGAAGTTTTCGCTCATAAAGATTTCGGTGGCCGATATGGAGACATTGCCGCGACGAATGTTTTCACGGAAAAGCCGTTAACTTTTACGACCTGTGACCAAAATAAACCGGAGACATCTTTTGCTATTCTAAATGATGTGCATGAACGTGCTAACATCATGGAGCCTTTGCTGAATTATGCAAATTATAAAGATAAAGATATGATCATTTTCAATGGTGACATGATAAATTCTTTTCCTAATGATTCCGTAATATATAAAGGATTTTTGGACACAGCAGTCAGACTTTTTGCTCAAGAAAAGCCTTTATATTATGTACGTGGCAACCACGAGACACGTGGCAAGTATGCAGAGAAATTTCAAGAATATTTTTGCCCACGGCAACCTCATCTTTACTTTACATGGCGACAAGGACCAATATTTTTTATTGCATTAGATACAGGAGAAGATAAGCCCGATGATGATATAGAATATTATGGTTTTAATAACTTTGATCAATATCGTACTGAAGAAGCAAACTGGCTTGAGAAAGTTGTCCAATCTGCAGAATATCGTCAAGCCCGTTTCCATGTAGTCATCGGCCATATTCCACCGGCCATCAGTCCAAGTGCCTGGCATGGAGAAATAGAGGTAAGAAACAAATTTGTACCTATTCTCAATAAGGTGGGAATAGACATAATGCTTTGTGGTCACCTCCATAGATTTCGTTATACTCCATCTTCAAATTCTATACATTTCCCTATTCTGGTCAATTCTAATAACTCCTGTCTTTTCGGTGAAGTAAATAATGATGAACTAAAGTTGCAGATTGTTGACATAAAAGGACATGAAATTTTCAATAAATCTATTTATGTAAAAAGAAATTAATCATTTCTTTCAATAAATCAATATCATCTAAACAATTAACAAATAATAATCAAATGCGAAACGATAATTTGCCTAAGATTTTAACGATAGCATTATCAGTGATAATGCTATTAACCCAATCCATTTATTCCTATGGAAAGTCTGATAGGAATCCTGAAAAAATTCTTCAACAATCCTCTTCTAAGATCATTCGAGGAGTAGTAATTGACCAAAAAGGTGAGCCTATTGTAGGTGCTACAGTTAAGTTAGAGGGCTCATCTCAAGGGACTGTAACAGATTTGGACGGGAAATTTTCTATTACTGCAGTAAATAATTCTATTCTAAATATTTCTTATATTGGTTATAATTCTCAGAATATAAAGGTTAATGGGCAGGCCAATCTCTCTATTGTGATGAAAGAAAATTCGAAAAATCTGGATGAAGTAGTAGTTGTTGGCTATGGCTCTCAGAAAAAAGTGAATCTTACGGGATCTGTTTCTTCAGTAACTTTCGATAAGGAAACTCTTTCCCGTCCGATTACGTCTGCAGCAGCTGCTCTTGAAGGTGCAAGTGCCGGACTGGAGGTCCTGCAGAGTTCCGGAAAACCGAACAGTGAAAATTTCGGCATGAATGTCCGTGGTATCGGAACGATCAATTCATCAGGCCCTCTTGTCCTCGTTGATGGGATGGAAATGAGTTTATCTGACGTTGATGTCAATAATATTGCGAGTATCTCGATCTTGAAGGATGCTGCATCCTGTGCCATTTATGGTAATCGTGGTGCTAATGGAGTGATTCTGGTAACCACTAAAATGGGGAGCAAGGATCAAACTCGTATTACTTACAATATGAAACTTTCATGGAACTCCCCGACAAGACTTGTGAAATTTATCAGTAATTATGCAGATTATATGGGCTTTGTTAATGAAGCTGCTACCAATGTTGGCATTTCGAGTATCTACTCTAATGAAACAATTGCAAAATGGCGTGCAGCAGAGAAGGACCCTGATGGTATTGCTGAATCTGGTTATCCTAATTATGTTGCCTACCCGAATACGAATTGGTATGACTGGATTTATAAAACGAAGATGATGCAGGAACATTCTGTATCAGTTTTAGGCAATGCAGGCCATACCGATTTCAATATTACCGGTACCTATTTGGATAATCCGGGAATGATCGTTAACTCCGGAGTAAAGAAGTATAATCTAAATGTTAATATCAATACAGATATTACGGATTGGCTTCAGGTAGGTGCTCATGTGTGGGGCTTTCATGATGACCAGGATCGTAATGATGTAGATAATTTGACTTCTTGGGGATTTCTTAAAACTGTTCCTGGAATCTATCCGTATTATGATGGAAAGTATGGAGGTATAGAGGCTCCTGAAGAAGATCCAGCTGCTGGAAATGCTTTATTGAATTTAAATGGAACGGGGGATGCTTACTATAAGCATAATCATTTTTATACCACGTCGCATGCACAGATTAAGTTCCTGCATGATTTTACGTTTAAGACCATTTTTGGATATGATTATTTTCAAGAGCAACATAAATATTCCTGGATAGGGCAGAATACTTACAGCTTCAGCCGTAAACAATACGTCGGTAGTGCCGGAGATCTGAACACAGATGACGTGTATATGTACAATCATGGCTACAATAACTGGAAATGGACAAATACTTTAAATTGGACACATTCTTTCGGAAAACATGACGTTAGTGCCTTAGCCGGATTCGAAGAGGGGAAATATCATAATAATTATACTGATGTGGAGAAAGAGGGAATCATCGACCCTTCCTTGACAGATCTTTCTCTGGTGACTAACATGAAATATATCAAGGGTGGTCAGGATGAAAATACGTTTCGTTCTTATTTCAGTCGTGTCAATTATGCATACGATTCCAAATATCTTTTTGAAGGCGACTTTCGATATGATGGTTCTTCAAGATTTTCCAAGGATCACCGGTGGGGATTCTTCCCGTCAGCTTCTGCAGCCTGGAGAATTTCAGAAGAGAATTTTGTGCAGAATTCTTTTTTACACATATTCGATAATCTGAAAATCCGTGCATCGGTGGGTAAATTAGGCAATAGTGCAGTGGATGAGTATGCATATCAAAGTGTGTATAACTATGCTTATACAATCATGAACGGGAACAAAGTGGGGCGTCTTTACGATGCTACTTTGCCTAATGAGGATATTTCCTGGGAGAAGACAACTACTTATGATCTGGGCCTGGATTTTGGGGTGCTGGGTAATCGGCTGACGGGTACTGTGGACTATTATGACAAGCTAACCAGTGGCATACTTTACCGTCCGTCGATTTTCCTGACGTTGGGAGAGAAAAATGCGCCTTTGCAAAATCTTGCATCTATCGATAATAAAGGCTTGGAGATGACGGTTGGATGGAATGATCATATTCGGGATTTCTATTATGGAGTAAGTGGTAATATTTCGTTCAACAGGAATCGTGTAACCAAATATAAGGGTGATCTGGTACGCGGATGGAAAACAGACGCAAATGGTAACTCTTATTATTATTCGAATATAGGTGATGTCTCAACAGGGGGAAACAATCGACTTCTCAAAGGTCACCAGCTCAATGAATTCTATCTTTATCAGACCTATTCCGGAAGTGGCAAGTATTTCAAGTCTGATGGATCCGTGGATCCTAAGGGCGGGCCCCAAACCGGTATGATTCGCACAGAAAATGATATGAAGTGGCTGAAAGCTATGATTGCAGCAGGATATACCTTCTTGCCGAACAGAAATGTGGCAAAGAATGGGATATGGTATGGTGATTATATCTTTGCCGACAAGAATGGTGATGGCGTTTATGGAGATAGCAATGATCAGGATTTTACCGGCTGTTCACCAGATCCAAAGGTGAATTTTGGTATCCAAATGCATGCAGAGTGGAAAGGATTTGACATCTCTATGGCGTGGGCAGGAGCAACTGGCTTTAAAACATTCTGGCGGGAGATAGGGCAAAATTCAAGTTGTGTTGTCTTTGGTCTGGAGCTGCCTAAGACACAGGCCTACGACCATTACTTTTATGATCCCGATAATCCTACGGATCCACGTACGAACTTAACCTCTAAATATCCTCGTTTGACAATGAATAATCCCAGCCAGAGTGATGCGTTTGCAAGTAATATCAATCTTTATAATTGCAACTATATGAAATTGAGAAATCTGACATTTGGCTATACTTTACCCAAATATATTTCCAGGAGATTTTATGTGGAGAATCTTCGTGTCTATGTTTCTGGTGAGAATCTGCTGACGATCACTCCATTCCCGGGACTTGATCCGGAGATGCGGGCAGGTGAAGGCTATTCTATTCCACGTACGATGTCATTCGGTCTAAGTATAACGTTTTAAGGGAGGAAGATTAATATGAAAAATATTATAAAAGAAGGAGCGCTGTGCATTCTTGCTATTGCTGGATTTACTATTCCGACAGGGTGTAGTTCTGATTTTTTGGATACTGTACCGACGGGTGAGGTGAGTTCTGCAAGTGTCTGGAAAAGTGAGAATCTGGCTACGAAAGCGCTTAATGGTGTATATGAACGTCTGTATTATGAAGATCGTGCTAATCCATGGTATACTTTATGGGATGCTTATACTGAAGTCATGGATGAAGATGTGAACTGGGTGAGTGGTAATGCCCCGATTTTATTAGGCAGTGCCACTGCAAGCAGTGGGGGATTCTCACAATGGTGGCAATGCTTCTACGAAGGTATTAGCCGTGCTAATGACGTGATTGCAAACGTTGATAAGGTTCCGGATATGTCAGATGCGGAAAAAAGCCGTTATCAATCGGAATGCAAGTTTATTAGGGCTTATGAATATTATCGTTTAAATGTTTTATATCGTGGTGTTCCAATATATACAGAACCGGTAGCTCCGGATAAATGCACGAAAGGCCGCAGTACAGAAAATGAGGTCTGGCAGCAGGTGATTTCTGATTGTTCAGATGTTATCAGTGATCCGAATGTTCCTGATAAGCATTCTGTAGGTGATCCTAATTGGGGGCATATCACAAAGGGAGCTGCTTATATGTTACGTGCAAAAACCTATATGTGGCTCAAGGATTATGCTAAAGCTGAGGCGGATTTCAAAACGATTACGACTTTAGGTTACAGTTTGTTCCCTAATTATAAGACTCTTTTCAAAGAGGCCAATGAGAAGAATGATGAATTTATATTCGTTTATCAATATTCTGAAGATACGGATTGTGGTCAGTTCTTTAGTTGGACATACGGAAACCGTAATAGTCGTGGTTACTCATGGAATAACTATATTCCCAACCCTGCTTTCGTAGATTCGTATGAATGTGCAAATGGAAAAGCATTCAATATTGATGATATTCTGCCGGGCTATTCTTCTATGACTCCTAAGCAACGTATCGTGTTCTATCTCCGTGATGGTTTAACTGATGCAGAAAAGACAATAGAACAAAATGTGGGAGTTGATATGTCAAAGTATTTAAATTCTGGTAATGAAGCACGTATTAAAATGGTTTATGAGAATCGTGATCCAAGAATGACAGAAAATTTTATCACTCCATATTCTACTTATTTAGGAGGATGCACCGGTGCGGATATAACCTATACTTTGCGGTGGCCCTATCGCGGATATGATTCAACTGCTCCATACGATCTAAGGACAGATACCAATGACCGGTTTTATTATCTCTGGCGTAAATGGGTTGCAGAAGGGACGAGTGAAATAGTTAATCAGGATACAGGTCCAACGGATATTCCAATATTCCGATACGCAGAAGCCTTACTGGGGCTGGCGGAAGCCCTGAATGAAGAAGGCAAAACAGATGAAGCCATTAAATATGTGAATATGGTGAGGGCTCGTGCCGGTGTAGCTCCTCTTAACAGTAATGAATATACGAAAGTGACTGGTCAAGATGATCTCCGTCAACGTATCCGTAATGAGTATGCTTGGGAACTGGCAGGAGAAAATCACATGTATTTTGAGGAATTACGCTGGGATACCTGGCATCAACAGAAATTCGTGAATGGAAACGGTATGACTGAAATATGGGGCTCTAAAAAGTATACGAATACTTATATGGGCGATTATAGTAAGATATGGCCGATTCCGCAGGCTGAAATTGAACGGAACTCTAATTTAAAGCAAAATCCAGGTTGGTATTAATGATTGAAAATGGGCCGGGCGGGAATTTATCTTATAGGATATTCCTGGTCGGCCTTAACTAAAAACAAATATTATGGTTAATCATTCAAGATTTTTTATGTATTGTCTTCTTGTCTTTTTGATTTGCTCCTGCTCTTCGACCAAAAGTTCTGCAGGCGGGGATAATGGTGTTACAAAGGATACAATACAGAATTATTATAATCCGATTATTGATTATGACACGCCTGATCCGACAGTCATGGAAATTGATGGTAAATTCTATCTCTTTGCTACGGAAAACAACCATGTGACCCCGGTATGGATCTCAACGGATCTGGTCCACTGGACTAAAAAAGACGGGAGTGCCTTCGCATCCCGACCTTCATTCGTTCCAGACGGAGGTGTATGGGCACCTGACGCACACTATATTGATGGGCAATATGTCCTGTATTATGCCATGTCTACCTGGGGTGGAGAGTGGAAATGCGGTATTGGTGTTGGTGTTTCCAAATATCCTGACGGACCATATAATGATTTAGGTAAGATGTTCACTAGTGAGGAAATTGGTGTCCAAAACAGTATAGATGAATTTTTTATTCAGGATAATGGCCACAACTATCTTTTCTGGGGGAGCTTTCATGGTATTTATGGAATAGAACTTACCCCAGACGGCCTTCATATTAAAGAAGGAGCACAGAAAGTGAAAATAGCCGGGGACTTTATGGAAGCTACGTATATTCATAAACGGAATGGTTATTATTATCTTTTCGGTTCTAATGGAACTTGTTGTGAGGGAGATAATAGTACTTATCAGATCGTGTATGGACGCTCGAAAAGCCTTTTCGGACCGTATGTGACCAAGGAAGGCGGAAGACTCCTTGATGGCAATTTTGATGTTCTCCTGCATGGAAATAATAAATTTGTTGGTCCTGGACATAATGCAGAGTTTATGACTGATGATGCGGGACAAGATTGGATTATCTATCATTCCTATTTGAGAGGCAAATCTGATTTAGGAAGAGTTGCAATGCTTGATCCAATCAATTGGGCCGATGATTGGCCTGTTATAGTAAATAACTCTCCTTCCACTTTTCATAAAATTCCTTTCTTTAAAAAGTAGTGTACAAAAGGATTTTATACTTTTAATAGTTTATGAGTGCAAGAGAAATACTTTTAATAATGTTTTGTTAAAATAAAGATCATGAAAAAAATATGGGTATGTAGTTTGCTGTTTTTAGTCTGTATGTCTTCTCTGGCTCAGACGGCAACGATTAAGATTGATGTTGACCGCCCGATAGGGCAGATTGATCCATTGATTTATAGTAATTTTACAGAACATTTAGGTCATTGTGTCTATCAGGGTATCTATGATCCTTCTTCTCCATGTTCCGATCAAGATGGGTTTCGGACTGATGTCTTAGAAGGTGTAAATAAACTCAATGTACCATTGGTGCGTTGGCCGGGAGGTAATTTCGCTTCGGGCTACCATTGGGAAGACGGTATTGGACCAAAGTCTGAGCGACCGGTATGTATTGATTTAGCATGGGGAGCCCGGGAAGATAATTCCTTTGGGACGGATGAGTTTATGAAATGGTGCAGGAAAGCTGACGTCCAGCCTTATCTTTGTGTCAATTTGGGGACGGGGACTCCGGAAGAAGCGGCTCACTGGGTAGAATACTGTAATTGTCCGACAGGGACGAAATATGCTGATCTGCGTTCGAAGTATGGGCACCCTTCACCTTATCATGTTACCTATTGGGGATTAGGAAATGAGGTGGATGGCCCTTGGCAGATTGGTCATAAAAACGCAGCAGATTACAGTAAGATCGCCTTGGAAACGGCCAAACTGATGAAATGGACGGATAAGAATATCCGGCTGATTGCGGCAGGTAGTAGTAATTATGGGGCTGACTGGATCAACTGGAACAGGACGGTTATCAATACTTTGGCGGATCACGCGGATTTTATCTCTCTTCATAATTATGAGGGGAACACGAATGACGATTATTATGCCTTTATGGCTTCTACGGAGTTTTGTGACAAGGTGATCCGGATCACGGAAGATCTTATAGAACAGGCTAAGATAGAGGGAAAATTGCACCATCCGATGTATATCGCTTTTGATGAATACAATGCCTCATATAATTCTAAAGGTGATAATGCAGCCAAGAATACATTTAATATGGAAGATGCCCTGGTTGTGGCCCAGTTTCTGAATACCTTTGTCCGTCATGCGGATGTCGTGAAGATGGCTAACATGGCTCAACTGGTTAATCTGTTAGGGCCTATGATGACCACGAAGGATGGGATCTGGTATCAGACGATATTTTTCCCATTAGAGTTGTTTGCAAATCATTGTTTTGGAATTTCACTTTCTCCAACTGTCCTGTCTCCGACATTCAGAGCCAATGGCCTGGAGCATCCTGATCTTGATGTTTCTGCATCTTATGATCCCTCTAAAAAGGTAATGGTGATCAATGTGGTCAACCGCTGTAAGGATAAGGCTATAACAACGTGCATCATTGACCAGAGTAATATCTGGGGGAGATCAGCCGCAGCCAGTACAGTGAATGGGGACTCCCCGAAATCCATGAATTCACTGGATCGGCAAGAGGTAAAGGTCGTAGAACAATCCTTGAAAATTAAAGGTCATGAGCTTATCTATCATTTTGAGCCACATTCCTTTACTCAAGTAAGAATTTCAACAAAATGATCTTTGATAGTTAATATAATACAATAAAAATGAAAAATAGCTTACTTTTAATTATCCTTTCTTCACTTCCTTTATTTTCTTGTAGTAGTAGCGGCAGTGGACATAGTGATATTATTTTGCCATCTAATCCAGATACAAGTATAGTTAGTGGTTCACCAATATATCTTGCTGATCCGACTATCTTCCATGATGTTGATAGTAGTACTTATTATCTATATGGTACAAGTTCTGATGAAGGTTTTATTACTTATAAATCGAAGGATTTGAAAGTATGGAAAGGGCCATGTGGACAAATAGATGGGGGGTATGTACTTACTAAAAATACTTCTTTTGGTGTATCTTGTTTTTGGGCTCCGCAGGTCTTTAAATTCCGAAGTAAATATTATATAGTATACTGCGCAGCCAGAGATTTAAGTACTGCTTCTCAGCAAATAGCTATTGCTGAGAGTGATTCTCCCGAAGGACCTTTCTCTCAGGTAAATAAAACGTGTATTCCTGCAAATTGCCAAGAAATTGATCCCTTCGTTTTTTTTGATGATAACGGAAAAACATACTTGTATTATGTGAAAGAAATTGATCGTAATGCAATTTATGTTTCGCAAATGAATGATTCTATGGATTCCTTGGATGAAAAAACTACTACTTTATGCATTAAATCTGCTTCTAGTGGTTGGGAAAATGTAAAAGGTAATAGTTGGTCTGTTGCAGAAGGACCGACAGTAATCAAAAAGGATGGAGTATATTTTCTTTTTTATTCTGCTAATGATTATACTTATCCTCAATATGCTGTGGGCTATGCAACGGCAAATTCGCCTTTGGGACCATGGACTAAGCATTCAGGGGCTATCCTTGATCATACAATAATTAATGCTAATGGTACAGGACATGGCGATATCTTTAGTGATACGAATGGTAATATGTGGTATGTGTTTCATACTCATAATAGTCTTACACAAGTAAGTCCACGTCGTACAGCGATCATTCAGCTTCAATATTTGAATGGGGATTTTTCTGTTATTCCTAATACTTTTCGTTATTTGTACAGTAAATGAGCTCAGAAGTTTTCTTTATAAAATAGAATGTTAATAATGAAAATAAAAGAATTTTTGCCAGTAGTATTAATAGTATCTATGGTAACCCTATGGGTATATTTGTTAAATGCTAATCAGGAATTTTTCTTTTATTATCGTGAACAGCAACAGATTTTCATTTATGACTATTCTTCCTTTTGTGATCGCTATTTTTCTTTTGGCGGACTATCTTTATTACTAAGTCAGTTTCTTGTACAATTTTTTTGCCTCCATTGGACTGGCCCAATAATTACAGCAGTTCTTGGTGGAATAACTACATGGTTGATATGGCACTCATTATACCGTCTTTACCCTGAGACAAGAGGTATATATCTTGTCCCCTTCTGCTTCATGCCAGTTATTTTGCAATTGAATGCACTATCTGACTTTTATTATAACTATGATGGATTTGTAGCATTTGTGCTAATGATAGTCTCTTTTGCACTGTATACTTGGATAACAGAGCAAAGAACAGTTTTATGGAGAGTGATTATAGGGAGTTTGTTTTCTCTGATTTTATACTTTTTAGCGGGACCTGTAGCAATTCCATTTTCTGTTTCTATTCTATTTTATGATCTCTTAATGAAAAGGAAAAGTGCCTTCTGGCAAATAATATCAGTAGGTCTTATTCTTATTACTGGTTTCTTATGTATACATTTAGGAATAATTGTCAATACACGCTTTGCCTTTACTAACGATTTTTATTATGAACCATTATTAAAACCGCGTTTTGGCTTGCTCATGTCATGGATAGCATTTGTTATACTTCCTCCTGTTCTTTGGATAACTCATTTACTGAGGAAATTGAGAACAGCAACATGGATAATAATTTCTTCTCTTCTTTTAATTTTTGATGTTGGTTATAGTGTATATTTGCTATCTTCGAGCAAAGATTCAAAGTTTAATGTGTTTTTTAGGCTGCAACGAGATGTTGTGATAGGCAATTGGAATGATATTCTTGGAGAATATGATGCTATACAAGATAGAAGGAATTATTTACTTATGAATTATGTTAATCTTGCTCTTTCATACAAAGGAGAACTGATAGAGAATCTTTTTAGCTATCACCAGCAAGATCCTTTTTCACTAATGGTTGGTGGAAATGCTAGAAGGATCCCTGAAGTGATTACTTTGTTAAGTTATATCTATTATAGAATAGGTAATATCTCGGCAGCACAAGATAAAGCTTTTGATTCATTTGTCAGTTGCCGTTATGGAAATCCCTCAATGTTGAAAATGTTGATTAAAACGAATCTTATTTATCGTAATTATGCGGTAGCAGAAAAATACATTTCTATTTTAGAGAAAACCTGGTACTATCGAAAATGGGCAATAAAACAGAGATGTTTTCTTTATAATGACAAAGCGGTAGCACATGATAGGGAATTTGGCAGTAAGCAACGGGATTTACCTCGTAATGATCATTTTACGATGAAAGATGATCCTTATGAAGATTTAAAAGATATTCTTCAGGCAAATTCTTACAATAAAGTTGCCTGTAATTATACTATAGCTTATTTGCTCCTGTTAAAGAATAAAAATCAAATTGATGATTTTGTGCAAAGGTATTATAGGACACCTGTGCTGTATCATGTTCCTGAATTGTTCCAACAGGCTTTAGTTGCTTTTCATGAGAATGATCTGAGTTTTTGCTTGCAACATGGGGTGACAAAAAACACGATTAGACAATATCAAATTTTTAAAAGTCTTTATATAGAAGCTCGTAATGCAGGGCAGGACCCAAGATCTTTACTTGATGCAGATTTTAGTAGATCTTATTGGTATTATTTCTTGTTTAATATATTTTAGAATATGATTTCCATGAAACAAACAATATATATTCTTTCTCTATTACTATTAGGGCTTACCTCTTGTTCTAAAAACATACGGGTAGCTGGATCGTTACATATAGGAGCTAAAATATTCCCTGATTATAAGTCAGTAGTATTGCCTGTAAATATTGCTCCATTAGATTTTTCTGTTCTTAATGCCGGGAATTTTCCTACTTGTCTTTTAATCGAAGGAGGAGGAGAGATAATAGAAGTGAAAGGTGAACAAGGTAATTTTGAAATACCAACAGGCAAATGGAAAGACTTATTGGAGCGGCAGAAAGGCCATAAGATTAAATTTATCATTGTCAAGCAAATGAATCATAAATGGTATTCTTATACTCCTTTTACTATGATGGTAGCACCGGATTCCATTGATAGGTATGTTGCTTACCGTTTGATTCCTCCAGGGTATGAACTTTGGCGTAAGATGGGGATTTACCAGCGCTGTTTAGAGAATTATAATCAAAGCCCTATTTATGAGAATAGGTTTTCCAATAATAATTGTGTTAATTGTCATTCCTTTCCAATGCAAAATCCTAACAAGATGGTATTCCATATGCGTTCTTTTAGTTCTGGAACAGTGCTGCTAGATAATGGAAAGATAGAGAAACTCAACACGAAAACACCACAGACAATTTCTGCCTTTGTGTATCCTTCTTGGCATCCATCGGGTCGTTATATTGCTTTTTCGACTAATACGACAAGACAGATGTTTTTTATGAATCAAAGGAATCGTATTGAAGTATATGATTCCGCTTCTGATATTGTTGTGTATGATATTAAGACACATGTAGTACTTGGAACTCCGCTATTAATGTCAAGTAATGCTTTCGAAACTTTTCCAACATTTTCACCAGATGGAAAAACTTTATATTTTTGCCGGGCTAAGGCTATAAGCCCGATGCCAGATAGGTATAAAGATGTTCACTATAATCTTTGTAGTATATCTTTTGATCCTGTAAAAAGACAATTTGGGAAAAATATTCGAGTTCTCTATAATGCAGAAAAATATTCAAAAAGTGTTTCATTTCCACGGGTGTCTCCCGATGGGAAATATTTGGTCTTTACTCGGCAGAAATTTGGTAATTTCTCGATTTGGCATAAGGATGCAGATTTATTTATGTTGACTCTTAGAACAGGTAAAGTAGTTCCAATGACAATTGTTAATAGTAAAGATGTTGAGAGCTATCATTCTTGGAGCCATGATAGTAGATGGCTAATATTTAGTAGTCGACGTCTAGATGGTTTATATACAAGACTATTTATTACGTACATAGATAAGAATGGCAAAACTTATAAGCCATTTTTGTTACCTCAAAAGGACCCATATCAATACTATCATAACTTAATGTATTCCTATAATATTCCAGAATTTCTTGTAGGTAAAGTTAAATTAGATCAGGAAAAAGTCGCAAGAATTATGAGAAATTCACCAGGAATAAATGTTTCTTTTAGGTAGCATTAAGAAAAAAAGAAAATTGAGTAAAGTCAGTTGAATTTATTTTTTGATTATCAGTAAAATGAATAATAAATTATTTGGTCAATTAATGAAAAATTAATAACTTTGAGTGTTGAATATAATAGACTATAAATGATCTAATGGTAATTTTTGGAAAATACTGACTGATTTTTAAAGTAAATAATAATAGCATGAAACTTCCTAACCGTAGTTTGTTCGTACTTGGAAGAAGCAAAATCAAATTCTTTCAACTCTTTATGTCCTTTAAATTATCTTTATGTCCTTTAAATTATTAGAACGATCCTTGAAAAACTATTTTTTTAGATATTAACGTTAGGTGTCTGGGGGATTATACTTTTTGCTGATAAGCATAAATTAGATGAAGACAATTATAAATTCATGTATATTCATAACTTCTTATATCAATTAAAATGAAAAAGAGAATAATTTCATTACTTTTTGTGGCTTCTTTCTTGTTGTGTTTCTCTGTGACTGTCAGTGCGGAAACTGGCAGGCAATGGACTGTTTCTAAGGTTGACAAATGGTATTCCGCCCAGCCTTGGCTGGCAGGTTGCTGTTATATTCCGGCAACAGCCATTAACCAGATAGAGATGTGGAGTGCAGATACATACGATGCTCCCCAGATCAACAAGGAACTCGGATGGGCACAAAACCTTGGTTTTAATACGCTCCGGGTATTCCTCAGCAGTGTGGTGTGGCAGCATGATCCTGTGGGTTTTAAAAACCGCATGAATAATTTCCTGAACATCTGCAAGAGGCACAAGATACGTCCTTTCTTTGTGTTCTTTGATGATTGCTGGGATCCGGTCTCTTATTATGGCCGTCAGCCTGCGCCAAAACCAGGGGTTCATAATTCCGGATGGGTCCAGGATCCGATGAAGAGTCTTCGGGCTGACACGACCGTCTTGTATCCTTTCATGAAGGCATACGTCCAGGACATCCTCAAGACTTTCAAAAATGATAAGCGGGTGCTGATGTGGGATCTGTATAATGAGCCTGGGAATTCCGGTTATGGGGACGGTTCATTGCCCCGGCTGGAAAAGGTCTTTGAGTATGCCCGTGAGGTGAATCCTTCTCAACCGTTGACTGCCGGGATATGGATTGACAGTCCGAAGATCAATCATTTTATCAGCACTCATTCAGATGTCATCACATTCCATTGCTATGCAAAGCCTGCGGTCCTCCAGCATGTGATAGACACTTTGCGACAGTTTAAGCGCCCGCTGATCTGTTCTGAATATATGGCTCGGCCTCAAGGCAGTACTTTCCAGAAGAACATGCCGGTATTGAAGGAAAATCATGTCGGCGCAATCAACTGGGGTTTTGTGTCTGGGAAGACAAATACCATTTTTGCCTGGAACACTCCTTTGCCTGATGTCAAGGAACCGAAGGTGTGGTTCCATGATATTTTCCGGCAAGATGGTACGCCTTATGACCCTAAGGAGATAAAAGCGATTAAGAGTCTGACCCGCCGTTGATATGGTTTGACGTATGGTCGAAGGACTTAACGGCTGGAATCAGATGGCACCATCCTAAGGTGTCCTTTAAAGGTGTAGAAAACAAATAAATGAGAATGAGATGAAAAAAATATTAGGAGGTTTGATCGTATTGATGGTCCTGTTTAGCCAATATTCTTGTGCGCACAGAAGCGATGTGGGGTTATTCAGTGAGAACAAGTTTGATACCACTCTGGTGGGGAGAAAGGTAGGGCTATATACCCTGCATTCCGAAAAATCCGGGATCTATGTTCAGATCACCAATTTTGGAGCGAGGGTCGTTTCCTTATGGACTCCCGATAAGGCTGGGAAATATGCTGACATCGTGCTTGGATATGACAATATCGAAAGTTATATCCATAATAAAGGCGAGAGATTCCTGGGACCGATAGTCGGGCGTTATGCCAACCGGATAGCCAAAGGGGCTTTTACCCTGGATGGAAAGACCTATCATTTGCCGATCAACAACAATGGCCAGACCCTGCACGGGGGCCAGAAGGGACTGGATATGGTAGTCTGGCATGTGGATTCCGCCAATGACCGCTCTATCGTGATGTCTTATCTTTCTAAAGACGGAGAAGAAGGATTCCCCGGCAATCTGAAGGTGAGAGTGAAGTATGATGTCAATGATGATGAGATGACAATCAACTATTGGGCAACGACAGATAAGCCTACGGTCGTCAATTTAAGCAGTCATGTCCTGTATAATCTGAAAGGTGAAGGCAACGGGACGATTCTGGATAACCTGTTGACGATCCGGGCTGATTCCACTACGCCTATCGACCAATATATGATTCCGACCGGAAAAATACAGACGGTTGACGGATCTGTATTTGATTTCAGAAAGCCTAAAGTGATCGGACGAGATATTAACCGGTCTGACCAGCAGTTGACTTTTGCTCATGGATATGATCATAACTGGGTCTTGCATAAGCGTAAAAAAGGAGCCATAGAACTTGCGGTACGGGTAGCTGATCCCCTTACTGGAAGGGTGATGGAGATCTTTACAGATCAACCTGGTATGCAATTTTATAGTGGCAACTTTATGAATGGCAAGGTGAAATGCAGTAATGGAAAATTCATGAAATATAGGGAGAGTTTTGCTTTTGAACCTCAGAAGTATCCTGACAGCCCTAATCATAAGAATTTCCCAAGTACTGTGTTGAAACCTGGTGACGTTTATCGTCAGACTTCCCTTTATAAATTTTCCGTAGAGAAATAAACTTGATGGATCAGAGGAGCGACGGACTAAGCCGTGGCTCCTCTGTATAAATATCATGAATATGCTCCCCGTTGAGCGCAATGCACCATTGAGGCCATCTCTATGCACCATTGAGCCTATCTCTATGTACCATTGGGATCATCTCAATGCACCATATTAGTGATAATTGATTGTGATCAAGACTTCAACTGTATATTGAGGGATGAACAGGGAAAGATAAGATTTTCCTGTCAACTTTTCTTTAGGTATACGTGTTTCTTAAATAAATTCTGTAATTTTGTATCTGTAGGCTGATGCAGCCGTATGCGGCTAATTAATAACCATACCAGTATGAAGAAAATATCCTGTTTGTTCTTCTTTTTTTTATTTCTTGACGTACAGACCTTTGCAACTAACGAGAGTGCAGCCGTCATGCGAGGGATGGTGAACCGTCTGTTCCCCAAATATGCCCGTTCATTTGTGTTTGTGGTAAAAGAGGATTCCGGAAAAGATTGCTTCTTTTTGAGAAGTGAACGAAATAAGATCGTCATTTCAGGGAATGATGCTAATTCCATGGCCGTGGGGCTCAACTATTATCTGAAGAATTTCTGCAGGACGACGGTGACGTGGTTCAAAGATGATCCTGTAGAGATGCCGGAGACCCTTCCTGAGGTAACAGGAATCGTCCGGTCCTCGGCTAAGGTCCCTGACCGTTTCTTCCTGAACTACTGTACCTTCGGGTATACCATGCCCTGGTGGAAATGGAGCGACTGGGAACATTTCATCGACTGGATGGCACTGAACGGGATCAACATGCCCCTTGCCATTACGGGACAGGAAGCTATATGGTATCAGGTCTGGAGAAAGTTGGGCCTGACAGATAAGGAGATTCGTTCTTATTTTACCGGACCAGCTCATTTGCCGTGGCACCGTATGTGTAATATAGACGGATGGCAGGGACCGCTTCCTATGGATTGGATCGAAGAGCAGAAAGCATTGCAAAAGCTCATCGTCACAAGGGAACGGGAGTTCAATATGCGTCCTGTCCTCCCTGCGTTCTCCGGTCATATTCCGGCAGCTCTGAAGCGAATCTATCCCCATCTCAGATGTACGCCGGTGAGCCAGTGGGGCGGATTCTCGGACGATTATCGCTGTACGTTTCTGGATCCCGGTGATTCCCTTTATAGGGTCATCCAGAAAGCCTACTTGAACGAACAGACCCGGATTTATGGTACTGATCATATTTATGGTATCGATCCCTTCAATGAGGTCAATCCTCCTTCATGGGATGAAAAAGTGCTGAGTACCTATGCCCGGCAAATTTACAGGTCGCTGTCCTCGGTTGACCCCAAGGCGGTATGGCTCCAGATGGGGTGGCTGTTTTATAACGACCAGAAGCACTGGACGCCTTCCCGCATCCGTGCTTACCTGCGTGGTGTTCCACAGGACAGGCTTATCCTTCTGGACTATTTCTGTGACTTCAAGGAAGTGTGGAAGGGTACAGATCGCTTTTATGGCCAGCCGTATATCTGGTGTTACCTCGGCAATTTCGGCGGAAACAGTATGCTTGCCGGGAACATGAAGGATGTAAGTTGGAAGGTCGATGACGTGATGAGGAATGGAGGGGATAACTTCAAGGGAATCGGCTCTACGCTCGAAGGTTTTGACATGAATGAGTTCATGTATGAATATTTGTTCAGTAAGGCATGGGATCCAGGACAAGGGGATGATGCTTATATCCGGCAACTGGCTGACAGCAGGACGGGCAGGATCTCACCGGCAGCCCGCCAGGCATGGAGCATCCTTTGTAATAAGGTCTATGTGCAGCCTGCTTCCTGTTGCCAGTCTATACTGGTCAATGCCCGTCCTTGTCTCACCGGATACGGATCCTGGAAGACAGATACCCGTGTGTCCTATGCTCAAGCCGATCTGTTGTCGGCTTGGAGATTATTGCTCTCGGTAAAAGGGTGCAACCGTAATACTCTGGCATTTGATGATGTCAATATTGGCCGGCAGGTTCTCGGAAATTATTTCCAGACCGTGCGCGATGAGTTCTCGAAGGCTTACCGGGCAGGAGACCTGTCAATGCTTCAGAATAGGGGCGCCAAGATGAAGGCGATCCTTTCTGACATGGAGCGTCTGCTAGACTGTCATCCTTCGTTCTCTCTGAAGAAATGGATAAGTGGTGCCCGTGATATGGGCAAGAATCCTGAAGAAAAAGATTATTATGAAAGAAATGCGCGGACACTGATCACGGTATGGGGTGATTCCCCGTCTTTGACCGATTATGCGAACCGGGCGTGGGCAGAGTTGACGGATCAGTATTATGCCGTACGGTGGAATCATTTTATAGATGAAGTTATTGATGCCGTACGGGCAGGCCAGCCTTTTGATGAAAAGAAATTCCTTAACTGGTCCCTGTCTTTTGAGAGGCAATGGATAGAACCTTCTCATGTCCTCAAATACCATGAAGGAGGAAATGGAATAACTGTTGCCAGGGAAATCTATGCGAAGTATGCCCATGAAATAAATCCTATTCGTCTGAATTGAAATTTGATACATAGATGTTGAGGGTTCTTGTAAGAGATCCCCATCCATCCTTGTCAGTGCCTGTAACTTTTATGCTGTGGAATCCTGTAAGTTGGCCTACATAAAAAGTGTATTGTGTACCGTTGACTTTATAGGGCAGGTCGCTGTCTGTAGTTATTTTAAAAGACGGGTGGTGGTTGTAACCGGCAAAATATTTCGCCATGTCTACGGTCAGTTTCTTACCTGTTGGAATGAAGAAATGTGGAGCGGCCATCCAGTTGAGGTAATCTTCTAAGTTGGTATAACCGTCTCCGTCAGGATCTTCATTATTGTCTGCAACATCAGGATTCAGACCTTTTGCTTTTTCCCACCAGTCCGGCATGCCATCACCGTCGGTATCGTATCCTGCTGGCCTTGTGGCTGTATAGACGTCTAAGCCTGAGAATCCTTCGCAACCGTTATCCTCTTCAGAATCAATCAGCCCGGCCTTTCCAGAGCGACTTCCTGTCGTCGTCGTTGTGCCGGCGAGTGTTTCTTTGATCATTCGCTCGTCATGGTTATCCAGTGAAGGTTCATTACATCCTACATCACTAAGTACATTCTTGAAGGCGGCTTTTGCCGTCTCTATTTTGGCAAGGGACGGAAAGAAGGGATGGTCAGTGAAAGGTTCCCAGTTGAGTACCTGGCCATGTGTGAGTTCGTACCGGTAGGTGACCCCGTATTTGTCCATGGTGAGCTGGCCATTATCCCTCTCTTGACGGATATTACCATATACATAAGCACTTTGTGTGCCTGTACCTGTACCCTCAAGTTGCAGGCGAAGCAAGAATGGCTGTGTCGTAGCAGGCCCCATCTTATAGAAATTATTGACAAAGTTGATTTCATGGCTTCCTCCGTCACATGCCCTGCTTCCCCAATTGTATACGACGTTGTTGAAAATATCGTGGTGACCGTCATAAGCACCGTCACCGTCTAGTCCTCCACTGATACTCCAGTTGCGTCCTTCACAGTCAGCTAATAAATTATGATGAAAACTGCCGGCCTTCAAGGTTCTTGAATTTTCACCCCCACCGATCGTAGCGGCAAAGCCATGAGCCATTCCGGAAGGATAATTAGGATGACCGGCCACATTTAATGCTTCAGAAATTAATGTATGCTGGAGTGTCATACTTTTTGCATTTCGCGAGGAGAATGCTTCATCGATAGTCCAACTGATAGAGCAATGGTCCATAATAGCGTTATCATTTCCCGCCATTCCCATTCCGTCTAATCCTTTATTATTATGAGATGCCTTTCCATTGACCATTGGTTTATGTCCTAACCGCATACGGATAAAACGAGTGATACCTTCGCTGGCAACGCCAAGAGGACAGTCACGGAACATGATTCCATTGCCTGGAGCCGTTTGTCCGGCTATTGTAACGTACGGATCTGCACAGGTCAGGCGATCCTTTAAGGCAATCACACCTCCTACGTCAAAAACAATGGTACGGGGTCCATGGACTTTCGAAATGCCATAGCGGAAAGTGCCGGGCTGAGGATGTAAGGGGTCATCCTGAAGGGAGGTAACATGGTAGACGATTCCTCCTCGTCCTCCTGTTGCGTATTTCCCATAGCCTTCAGCTCCCGGAAAGGCTAAATGACGCGGGCGGAAGGTCCAGGTTTCCCCTTTAGAGATGCGCCCTTTCTCGTTTTCCTCGTCAACCCGCCAGTAATAAGTGGAAAGATTGGTGAGTTTGCCGATAGAGCAGTCCGTATCTGTGGTTACAACTATTTCTTTCATCCTACCAGGAGAAGTGCCGAGATAGACGTGGCTTTTGCTGGTAGGAAACGGCTTGCGCCAGGAAATCTTCAAAGTTCCGTTATCAGCATCCACATGCATATTTCCGTTTACCGGAGAAGGATTAAGAGCTGTTGTTCTTGGATCGGGCTCATCAAAGATTAATCCATTGATGTATAGGCTCGTTGTTGCATAATGTTTGCCTTTTGATGGGTCAGTTTGGTAAGTGACCGTAACGTCTTTACCTGTAGCAACATAGAAGGTGCTATAGGATTGTCCGCATTGAGAGGGAACAGTGGCACGGATACTTTGCTTAATTCCCCTTAATACGATTTTATGATTTACATAAATATCTATAGGAACGGCTTCACCGGAATAACTGTCTACAATGTTGTGGTAAGCAAGTAAGGAATGGTATCCGGCAGGCAGTCCTCTGACAATAAGCTGAAGGGCAGTTGCTCTTGAGTTAATATTCGTAGTGTTCCCTTTTTTGTTCACATCCCATACAGAGACTCCATCCTCAATGAGTTTTTGTCCGTTGTTCAACCCTTGTTTCCACCAGTTGGAACGTAGTATCCGAGTCTCATTTCCTGGTATGCATGAAAGTGAGAGAAAGATATTGCCGGTTTTTAAAGTAGCTCTTGCGGATTCTGGAATGTTCCATGCTGTATAACTGTTTTCTGTAACCTCTCTGGATGGGCGGCCAGTCATGTCGATGTCTATCTTTTGGGCATATCCTGCAGCGGAGATCATCAACGCCATCAAGAAGCAAATGTTTTTTCTCTTTATTGGTATCATCTTCAATATAATTTATTATGATTATCCTCAACTGAGTGATTTCCTTCAATCATAGGTTCTGTGCTGAAACACCGGTCTATAGGACACAGCCGCAACAACTAGCCTGTCAAAAAGTCTGTCACCAAATGATCTTCGGTTGAACTTCCAGCAGAATTCATCCAGATAACTCTGAAGGAACTCGTCTTTGA
>ENA-UOOK01002296-UOOK01002296.1-fermentation-metagenome-genome-assembly--contig:-NODE-2296-length-23793-cov-4.641840_pt1 | contig 23793 bp, 20 predicted proteins | sample MGYA00245777_ERZ724023 | MGnify/ENA primary metagenome ERZ724023 (study PRJEB28704, sample SAMN03018312) | fermentation metagenome | biome: anthropogenic terrestrial biome; feature: soil; material...
TAGTGGAAAATCTCAGAATCTTTGTCGAAGCTGCGAAATTCCGGGGAGAACCACTCGACCATACATTACTTCACGGACCACCAGGACTTGGAAAGACAACACTAAGCAATATCATTGCCAATGAACTCGGTGTAGGATTCAAGGTGACCAGTGGACCTGTATTGGATAAACCCGGAGATTTGGCAGGTATTCTCACCTCATTGGAACCAAAGGATGTTCTCTTTATTGATGAGATCCATCGCCTTTCTCCTGTTGTAGAGGAATATCTGTATTCTGCAATGGAAGACTACCGCATCGATATTATGATCGACAAAGGGCCCTCAGCAAGAAGCATCCAAATAGATTTAAGTCCTTTTACACTTATCGGAGCCACAACACGAAGCGGATTACTCTCCGCTCCTCTACGCGCGCGTTTCGGCATTAATCTTCATTTGGAATACTACCAGCCAAAAACGCTGAAAAAAATCATTATGAGATCAGCCAAACTCCTGAAGGTAAAAATCGAAGATGATGCAGCTGAAGAAATCAGCCGGCGTTCACGTGGTACGCCCCGTATCGCCAACAGTTTATTACGTAGAATCCGTGATTTCGCCCAAGTAAAGGGAAATGGAACCATCACCGGAGATATTGCCCGTATGGGCCTGAAAGCTCTAAACATTGACCAATACGGACTTGATGAGATTGACAACAAGATACTGACAACTATTATTGATAAATTCCGAGGTGGTCCTGTAGGAGTATCAACTATCGCCACAGCTATCGGAGAAGACTCCGGAACCATAGAAGATGTTTATGAGCCTTATCTGATCATGGATGGCTTCATTAAACGTACCCCTCGCGGGCGGGTAGCAACCTTGCTAGCTTACGATCATCTGGGTAGGAACTACCCCAGCAGCAATCCCATGGAGCAAAGTTTTTTTTAGATCGAATCAGAATTAAAATAAAAAAGAAGTTAGGAAAAATAGTACAAGCATAATTAGAAAGCGATGAAAACAGGTTTATATACCGGAACTTTTGATCCTTTTACAACAGGACATCAAAATATCGTAATGCGGGCGCTGCCTCTCTTCGACCGTCTGGTTATTGCCGTAGCTGTCAGTGAGCTCAAGCATACACAAGAGGAGATAGGCCAAAGGGTCAGGGACATACAAGCCCTCTATGCGGAAGAGCCAAAGATCAAGGTAGTCTCTTATCAAGATCTCACCATTGACCTGGCGCAGCGTGAACAAGCACAATATATTGTCCGCGGAGTCAGGAACCTGAGAGACTTCGAATATGAACGCGAACAGGCTGACATCAACAAGCAACTTGGCGGAGTGGAAACACTACTGTTTTTTTCCGATCCCAAATTGGAAAGTGTCAGTTCTACACTGGTCCGCGAACTCCGGCATTTTGGTCATGATGCACATGAATTCCTGCCGGAAAAAGATAAGAATAAATAAAGGAAACCTCTTCGATCTCAATGGAGAGTCAAAACAAAGAATATGATTAGTTATCAAGCTGAAGGCATAGAAATGCCAAAAATCAGGAAAAGGGACACTACATCCTGGATCAAGAAAGTAGCTGCCGCACATGGACGGAAGATCGGTGAAATCGGCTATATGTTTGTCAATGACGAAAAAATGCTGGAAACGAACAAACAGTATCTCGGTCATGATTATTATACAGATATTATCACTTTTGATGATGATGAAGGAGATGTGCTTAATGGAGATATTGTTATTTCCCTGGATACGGTCAGATCAAACGCTAAAAAGTACAACAAAGCTTATGATAATGAACTCCACCGTGTCATCATTCATGGTATCCTGCACCTTTGTGGAATCAACGATAAGGGACCTGGAGAACGGGAAATCATGGAAGCTAATGAAAATGCTGCATTAGCAATGCTCTAACTTGTAAGAAGTGCTTTATTTCCCAGGAACTTTCAAATTCAGAATTATTTATGAACGAATCAACTCTTCATCCATCAAAGAGCAAGTAGTTTTCTCTCCTTTTATTAAGAAAGGAACCATATCATCATAAAACGGAGATGCCGTTCAGACTTTTCTTCAAGTCAGAACGGCATCTTTTTTAGATCATAGGATCAGCAGAAAATCCCAGTATATCCAGAAGATAGAAGATACGCTTATTTATTCACCTTACTTATTCTTTTCGGTCAATAATTGTAACGCCTTTTGTACCGTATGATTACTCTCATCCATAATTTCAAAATAAGCATCCATATTCCATAGATCGCGGGCAATCAAGGCCTTAAGTTGAACAGACATGGTCGGAATGGTTTTCTGAAGTTCATCATCATCCTTTGGCTTAATCTTCTGTCTGGCTCCATCTGCTACAATACTATCCATCAGCACCTGGGGAGTGACAAAGTTTTTGCGAAAGCTCTCGAATACAGGATATTTGGCCCTCAGTTCTTTCCGATGACTGTCAAGGTAAGAAAGTGTCTGCGTATAAATAGAATTACCGGCCAGCAGTTGGCGATAGAACGCCGTATATTGCAGTGTATCCAATGGAACGAAGTAGTCAGGCATAATTCCCCCACCACCATAAACAAGACGATGCTTACGAAGGGTATAATATTTCTGGGAAGGATCAAAATGGATACTATCACGATTTGTAAACTCCCCATGCTTGAAGCGATGGTCCAGATCCATCTCATAGTCTTTCAGATCTCCCTTCTTATAAGGTTTCTGGATACAACGTCCACTTGGTGTATAATAATGAGCTACAGTGAGTCGGATCATGCTCCCGTCAGGGAAAGGTATAGGACGCTGTACCAGTCCTTTTCCAAAAGACCGGCGGCCAACGACAATAGCACGGTCCTGGTCCTGCAATGCTCCTGTCACGATCTCTGCAGCTGATGCAGAAAGTTCATCAATAAGAACAACGACCTTACCCTTGAGCATCTTACCTTTACCGTCTGAACGAAACTCCTCCCGAGGAGAATGACGGCCCTGCGTATACACGATCAAATCATGATCGGGCAAAAACTGCTGTGCGATCTGTACGGCAGATTGCAAATAGCCTCCTCCATTTTCCTGAAGGTCTAGGATCAAATCCTTCATCCCTTTATGCTGAAGAGAATCAATGGACTGGGAGACCTCATCAGGACTATGAAGGCCAAAACTCTCCAGTCGAATATAACCGATTCCCGGACGGATCATATAAGAAGCATCTACCGTTTTCAAAGGAATTCTATCACGAATAACCATAAAATGAAGTACCCCCGAAACTCCCTTCCTGACAATCGTTAAATCGACTTTCGTTCCTTTCGGTCCCCGAAGACGCTTCATAATCTGTTCCCGTGGCATTTTAACGCCTGCTATGGCCGTATCGTTGACCGCAACGATACGATCACCAGCAATGATGCCAACCTTCTCTGAAGGCCCGTTAACGACAGGCTGAATGACAATCAATGTATCATTCATCATGTTAAATTGTACTCCGATTCCATCGAAATCACCGTTTAAAGGTTCATTCAACTCTTTCGTTTCAGACGGAGTAGTATATGCAGAATGAGGATCCAACTTATCCAGCATTCCGCGAATGGCGTCTTCTACCAATTTATTTTCATCAACGGAATCAACGTAGAGATTTTCTATTGCCAATTCAGCAGCGCTGAGTTTCGCCAATGGAGAACGCCGTTCCAAATGAATCCGGAACTGTGCAGAAGCAGTGATCACACAACATAGCAACACTGCCAACAGAACTGTTTTCTTTTTATAAAACATAATTTGATATTATATGAATTACGACCTTTTTCTCATCCACCAGCAAATCCGAAAATATCTTTCACCCAGACAAGTACTCTATCCAACGGACTTTTCCTGGCCCTGTTCGTCCTTAACCACCGGAAGACTCTCTTCCTCAGGAAGATCCTCTTCGATCACCAGATTGTCAATGATGAAATTCTGTCTCTCCATCGTATTCTTCCCCATATAACTTCTGCACCTGATCGTTTTTATGAAGCGTAACTTGTTCCAGCCTCATGTCAGGACCGATAAAATGGGCAAATTCATCCGGGGAGATCTCCCCAAGCCCCTTGAACCGCGTGATCTCAGGATCAGGTCCGAGATCATCAATCGCTTTGCGGCGCTCCTCATCCGAATAACAGTAAGAAGTAATAAAATCACTCTTCTTTCCATATTTAGTCTCATAAACTGAGATGCTTTTTTTATCCTTAATCTTCGTCTTCCGATTACGTACACGAAAGAGCGGTGTCTGGAGCACAAAAACATGCCCCTTCTTAATCAGTTCAGGATAGAACTGGAGAAAGAACGTAATCATCAGCAAACGGATATGCATGCCATCAACATCTGCATCCGTAGCCACAATCACCTTGTTATATCTCAAATCATCCAATCCATCTTCTATATCCAGAGCAGCCTGGAGAAGATTGAATTCTTCATTTTCATATACTACTTTCTTGGTCAGTCCAAAGCAATTCAGAGGTTTGCCTCGAAGCGAAAATACGGCCTGAGTATTCACGTCACGACTTTTTGTAATGCTTCCACTAGCAGAATCTCCTTCGGTAATGAAGATACAACTTTCTTCCTTCCGAGGATTTCTTTGATCACAATAATGAATCCGGCAGTCCCTCAACTTACGATTATGAAGGCTCGCCTTTTTTGCACGTTCACGGGCCAGTTTGGTAATTCCAGCCATAGACTTGCGTTCATGCTCACTCTCTTTGATTTTATTCTCGATCACTTCCGTCACATCCTGATGGATGTGGAGGAAATTATCTACATTCTGCTTGATAAAATCTCCTACATACTTATTAATTGACTCACCTCCAGGGGACATCTGAGTACTGCCTAATTTAATCTTAGTCTGACTTTCAAACACAGGTTCCTCAACATTAATGGCAATAGCTGCAACAATTCCATTACGGATATCCGTATAGTCATAGTTTTTATTGAAGAATTCCTTGATCGTCTTTGCAATATGTTCCTTAAACGCACTCTGATGGGTTCCTCCCTGAGTAGTATGCTGACCGTTCACAAAACTATAATATTCTTCTCCATACTGGTTCGTATGGGTAAAGGCTATTTCAATATCTTCTCCTTTGATATGGACTATCGGATATAGCCCGTCAACCGTCATGTTATCTGTCAACAGATCCTGTAGTCCATTGCGGCTATGAATACGCCGTTCATTATAAAGAATGCTCAGGCCAGAATTCAAATAAGTATAATTACGAAGCATCGTCTCCACGATATCGTCATGAAAGGTATAATTCCTGAACATAACTGGATCCGGCTCAAAGAAAATATAGGTACCCTTTTCCTCCGATGATGGTTCTGTCCTGTCACTCTTTTTAACACCCCGTTCAAAAATCAGCTCACGGACTTTCCCATCTCGGAAACTTCGTACAATAAATTTTGAACTTAAGGCATTGACCGCCTTTATGCCGACACCATTCAGTCCTACACTCTTCTTAAAAGCACGAGTATCATATTTACCTCCAGTATTCAGTTTTGCTACAGCTTCTTCCAGTTTCCCCTGAGGAATTCCACGGCCATAATCACGCACTGACACCCGCAAATGATCCTGAATATTCACCTCAATGCAATCGCCGGCATTCATCTTGAATTCATCAATAGAATTATCCACTACCTCTTTGAGGAGTACGTAAATCCCATCTTCCGGCAAAGAACCATCCCCCAAACGTCCAATATACATCCCCGGGCGCGTGCGGACATGCTCCATATCATTTAAATGACGAATGTTCGCATCAGTATAAGCGGGCGTACTCTCCGTTTGATGATTCACATGACGATCATTATCTTCTGACATTTATACCCTTCCTTGTTCTTCTATTTGTGTTTTCCGAACCAGCAATACCAGTTTTATAATCACTTCATCCCGATATTGTTGCATAAATTCTGTCAGAACCTCAAGCGTCATGACTAAATCATGATATTAATCATGCTCTGACCTTCTATAATAGTTTTATTCCAGAAAGTTAACTTTTGTATGAAATCACTGGAAATCATTTCACTTCCACATTTTCATCCTTAGCATCAACAACTGGAGCAATGATCTTCTTAAAACAACGACGGCGCTTATGATTGATCGGATTCAATGGTCCCCACTGGCTCTGGACCCCTTCGTTGCTTTCCATTTCCACCTGGCTCTCTCCCCATTTAAAGCCATAAGCCTGATACCTAGGTATCAAATCAGCAAAAAGCAAAGAATTGGCTCCTTTCTTACGATACTCTGGAAGGAAACCCAAAAGGAGAAGATCCACACCTTCTGTCTTATGCCACTTAATGGCCCGGAGCACGTACCACCAGCCAAATGGCAACAGACGCCCACGATGGCATTTCTGCATAGCCCTAGATAGAGATGGCATCGTGATACCGATACCGGCAAGTTTATTGTCCGCACTGGCATCCTCTATAAGGGTAACCAAACTAAGATCAATAAATGGAAAATAGGATTGAATTAACTGGGTAATCTGGGCATCACTCAGTTCTGAATAACCATAAAGACCGGAATAGGTCTCATTAATCAGCTCAAAAATTTTGCGGCCATAACCACCCTTGAATATATCTTTCTTCGTAAGTTTTTTGATTCGAAGATGGTAACGATCTTCTACCACTTTAGCAATGCGGGTATACTTGTCCGGTATTTTTTCCGGCACTTTCAAATAATATTCCACATAATCATTATCCTTTACAAATCCTTCTATCTGCTCCATATATTCAGGATAATAAGGATAATTGTAAAGAGTAGGCATTGTTCCTAATTTATCGAAACCCCAGGTTAACATTCCTTCCGGATCCATATCCGTGAAACCTAAAGGTCCTACGATTTCCGTCATACCTTTGCTTATTCCATAAGTCTCTACAGCCTTCAGCAATGAGCAAAGGACAGCCTTGTCATCAATAAAGTCAAGCCATCCGAAACGTACCGATTTACGATTCCACTTTTTATTCGCTTTATGATTGATGATCGCTGCGATACGCCCCACAAGTTTCCCATCCTTATAAGCCATATAATATTCGGCTTCACAGAATTCGAAAGTGGCATTGTGGTTTTTATCCAGCGTATTGAATTCGTCACTGAATAGATTAGGTACATCGTATGGACTTCCCTTGTACAGGTCGTAATGAAAATCGATAAAATGTTTGAGATCTCTTTTGGTTTCGACCTTTCTGATTTCTATTGCTGACATATAATTTAATATAAATATTGCTTTAAACTTACAAAGTTAAGAAAATAAAAGGAAAAGAACAAAAGGTGAAGATTTTTTTGAAATATATTAGAGAGTTTTATACTCCATCATGCCTGTTTATGCGCATTTTTTATTATTATGTGCAAAGGATCAACCATTTAGATAAAAAAGAGGATCGCCTTTTCAAAAGAGGAGCGTTATTTTCAGCCAAGGATATTGACTGGATCAAGGAATAACCTTATAATATTTCCGGGCAACAGATCTCGAACAGAAATTAAAATGCCACCACTCCGTGGGAAGTGCTCTCCAACCGGCATGACGCATCACCCTGCGAAGAAGTAATCGATCAGCTTCAGCCTGACGTGAGATACGATGATGCCTGACCAGACTATTCTCCCGGTCTATATGTGCTGCGGGTCCCATAAAATCAATCTTGGTGCCCATATCCAGAGTATCCCCTTTTAAGTTACAAAGAGAAACATCTACTGCCAGGCCATAATTATGCAGCCCTCCTCCATGGGCAGGATTACTGACATAAAAAAATTCCGGTGTATTCTTTACGCGGTCCCACATCTCCTGTTGGATGTGCATAGGTCGTGCCGCATCAAAAACGATCAAACTCAAATCCGGACGAATCGACTTTAAATATGCCTGTGCCCGCTTCAGAGCCCGGGCTGCCTTCGGATGCAAGTAAGCTTCCCGCAAATCCCCATACAAGACAACTCCGCAAAAATTGTCCGGTCGGGAATACATCAAAGAAACACAGATTGTGGAATCTTCATCTTTTACATTCACATATCCCTGCCGGGCCAATGACTGTGCGGTCTTACTCAAGACAGGCTGTGAGGAAGATGAAGCTTTCGACAACCGGGCAGTAGTAAATGAACTTCTGACCGGTGGCTCCTTTGATACCTGCGGGACGAGCGTCCCTTCTGCTTTCTTCGGTGCATGTGCACATCCCATGAAACAGAATACAACAGCAGACAACAAAAAGCTTCCTCTCTTCATATCACCAATCGTAAAAACCCCCACGAAGAAAATAAACTGACTTCGTGGGGGGCAGTATGTAGATAAAATACTATTCTATTAGTCGTTCAATTTAGCTTTGATGAATTCACGATTCAGACGGGCGATATTTGCCACGGTCTCGTTCTTCGGACATTCTGCCTCACATGCACGCGTATTGGTACAGTTGCCAAAGCCCAATTCTTCCATCTTTGCAACCATTGATTTAGCTCGACGGGCAGCTTCAACACGTCCCTGAGGAAGTAAAGCAAACTGGCTTATCTTTGAGCTGACAAACAACATGGCGGAACCATTCTTGCAAGCAGCCACACAAGCGCCACAACCGATACAAGAAGCACAGTCCATTGCTTCATCCGCCTTATCCTTAGGAATAGGTATTGCATTTGCATCCTGAGCAGCTCCTGTCCGGACAGTGATATAACCACCGGCGGCCATGATCTCATCAAATGCAGAACGGTCTACCATACAGTCCTTGATAACAGGGAAAGCAGCAGAACGCCACGGCTCTACTGTAATCGTATCCCCATCATTGAAACTACCCATATACAACTGGCAGGTCGTACCCCCTTGTGCCGGTCCATGTGGATGACCGTTGATATAAAGTGAGCACATACCACATATTCCCTCTCGACAGTCATGATCGAATACGAACGGCTCCTTGTTAGCCTCTATCAACTGTTCGTTCAAGATATCCAACATCTCGAGGAAAGAGGTATCAGTAGGGATATCCTTCATCTGGAAGGAATCAAAATGACCTTCTGCCTGCGGTCCATCCTGACGCCAGACCTTCAGCGTGAAATTTATATTCTTATCCATTTTTTTAATCTGATTTAATTGATACATCAACAATCCTGTATGAAGGATTACTTCTTATAATTACGTACCTGAACCTTAATGTACTTATAGTCCAATGGTTCCTTGAGAAGCGTAGGAGCAGCATCATCAGAACCCTCGTATTTCCAGCAAGCTACATACATGTAATGTTCATCATCACGCTTAGCTTCACCTTCTTCTGTCTGCGATTCTTCACGGAAATGCCCGCCACAACTCTCGTTTCGATTCAAGGCATCGTATGCGATCAACTCACCCATGGTGATAAAATCACGAAGATGAATAGCCTTGTCAAGTTCTACATTCAGTCCTTCTTCCGGTCCAGGCACACGGACATGTGCATAGAATTCCTGACGCACATCTTTCAACATAGAAAGGGCCTTTTTCAAGCCTGCTTCATTACGAGCCATTCCTACATAATTCCACATAATATTATACAACTTTCTATGAATGGAATCAACGCTCTCATCACCTTTAATATTATAGATGCGGTCAATCTCAGCTTTGACGTTTTTCTCTGCCTCATCAAATTCAGGAGCATCAGTCTTGAAGCGTGGAACAGAGATCTGGTCACTCAGATAATTCTGCATCGTGTAAGGAACGACAAAATAACCATCGCTCAATCCTTGCATCAATGCAGACGCACCCAAGCGGTTAGCACCATGATCGGAGAAATTACACTCACCCAGGGCAAACAATCCTTTAATGGAAGTCTGAAGTTCATAGTCTACCCATAGACCTCCCATCGTATAGTGAATGGCCGGATAAATCATCATCGGATTCGTATAAGGATCTACATTGACAATCCGTTTGTACATATCGAACAAGTTCCCATAGCGTTGGGTAACGACATCTTTCCCCAGACGCCCGATTGCCTCCTTAAAGTCGAGGAACACAGCCAGTCCGGTAGAGTTAACCCCAAAACCTTTATCTGTACGTTCCTTAGCTGCACGAGAAGCAACATCACGGGGAACCAAATTACCGAATGCAGGATAGCGGCGTTCCAGATAATAATCACGGTCCTCTTCAGGAATATCCCTACCTTGAATTTCTCCGCTCTGGAGTTTTCTAGCATCTTCAAGTTTCTTAGGAACCCAGATACGTCCATCATTACGAAGAGATTCTGACATCAACGTCAACTTAGACTGCTTGTCCCCGTGTACAGGGATACAAGTCGGATGAATCTGCACGAAACAAGGATTTGCGAACCATGCACCTTTCCGATAGCACTGCATAGCTGCAGTACAATTGCAGCCCATAGCATTAGTAGAGAGGAAATAGGTGTTGCCATAACCACCCGTTGCGACACAAACGGCATGAGCAGCATAGCGTTCCAGTTTACCGGTAATCAGATTTTTAGCGATGATACCACGAGCACGACCATCAATAATGACAAGATCTTCCATTTCTGTACGGGTGTGGAGTTCCACGGTACCATTGTGTACCTCTTTCATCAATGCAGAATAGGCACCGAGCAGCAATTGCTGTCCTGTCTGCCCCTTAGCATAGAAAGTACGGCTCACCTGGACTCCGCCAAAAGAGCGGTTAGCCAGCAGTCCACCATATTCACGTGCAAAAGGCACACCTTCTGCCACACACTGGTCAATGATATCTGCACTTACCTCGGCCAGACGATAAACATTAGCCTCCCGAGAACGATAATCTCCACCTTTGATAGTATCATAAAACAGACGATAGACAGAGTCTGCATCGTTCTGATAGTTTTTTGCAGCATTGATACCTCCCTGTGCAGCAATTGAGTGAGCACGGCGCGGAGAATCCTGAATACAGAAATTAATAACGTGGAAGCCCTGCTCCCCTAAAGAAGCAGCAGCGGAAGCTCCAGCCAGTCCGGTACCAACGACGATAATGTCCAACTTACGCTTATTAGCCGGATTAACCAGTTTCTGATGGGCTTTGTAATTGGTCCATTTCTCAGCTAACGGACCTTCTGGAATCTTAGAATCAATCTTTATATCTGACATAATCTGATATTCTTTAAATGATAATATTAATCATGAATTAGTGAAGGCTGGGTGCAAAACCGAAAGCAAAAGACAAGACGATAATCGCAAAAGCAGCCATCAGAATGGTCACGTAGATGATGCCAATGGTCTGCCAGCGTTTCAACCAGATCTTTCCACTCCAGCCTAAAGTTTGTATTGAACTCCAGAAACCATGGGAAAGATGAAACCAGATAGCACCAAACCATACGAGATAAAGAACGACAAGTAAGGGATGAGAAAAGGTGTACTTGATCCAACCGAAGCCATCAGTAGGTCCGGCAATGGAAGAAGTTGTGCCAGCAAGATCGGCAAGCATCATGTGCGACCAGAAATTGACCAGATGAAGGACAATACCGCAAAGGATGATCAGCCCGAGCACCAGCATGTTCTGGGAAGCCCAACTGACTTCCGGACGGCGGGCTGTCACTGCATAGCGCTCACTACCACGTGCACGACGGTTCTGAATGGTCAGAATAAAAGCATACACAATGTGGAAGCAGGCTAAAACAGCCAGAATGATAGTACCAAGGACGGCATACCAATTAGAACCCAAGAATGCGCAAACCTCATTGTAACCATTTCCGGAAAAAAAGGCTACAGTGTTCATGCAAACGTGGAATGTCAAAAATAGAATAAGGCAAATGCCTGTTACGGCCATTACCACCTTTCTACCAATAGGTGAATTGATTAACCACATAAATGATTGTAATTTAATTATTTAACTGTTTGAAAATATTTCACAATCCACAACACGATCCGTCTTTTATCGCCTCAAAAGCCCGACGACATCCCTTAGTCATCGTCCACTAAAAGCGTAATTGAGTTAAGACTTATCTTCAGAAGTTTTCAGCCCCCATATAAATAGGTAGGCGCCAAACCGCTCTTGCTGCAAATTTACCATTTTTTGATGATTAAACAAAGCGATTGCTATAAAATTTCGATTTAATTTCTTACTTTTGCCGAAAAAGGAAAACGGAGATGAATTTCAATTATGACGTAATTGTTATCGGCGGAGGGCATGCTGGATGTGAAGCAGCAACAGCTTCTGCCAATATGGGAGCTAAGACGTGTCTGATAACGATGGACATGAACAAGATCGGTCAGATGAGTTGTAATCCTGCCGTCGGTGGCATTGCGAAGGGACAGATCGTCCGTGAAATTGACGCTTTAGGAGGGCAAATGGCTCTGGTTACCGACCGGACTGCCATTCAGTTCCGAATGCTCAACATAGGAAAAGGACCGGCTGTATGGAGCCCAAGGGCTCAATGTGACCGGGGCAAATTCATCTGGGAATGGAGAACGGTACTTGATCATACTCCTAATCTTGACATCTGGCAAGATCAGGCAGACACCTTACTCGTCAAGAACAACGAGGCTGTTGGGGTCCGCACAATCTGGGGCATAGAATTTCATGCTAAGAGCGTAATTGTCACTGCAGGGACCTTTCTCAACGGACTTCTGCATATCGGACGTCACATGCTGGAAGGTGGAAGGATCGCAGAACCGGCCGTACATCATTTTACGGAAAGCATCATGCGCTGGGGCATCCGCACCGGCCGGATGAAAACAGGAACCCCTCCACGGATTGATAAACGCAGTGTCCACTTCGAGGATATGACAGAGCAAAAGGGAGATGCTGATTTTCACCAGTTTTCTTATATGGGCCCACATCGTGTTTTAAAACAACTCCCTTGTTGGACGACCTATACTAATAAAACTGTCCATGACATTCTGAGAAGCGGTCTCAAGGATTCTCCTCTTTTCGACGGTCAAATCAAGAGCAAAGGGCCACGATATTGCCCTTCCATTGAGACCAAACTGGTCACCTTTCCAGACAAAGATCAACATCCTCTATTCCTCGAACCAGAAGGAACCGACACTAATGAGATGTACTTGAACGGATTCTCCTCAAGTATGCCTGCAGATATTCAACTCGAAGCCATTCATCATATTCCAGCCTTGAGAGATGCCCGAATCTACCGTCCTGGATATGCTATCGAATACGATTATTTCGACCCTGTTCAGCTCTATCATTCACTGGAATCAAAAATCATCAAGGGGCTGTTTCTTGCCGGACAGGTCAATGGCACTACCGGCTATGAAGAAGCAGGAGGACAGGGAACACTTGCTGGCATTAACGCAGCCATCCATTGTGGCGGAGGTGATCCATTTATATTAGGAAGAGACGAGAGTTATATAGGAGTACTGATTGACGATCTGACGACAAAAGGGGTGGATGAACCTTACCGGATGTTCACTTCTCGCGCTGAATACCGTATTCTTCTCCGGCAGGATGACGCAGATGCCAGACTGACTGAAAAAGCATATCAGTTGGGATTGGTAAAAAGAGACCGATATGAATGGTGGACGCAAAAGAAGGAGGCCCTGGACCGGCTCTTGAATTTCTGCAAAAACACTCCAATCAAGCCGAAAGAAATTAATTCTTATATGGAAGCATGGGGCTCCACTCCATTACGCGCTGGTTGCAAATTAGTAGATCTTATCGCTCGTCCACAACTTAACCTGAAAAAACTATCCGGAATCATACCTGGATTAAAAGAAATCCTGAATTCACCCGTTAATCGGAAAGAAGAGATTGCTGAAGCTGCTGAGATACGGATGAAATACAAAGGCTACATAGACCGAGAGAAAATTGTGGCTGACAAGATGCACCGACTTGAGAATATAAGAATCAGGGGACATTTCAAATATGAAGAACTGAAAGAGATCTCCACGGAAGGAAGGCAAAAATTAGCAAGGATCGATCCGGACACCCTCGCTCAGGCCAGCAGGATCCCCGGGGTTTCTCCGAGTGACATTAACGTGCTCCTCATCTTGATGGGAAGATAATTGTCCCCCTCGCGGCTTCATTAGGTCAACACTCCTACTTTATTCAATTGTCAACTAATGATCCATAGAACGTTTAATCAAGAAAAGCATGCCTTGCAAGAGCATGTTTCACGTGAAACCATATCAGCTATAAACTTCTGATATATTGCAACTTAACGATTAAAGTAAAACGAAAAAGATGAAGGCTCAAGCCACATAAAACAGTTTGGAAAGAGGGTAAAAATAAAAGAGCATATCGTATTTTGCTGGCAAGAGGAAAGAGCGGAGCACTTTATTTAAACGACAAATATAAAACAACCTTTAAAGATAAGTAGAATGAATAACCAAATGTTGATTGACAAATTGCGGACGGTACCGGATTGGCCGATTAAAGGAGTAAATTTTAGAGATATTACCACATTGTTGAAAGATCCAAAATGCCTGAAAGAAATCAGTGATGAAATGTATGACCTCTACAAGGACAAGGGAATCACCAAGATTGCCGGAATAGAAAGCCGCGGGTTCATCATGGCATCTGCCTTAGCTACACGTATCGGAGCAGGTGTTATCCTTTGCAGGAAACCAGGAAAATTACCCTGCCCGACCGTTCAGCAAAGTTATGCAAAAGAATATGGAATCGATACGATAGAAATGCATAAGGATTCCATTACTCCCGACGATGTTGTTCTTCTGCATGATGACCTCCTCGCCACTGGAGGGACCATGCAGGCAGCATACAAACTGGTAAAGAAATTTCATCCTAAAAAGATTTATTGTAACTTTATCATCGAACTGGTAAATGAAGGACTAAACGGACGCAGTAATTTTGACAAGGACCTGGAGGTTACTTCCCTTTTAAAATTATAACCACAGGAAAAAGACAAGAAGAAAGGGGAATGCCTTCCTGGCCTACACACATCGCCGGGAAGGCTTTTTAGTTACTACAATATTTAGAAGACAAGAGGTTGCCCCATCGGATAAAGTCCCCTTACGGAGCAAAGAATCATACTGGTGGAAAGCACTATCTCCTACCAAAATAATTCCAGGCATAATAAGTAGTCCCCGGATTTGCAGCATAATAGAAAAAACATTATATTTGCGTGTATTCGTGACAACAAGGCATTTGAAGAATTAGAATTCTGAACAGACAGAACAGAAATTCATAACTGACTGGCAATATGATGAAGCAGGCAGAGTATAAAGTTTCACGTGAAACAACCTGCATCAAACTAACTGATAATAAAGGATATACGAAGTGACTAAAGAAGAAAACGAAAAGCGTATAGCATATTTAAAGAACATCGTTCTAAACATGCCTGAAAAGCCTGGCAGCTATCAGTTTTATGATCATCTGCACAAGATTATCTATGTTGGAAAAGCCAAGCATCTGAAGCGAAGGGTATCCTCATATTTCCATAGAGAAGTAGACCGGTTTAAGACAAAAGTGCTGGTCTCGAAAATTTACGATATTTCCTATACCGTAGTGAATACAGAAGAAGATGCCCTACTGTTGGAGAATTCTCTGATCAAAAAATACAACCCCCGATATAATGTTTTGCTAAAAGACGGGAAGACGTATCCCAGCATCGTCGTGACTCATGAATATTTTCCACGGATCTTCAAGACAAGACGCATCAACAAAAATTACGGAACATACTACGGCCCATTCCCACATCTGACAAGTATGTATAATGTGCTTGGACTCATCCATAAATTATATAAACCCCGTTCCTGTAGACAGCCCATTACAAAAGTCGGAGTGCAGGAAGGAAAATACAAGCCATGCCTGGAATACCATATTCATAATTGCTATGCTCCGTGTATCAACAAGATCCGTCATGAAGAATACATGGAAAACATGAAACAGGCAGAAGAGATCCTGAAGGGAAATACGCGTGAGATAAGTTCTCTGCTCTATCAGCTCATGATGAAAAATGCAAAAATTCTGAAATTTGAGGAAGCTGAAGAACTCAAGAATCGTTATCTCCTGCTACAGGAATTCGTCTCTAAAAGTGAAGTAGTAAGCCATACCATAACGGATGTAGACGTTTTCACCATCACGGATGAAGAGAACCGGAAAAACGCTTATATCAATTATATCCACGTTAAGAACGGAGCTATCAATCAAAGTTTCACGTATGAATATAAGCGCAAACTGGACGAGACTGATGAAGACCTTCTGAATACTGCCATTCCAGAGATCAGAAGCCGATTTGACAGTCATGCCAAAGAAATAATTGTCCCCTTTAAAATGGATTGGAAAATAAAGGATGCAGAATTCTTTATTCCACAGAGAGGAGACAAGAAACATCTTCTGGACCTTTCTGAAATGAATGGAAAAGAATACCGCTTTGACCGGTTAAAACAAGCAGAGAAGTTGAATCCAGAACAGAAACACACTCGTCTGATGAAAGAACTGCAAGACAAGCTCAAACTGTCTAGACTACCTTATACAATCGAATGTTTCGACAATTCCAACATCTCTGGTACAGATGCAGTAGCAGGATGCATCGTCTACAAGGGAATGAAACCTTCCCGAAAGGACTATCGGAAATACAATATCAAAACAGTCATTGGACCTGATGATTATGCTTCCATGCAAGAAGTCGTCCGCCGCCGGTATAAAAGGATGATGGAAGAGAAGCATCCCCTGCCCGACTTGATTATCACCGACGGAGGAAAAGGTCAAATGGATGTGGTACGAGAAGTCGTTGAAGGTGAATTACACCTTAATATCCCGATAGCCGGACTGGCAAAGGACGACCGCCACAGGACTAACGAACTCCTGTTCGGCTTTCCTCCACAAACAGTTGGACTGGATGTGAAAAGCGAACTTTTCAAACTATTGACTCAGATCCAGGATGAAGTACACCGTTTTGCCATCTCCTTTCACCGTGACAAACGCTCTAAGAATGCCTTGCACAGCGAACTTGATGATATTAAAGGGATCGGAGAAAAAAGTAAAAATGCCCTCTATAAAGAACTCAAAAGTGCCAAAATGATTAAAAGTGCAGACCTTCAAACGCTCACTAAGATATTAGGTTACAGCAAATCTAAAATAATATATGACCATTTCCATCCAACAGTGCAGGCCAACAAAAAATCACAATAAATCAACAGGACCTGAATTTTGATGGAAAAGTAAAATCATGAACATATACAGATTTCTATGATAATTTTAAAAACTAAAGCATCAGAAGCCAAATAAAATTAGTATATTTGTAACATGAGAATTGTAATACAAAGAGTCAGCAGGGCCTCCGTATCCATCAAAGGAACGAGAAAATCTTCTATTGGCAAGGGCTATCTGATTCTAGTAGGAATTGAAAACAGCGACCAAAAGGATGATGTAGACTGGCTGGTCAGAAAAATCATAGGATTAAGAGTTTTTGATGACGAAAACGGCGTTATGAATCGCTCTATACAAGAAATAAACGGAGACATTCTTATCGTCAGTCAGTTTACCCTTTTCGCAAGTTACAAGAAGGGAAACCGCCCAAGTTGGCTGAGGGCTGCACGACATGACATCTCCATTCCTCTCTATGAAAACTTCTGCAAGCGGCTCTCAACTGCTCTTGGCAAACCGGTTGGAACCGGAGAATTCGGTGCCGACATGCAAGTCGAATTACTCAATGATGGTCCTGTAACGATTATCATGGATACTCATAACAAGGAATAGCTTACAGACGCGCTTCATCACCCATAAAGAGTGTCATAACAGGAACTTATGAAAGTTTGTCCTGGAGGCAAAAAACATATAGATATGACTATTAAAGAGGCTCAAGTAGCAGTTGATCAATGGATCAGAACTTATGGCGTCCGATATTTCAGTGAACTCACCAATATGGCATGTCTGACCGAGGAAGTAGGAGAATTAGCTAAAGTAATGGCCCGCACCTACGGTGACCAGAGTTTTAAAAAAGGAGAAAAAGCTAATCTGGGAGAAGAAATGGCAGATGTACTGTGGGTACTCCTCTGTCTGGCAAACCAAACCGGTGTAGACCTTACCGACGAACTCAGGAAGAGTTTTGAGAAGAAGACTAAGCGGGATGGTACGAGACATCTTAGTAATCCGAAGCTGAAAGAAAAACCCCGGCAATAGACAACCGCAAAGGTGTCTGCCGGAAAGGACAGAAATAAGAAACAATTAAAATTAAATTATAATGGCATACAGAAGTAACATCCAACCAACCATTGACCCCAAAAAGTTGAATGAACTGGAAAAGAAAAGGAAAGAAAAGCCTGAAAAAAGCAAGTACGATCAGGCCCTGGAAAAGTATGACACTCACCTCAATGAGGAGGAGATCAATAAGACCGTGAAGAAATTAATAGCTGAAAAAGTAGCTGATAATGATACGAAAGAGGTTAAGAAATTTCTTTTAGGAAGTGTCGAACTAACCTCATTGCACACCACAGATACCGAGGAAAAAATACTTGCGATGACAGAGAAGGTCAACAATTTCTATGGAGATTATCCGGGACTCCCTCATGTAGCAGCTATCTGCATATATCCTGTATTTACGGAACTAGTAGCCAAAAGCCTGGAAGTAGATGGTGTAGAGATCACGAATGTCTGTGGTAATTTCCCCTCTTCCCAAGCCCGTATGGAAGTAAAAATTGCCGAAACATCATTAGCGATTGCTGACGGTGCCACCAATATAGACATTGTGATGCCCGTAGGAAAATTCCTCAGTAATGATTATGAAGGCGTTTGTGATGATATAGATGAACTGAAAGAAGTCTGTAAGGATGTCCCTTTGAAGGTTATCCTGGAAACAGGGGATCTGGGCAGTTACAGCAACATCAAGAAAGCCGCCATATTGGCGATGTATGCAGGTGCCAACTACATCAAGACGTCTACAGGTAAAGAGAAAATCGGAGCTACACCTGAAAGCGTCTATATCATGTGCCAGGCCATAAAAGAATATTATGATGAAACAGGGATACAGATTGGCCTCAAACCTGCTGGTGGAATGAAAACCGTCATGGATGCTGTCATCTATTACACTATTGTCAAGGAAGTTCTCGGTAATAAATGGTTGACTAATAAATGGTTCAGGCTGGGTACAAGCAGTCTGGCTAATCTATTACTCAGCGAGATTCTGGAAAGGGATATTAAGTATTTCTAAGTGACATGATGAAACATGCTGCCTCTATCTGGTCAGAATATAAGTGAACCCATAAATAGTTTATAAATATTTATAATCGTAAAATTATAACTAAAAATCATGAATCCGGGGAAATCTTCTCCGGATTCCTTGTTTCAGACTACACAGTAACAGTTATTACCCTATACCCACTTCCTCTCAGAAAGATTCAGTTTACTCAATTGTCTCTTTTGATAATAAAGTCCAAATACGCCTTCAATGAAGTCCGAATATCTCCTTCTTTCACATAATCATCCAAGAACCTGACGCAGTCAGCATGAAATTCCCACATTCTCTTCTCAGCATACTCAATACCACCATTTGCTTTAGTAAAATTCACCAAAGTAGTAATCTCATTTGGCTGAATCGTACGAGCCTTAACTTTTTTAGCTAAGGTCATCATCTCCTCATTATGAGTTGAATTCAATGCATAAATGACCGGCAGGGTCAGTTTACCTTCTGCAAGGTCATTACCAGTAGGTTTTCCTATGATTTTAGAATCCGAATAATCAAAAATATCATCCTTTATCTGAAAGATGATACCCAGATTTTGACCGAAAGAATGTGCCGCCTCCACCTCATCATGGGTAGCATGGGCAGATTCTGCTCCAATAGCTGCACAAGCAGCAAAAAGAGCAGCGGTCTTTTGCTTAATCACCTGATAATAAACTTCTTCAGAGATAGCTTCATTCTGAATATTTGTCAACTGAAGAATTTCTCCATTAGACAAGGTCTGACCCAACTCGGAAAGATAGCGGACGATCACTTCTGAATGGGTATAAGAAACATGGAGCAAGGCAGTAGAGAGGATATAATCCCCAACCAGTACGGCTACCTTATTATCATATACCGCATTAACAGATGCCTGGCCGCGACGCTCCGAACTCTCATCCACCACGTCATCGTGAACCAGTGAGGCTGTATGCAGTAACTCAAGCCCTACAGCAGCATTCAAAGTAATATCGTTGATCTTGCCAAAATTACGTGCGATCAAAAGGATCAATATAGGACGCATCCGTTTGCCCTCTCGCTGCCGGATATGATCCAGTACTTGAGAAAGCAGACCGTTACTATGTGAAAGAGCCTTATTGAACAACGCAATAAAGTCATCCAACTCCTTTTGAATCGGTTGTCTGATAACAGATAGATAGTCCATGGAAATCTAAATCTGCTACAAAAATAATGATTTTATCGCATTTACAGCAATTTTTTTGTAAATTTACACCATTAAATAGAAAATATTATGGGGAAACTGTTTCTTTTAGATGCTTACGCACTTATATATCGTTCTTATTACGCCTTTCTCAAAAACCCGAGGATCAACTCTAAAGGATTGAATACATCTGCTATTCTGGGCTTTTGCAATACCCTTAACGAGGTTCTCACCAAAGAAAAACCGGAATATATCGGAGTAGCCTTTGATCATGGAAAGACCTTTCGAAACGAAGTATTTCCAGAATATAAAGCGCAACGTGAAGAAACTCCGGAAGTGATCAAACGCTCTGTACCCATCATCAAGGAAATCTTGGAGGCCTATCACATACCCATTCTGCAAAAAGATGGATTTGAGGCCGATGATGTAATCGGAACCGTTGCCTCACAAACTGGAAAAATGGGAATAGAGACCTATATGCTGACTCCTGACAAAGACTATGGACAGATCGTAGGTCCTAATATTTATATGTTCCGGCCTCGCCATGGAGGCGGATATGACAAGATGGGAGAACAGGAAGTAAAAGAAAAATATGGTATCTCTTCCACTAAACAGGTCATTGATCTTCTCGCACTCATGGGTGACTCCGCTGATAATTATCCTGGTTGCCCCGGTATCGGAGAAAAGACAGCCATAAAACTTATCCAACAGTTTGGAGGCGTTGATGCTCTCCTCTCCCATACCTGTCAACTAAAGGGAAAAATGAAGGAAAAAGTTGAAGGGGCTATCGATGACATTAAAATGTCAAAATATCTGGCTACGATCAAAACGGACATCCCGATGGACATCACACTTGAAAAACTGAAGGTGGAAAATCCTGATGAGAAAAAACTTGAAGAAATCTTCACCCGTCTTGAATTCAACACCTTGAAAAACAAAGCTCTAAAAAAACGTGAAAATAAGGCAAAAAAAGTAAACACTCAGTTAAGTCTCTTTTCTGATGAATCGAATGACCGGGAAGAAATTCCCGAACGAACGGATCTAAAGAGCCTAAAAATAACACCTCATGATTATCAACTTATTGATAATCAAGAAAATATGAAAGAACTTTGTGATTTTTTCAGGACAAAATCAATTCTCAGTTTAGATACAGAAACTACTTCCACTCATGCCATAGATGCAGAATTAGTCGGTTTGAGTTTTTCTATCAAGGAAAATCAAGCCTTTTATATTCCAATTCCCGCAAATCGTGAAGAAGCTCAAAAAATAGTTAATATATTCAAAACAGTATATGAAGACCCGAATATTCTGAAAGTCGGTCAAAATATTAAATATGATTATGAAGTTCTCAAAAATTACGGTATCGAAATAAAGGGCAGTATGTTCGATGACATGATCGCCCATTATCTCATTCAACCGGAATTGAGACACAATATGGATTACATGGCAGAAATCTATCTGCATTATCAGACCGTGCACATTGAAGAACTGATCGGACCAAAAGGAAAAGGCCAAAAAAATATGCGTGATCTGGAACCGGAGGCCGTATATGAATATGCTGCTGAAGATGCAGACATCACTCTGAAACTGAAAAATGTCCTCGAACCAAAACTCAAAGAACTGAATCTGGAAGAACTGTTTCAGAAAATTGAGATGCCTCTCGTGCCAGTCCTTGCCGATATGGAAATGACTGGAGTCCGACTGGACACAAAAGCTTTACAGGAAACATCTGATAGTTTTACCCATCGGATGCAGGAAATAGAAAAACATATCTATGAACTTGCAGGGGAAGGATTCAACATCTCCTCACCCAAACAGGTAGGGGAAATCCTTTTCAACAAAATGAAAATCATAGACAAACCGAAAAAGACACGGACAGGACAGTTCGTTACCAGTGAGGAAGTCCTCCAACAGTTGCGTTCTAAAAATCCAATCGTAGATGAGATTTTAAACTACAGGGGGTTGAAAAAATTATTGACAACCTATATTGATTCTTTACCCAAACTGATCAATCCCCGCACCGGACATATTCATACCTCCTTTAACCAAACCATTACTGCCACGGGCCGCCTCAGTTCGAGTGACCCAAACCTGCAGAATATACCTGTCAGGAACGATGACGGAAAGGAGATCCGAAAATGCTTTATTCCAGAACCCGGTTGCTTGTTCTTCTCTGCTGACTATAGCCAAATAGAACTGCGTATTATGGCTCACCTTTCTGGAGATGAAAACATGATCAATGCCTTCAAGGACGGGCTGGATATTCATGCGGCTACTGCCGCCAAGATCTGGCACAAAGAGATGAAGGATGTAACGCCTCAGGAAAGGAAAAAAGCCAAACAAGCCAATTTCGGTATCATCTACGGCATTACCCCTTATGGACTTGCCCAACGGATGGATATTCCAAACGGAGAAGCCAGGGACCTGATCAGAGATTATTTCATAACCTTCCCAAAGGTAAAGGATTATATGGAAAAAGCTAAGGAAATTGCCCGCCAGCAGGGATACGTCGAGACCCTCTTCCACCGCCGCCGTTATCTGCCGGACATCAAAAGTCACAATGGTACTGTCCGCGGTTTCGCAGAACGCAATGCCATCAATGCCCCAATACAAGGTAGCGAAGCTGATATTATCAAAGTGGCAATGGTCCATATCTGGCAGCGTTTCAGGAAAGAAGGAATCCGCTCGAAAATGATTCTCCAGGTACATGACGAACTCAACTTTTCTGTTTTTCCAGAGGAACGGAACGCAGTCGAGAAGATTGTCATGGAAGAAATGCAAGGCGCTTACAAACTCAGAGTTCCTTTGATTGCGGATGCTGGCTGGGGAAAGAACTGGCTGGAAGCTCATTGAAACAGGGAAAAATGAAAAAAAGATTATCAGACATGACTTTGGAAGAGCTATGGCAACTCTTTCCAATTATCTTGACAGAACATAATAATGAATGGGGAAAATGGTACGAAGAAGAACTGACATACTTAAAAAAATATCTGCCTGCAAATATGATTATACATATCAATCATATAGGAAGTTCTTCCATTGACAATATATGGGCTAAACCAACTATTGATATACTTGTTGAAATAAGAAAAGAATATGCTATTCAAAGTATCAAGAAATATGTTCTAGACGCAGGATATTTATTGATGCATGAAGATAAAAAAAGATTATCGTTTAATAAGGGATACACCATACAAGGATTTTCAAAAAAAGTTTTCCATCTGCATGTCCATTATGAAGGCGATAATGATGAACTCTATTTCCGGGACTATTTAAGGGACCATGCAGATATTGCAAAAAAATACGAACGGCTTAAACTGTCTTTATGGAAGCCTTACGAACACAACAGAGATGCTTATACTGAAAAGAAAACCGACTTTGTAAAGCATTATAGCGATATTGCCCGAAAAGCATACCCTGATAGGTATTAAAAAGAAATGCAATAATTGACAATAGCTCAATAAAAAAAGCTATTTTTTTTGATTTTCGTTCAAGTTATGCTACCTTTGCATAGTATAGATTTAAAAATTAAGAAATGGCATTAAAATGTGGCATTGTAGGCCTTCCAAATGTGGGAAAGTCTACTCTTTTCAACTGCCTGTCAAGTGCTAAAGC
>ENA-UOOK01002298-UOOK01002298.1-fermentation-metagenome-genome-assembly--contig:-NODE-2298-length-23782-cov-74.201458_pt1 | contig 23782 bp, 17 predicted proteins | sample MGYA00245777_ERZ724023 | MGnify/ENA primary metagenome ERZ724023 (study PRJEB28704, sample SAMN03018312) | fermentation metagenome | biome: anthropogenic terrestrial biome; feature: soil...
TAATATTGTATTTTTGAAGAAAAATGATTAAAAATGAGGGTTATTAGACAAACTGACGTTATGCAAAATGCTATGAAGATGACAAATGACATATTAAAGTTTCAACAAGAATGTTTTAAGCATTACCTTAATGACATTCAAGAAAAAATTATCGAGTTCCCAGAGAAATATCTTTTCCCTGACGGAAATCCAATTTTACCAATTTTACCTGTAAAAACGGAAAAGAAAAAAATAATGTTTGTTGGTGCTTTTCCTTCTGCAAGGTTTGAAAACAGAAACGGATTGTTAATACCAACAGCAAACAATCTTTCACCATTTGGGAAAGAGGAGTATTTTGATGGTCAACAAATTAGAAAACAGGCATCAAGAGAAGTACTTGAAGAAGAGTTTTTTTCAAATCTCAATATCAACGCAGACGAACATTGGATAACAGACTTAGTTAAAGTTTATTTGATGCCTGAAAAACATATTAAAAATTGTATCCAAATCAATCCTAATATCAAATACGTTGATACTCATAAACTTTTAAAAAGAATTGCTATTGCAAGTAAAGAATGGTTTTACAGGGAAGTTGAAATTTGCAAACCAAGACTGATTATTACTTTCGGAGAGGTTGTAGCAAGAGTAATAAAAAGTGATTTCAATACAGAAAACCGAGAGCTTTTAAATGGACAAATTAAACAAACAAAGATTTTAGGAACAGATTATAATATTTGTCATCTGCCGCATCCTGAAATAGTAAGGAGAAATAAAGAATGGCGAGACAATAATTCAAAAATAATGAGACAACTATCTCAAGAAATCAGTAACTTATTTAACAAAAACTAAAAAATATGAAAAAATCGCTTTTTATTTTAGCCATATTGTTTTCACATTGTGCATTTAGTCAGAATTTTACAAATTCTGATGTGATTAAAACATTCAAGGGGTTAACACCTGAATATCAGAAATATTTTAATGACAATTTTAGCTCATTTATAGAAACACTGAATAAGTTAACAAGTTTAGATAAATCTTTGGTTCCAATGTCATTGAATATTACATACGAAAATAATCAAGGATACATTCAATTGATAGTGAATTATGACCATCAGAAGCAAATTGAATATTTGCCATCTATGTTTAAAGCACAATTGAATATGGCAAAACAAATGGGGTCAAATGGTTTCAGTATCTATCTGCCTGATTTATTAATGTTGTGTTTAAATGATTACAAATACAAAGTGTTGACAAGTTCAAGTTTTAATAGCGAAATAAAAAAGTTTCAAATCAAAGTAAGACTAAAAAAAACTGATGGTTCTTGGATACAATTTTACTGTAAAGAGTATGTTGACTATAACGGAGTTCCCAGATATGCATTTGAGGATTTTGCAGATATTAAGTATAGTACAAATAAAATGTGTACTATAACTGCTGAAAATGGTTCAAAGAATAAGAAATTTAAAACGAATAGAACAAAACTTGATGAATACAAATTATGGGAACTTGGAAATCCAAAAAATCCTGATGGGACAGCAAATTGTGATAACAATGCTTATAAATTCTTTGAAATTGAGAAATAAAGCACATTGCATAACAAAGTGTAGCAGTAATAAGGGTTTCAGAGGGTATTCGAGCGTTCTTCCTCGCATAAAGTTTAGTGTAGGTTGATAGTGATGAAGCCCGTAATCCCTTACTACTGCTACACTCGACCGTTACCGACGATCTTCGCTTATTAGAAAGATTTTTAAACCCATTGCGGTCGATTTGGAAGAAAAGTGTGGAGTGAAATATTTGAAAATTTAATCCATTTACTCCACCAATATCCAACGCCATTGTTTGTTTGCCCAAAATTCACCAGCATAATCAATTCCAATTCTTGTTGATGTTTTAAGTTTTATTTTTTTTGAATCATCTTCAACCCATAAGTTTGGACAAGTTGCAATGTTTTGTTTGTTAAAGTTTTTATCAATTTTAAGTGCTTTTGTTAATTTTCCTGGACCATTATAATCGCCAGCAGCTCTTATTAAAACAGCTTGAGGAACATCTTCTTTGGAAGTAACAAAATTCAGCATATAATACATTCCATAAATTAAATAAATGTATATTGTACCAGCCTTTAGATACATTGTTTCTGTGCGAGGAGTTTTTCCTTTTGAAGCATGACAAGCCTTATCTTCTTCTCCTTTGTATGCTTCAGTTTCTTTTATTTTTAGTCTTAATTCACTGCCGTCATCAAATTTGCGAACAAGAATTTTACCTATTAAATCAGGAGCTACTTCTAATACATCACGATTAAAAAATTCTGCTTTAAGAATATTAGCCATTATGATTTTTGTAAAAAGCTTTTAATATTCTGTTTTTGTTTGTGAATTTTCCCATTTTCTAAAAGCTTCAAGAGCATCTTCTCTCATAAAATTTTCAGTTTTTAAGTCTCTTTCGCTTACTTTTTTCTCAAATTCATCGTAAATAAACTTGTCGCTAAATCCAATTTTGTCGGCATCTACTTTTGTATTGGCAAAATATAATTTGTCAATTCTAGCCCAGTATATTGCACCTAAACACATTGGACAAGGTTCGCAAGATGCATAAATTTCGCAACCACTTAGGTCGAAATTACCCAAAACCTTTGCAGCTTTTCTTATTGCATTTACTTCTGCATGTGCAGTAGGGTCTAAATCATTTGTAACACTATTTCCAGATGCAGCAATAACTTTATTATCTTTAACAATCACAGCACCAAAAGGTCCGCCACCTTTATCTATATTTTCAATTGATAAATCAATTGCTAATTTCATAAAATCTTTTTTGGTCATATTTTTAGTTTTTTTCTTTAACTTGTTCTATACCCCATAAAAATAAAGAGTAGAAAAATGAAATAAATACTACAGCCGAAGATGTCTCCAACATGTCGTCTGCAAACATAGAAAAACTCGCAATTAAGAAAAATAATATAAAATACGGAGATCTTGATCTAAAATTGGTAAAAATTGGATAAAACCACGCCAACATACAAAAACTAGCTCCAATAATACCAAAAGTTATGTAAAAAGTAAGAAATTGGTTATGTGCTCTATGTCTGTTTTGTATGTTTATTTTAGAATCAAATTCTTCATAAATTGCTTTATATTCATCATCTAAATCGCCAGTGCCAGTGCCTAATAATAAATTTCGCTTGGCTAAGATTAAACCATACTTTTGAAATTCAAATCTTTGAGTTATGGAATGTCCATCAGGAGGAACACCTTTTAAATAAACATCAATCTGCCAAATTATATTATAAACTCTTTGACTTATTCCTCTTTTATCAACAAAACGATAGTTGGTATGTCCTGCTTCAATATTTACAATGTCTTTATCCGTTAGCTCTTTAAATCCTTCAGCATCTTTGTCCAAACCTTTTGAAGCCATATATCTTACTATAGTATGCAATAATAACTGTCCTTTAGCGTCATAACCATCAAAATTCATTAAACTTCTATTGTTCCAAGCTACTCTTAATTCCTTTTCGCAAACATTATAGTAAATAAAATTTCCATTTTCTAATAAATAAACTGTGGTGTCAGATACATAAGGATTACCGTAAATAGAACATTCTTTTAATTGAATATCAGGGTTGGAAGGCGTGTAAAAATCTTTAATTTGAACACTTAGATATATAGCTATACTGCCTATTAAAAGAATAAGAACAGAGAAACTCAAAATTTTAATTTTCTTGTTTTTGTGAGTAAACATTTTGTAAGCTAAAACACATATACTCGTTACAATTAAAACTCCAAGTCCTGTAAAACCTTGAATAAGAGCAAAAAAGAGCATTAGCCAAAAAATTATTGCTATTGCAATTAGATAATAAATTAATTTTGAGAATTTCCTTTTTATAATAAAATATGTCAATAATAAAATTGCGAGGCTCATCATAACAGATAATGTTATATGGCTTATAAACACCGAATAGTGTCTAACATTATCAGATTTCAGTTCGAAATAAATTCCCAAATATGCCAATAAACCTGCTAATGTGCTAGTTAACACTCCAGCTATAAATAAAAAAACAATGGTTTTAAATTGTTTATTTGTTAGTGCTTTTGAACTTGCTATTATTATTGGTAGAGCTAAAAGTGGAAGTCTAATTTTAATGTCGCGGAGAGCAAACTCCATGTTTTGAGAATTGAAAAACCAAATTAAAGGAATAAAAAATAAAAGTAAAAAAAATAGTAGTTCTTTATTTTTTGAAATAGTTTTTATCTTTTGTTTAAAATTTGCTTCAATTAAATAATTAGTTGAAAGCATTATAATACAAGCATTGGTAAGAAATTCGGAAATAGGCATAAAGAAAGCAATAACGCCTAATCCGAATATATATATATATCTATGAATTTTCTCTCTCACTAGCCCTAAAACTTAGTTTTACATTTCCATAGAAGCGCTAGATCTAATTTTCTTATAGCCAAATGTCATATTACAACCCATTCTAATATTGAAATTTTTAGCTTTTTGAGGAAACATCATGTTGGTAAAACTGTCTGTTACTATATACCAATTAAAGATAGCAGCTCTTACATTTAGTCCGAATCCAATATTATTTATAGAATTGTTGGCATAAGACCAAGTTAAATATGCAGCTAACCAGTTGGTTATATTAGAACTAGCTCCAATAGTAAGTGATTGTAAATATGATTTTCTGTAAAACTCTCCTCTATAAAGTACATTAAAGTGTAGTTTCTCATGGAACTTATATTTTCCACCAAGATATAGATTAGAAGGCAACCAAGTTATATAGCTTGTTTCAAGTAAATCAAATTTAAAAGTATTAATTAATGTGTCCATAAGATTATCAACAGATTCATCAAATTTATTTTCATTCTTGTCAAAAATCTTAAATTCTATACCTCTAAAATCGTATTCTCCTTCGCTCATAAAATTATGTGGATTGTTGCTCCAGTTTATGAAACCAAAATCATTTAATGAACCGTAAACTTCTATTTCTGGATTTATTTTGTAATTTGCTCCTAAGTCAAAGCCTATACCAATATTTTTCATATTTAACAAAAATGCTGAAGCCATCGCACCTGCACCTTGATTTTGTAGTTTATCAAATTCTTCTTCGTCAATACCCAAATGAATTGAGTCAGGTGTCATTATATATTCATAGTTTAAAGGCGATGAAGTTTGGATTTTCATATCTGTTACCCAGGTCATCATATAATTTTCTGGATCAGTATGAATAGATAGTTTTTTAATATCTGTATTAAAATTAGATTGACCAAATAAAATTTTCATGCGTCCTCCCAATCTTAATTCCTCATTTGCCTTCATCGACATTCCTACAGCAAATTCTCTATAATGTGTAAAATTTAAACCAAATCCTTTAAAATCATGTGGTTTACCTTCTTTCATGTATGGAATGTTACCATTAATCGCAAACTCAAATAAATCGTAAGGTAGCGAAAATCCATATTTAAGTTTTTCTGTTAGAGAAATAGTTAAATACATATTTTGTAAACTTATACCTAAGTTTAAAAGTTCAAATTGAGTATCAAATCTAAAATGAGTTGTTTTATTTAACTTTTTCATCATTAGTGGAAGGTCTAAAACCAAACTGTCGGCTTTGCTACCTTCTCCTTTGTGAAAAATATGATTATAATAAATCGAGTTGTTGGCATAATTGAAATACATTGCTGGTGGCATTTCTCCAAATAAAGGAAGTATAAGTCCGCCCATTTGAAATTTATAGTCTATCTCAGCTGCAGGGTTTACAAATTGTGATTGCATAACTCTGTCCATATTATAAAAAGTGAGAGCCTGTTGAGCGTTTACAGAACTAAATAGACTAACAAATGCTAATATGATTAAATGTTTTTTCATTTTCATTCTTTTTTAAATTTAAACTTATTTACCAATAGAGTCTATAGGTCCATCGTATTTAACATCAACCTCAAATCCTATATCAAATTTGATTTGGTAATCGGTATATATTTTTACAACTTTATCGTTTGCAGCATCAGTGGTATAACCATGAACACGAAGTATTATATATTTTCCTCCTCTAACTTTTTCTAATCTATCGAGGTCGTATTCTATTTTTGTTATTTTTTGAGTAAAATCTGTAACTTTTCCATTTGCATCAACTTTGGCAGGACCAATAAGTTGCTCAGGACCTGCTGTGAACACTGAATCTAAAATATTATAATATTTGTCTGTAATATAAATTTGACTTATAGCTTCTACAGGGAATCCATTATTAAATTCTGTTCTTAAAAGAGCTCTTGTTATAGGGTTGTCTTCACTAAACAAGTCTGTTAAATCAATATCTAAAGTGTCTCTGAGGTCAAAATTATAAATATATCCCCAAAGTGGGAATTCCATAACTACTTCAACATCAATTTTTGAATTGTCGGCAACAAAGTTATTATGACTATTTCCTGCAGGATTAGTAGTAGCTTTAGCTTTAAACTGTATCCACTTAGGTCTTTTGTTAACAATATCGTTTATGTTTGAATTGTTGCGGCTTAGTTTTAAAGAATCAATCATAACATCTCCATAATTGGTAGAATAAGAAATATCATAAGGGTTTGATTCTCCAATAGGAAGTCCAACGCCATAGTCGATAATACTATATTCAGTTCCGTCAACAGCCGAAGCCGCCATCATGTGGGTAAAATAAAATTGTGAAGGTACACCATAAGAATTTGTGTAGAAAACTTCTAATTTTGGATCTTCAAATCTATATCTCTCAATTGTCCAATCGTCAGTGTTAAATAACGATATGTTAATGGTATCACTTTCAAAAAATAAAGTATTTAATCCAAAATAACCATGCATAGTTTTATACGTCATGTCTTTCATGTCTATTGAAAAGTCTATGCTTCCTGTGTTTGGAGCGTCATTTCCCGAAAAGAATAAGGTTAGTTTAAGTTCTATAGGAATTTCATTAAAATTAGCAGCAGTTTGAGTTAAATCAATTTTATATCCGGCAAAGTCATTTCCTAAGTCATGCACAGATCCACCTCCTGGAACATAAGTAAATGTTCTAGTAAAAGCCTGTCCGTTTTTTGTTATACTTGGGAAAGTAACATATAATTTTGCAGAATGCCCATAAGTAGATGTGGTTCTAATGTCCGCAATACCAGATTTTAATAAAATAGAATCTATTTCTGCTTCTGGATTAAACATAGTAAATGGCACATTTTGACTAATCGTATGACTAATGGTGTCTCCAGATTGGTCAAACCCACTAAAATTAAATATTACACTAGGTATGCTTCCACTAGCTGTTTGGTCGTTTAAGTAAATAATTTCTTGCACAGCAGCTGAGCTAACTCTAGTTTTATACTGCATTGAAACATAACCTTCGTCGTTTTTTATTAATAAGCCCGTTGAGTCAAATCTTTCTAAGGCATCAGTAAAACTTAGGTTACCCCAAACAGCAGGAGCTGCAAATCCTGCCTCATAATTAATTTCTTTATCCCATTTGTCAAAATCAAAATTATCTTTTATACACGAAGAAAAAGATAAAAATAGAATAAAGAATATGAGCAAATAACAAATTCTAGTTTTCATATTTTTAGCGTTTAATTAATTTGTAATTATACAATAAATTTTCCAAACCACCAACAGTTAAAGACATTTTTTCATCATTAGCATTAAAAAAACCTATACTAAAAGGACTTTTTCCTATCAAAGGAAACCCCTCAAAAATGCTGCCATTCTCGTTTATTAAATAAATCTTTTCACTTTCTCTACAAACTATTCCAATTTTTATTTGATTATTAGAAAATTTATAAATACTAGGTTCGAAAGATATTTTATCATTAAAATTTAACTCAAATAAAAGTTTTTTATTGTAATTATATACTTCTAATTTAGTGCTATCTGCAAAAATATAGTCAGAGTTTCCATCATAATCTATGTCTGCTACTACAAAATAGTGGTTTTCACTAAATTCTTTTATAAATAGTGAATCTTGTTGCCCTTGTGGTGAAAAATATCTAACATTGCCTTTAGCATCGGTGCATACGAACTGAGATTTGCCTTTGTTTTTATCCAAATAAACTTTGTTGTTTTTTGAAAATTTAAAATTTGTAAAATATGTATTTCTTGGTTCGCCTCGTCTGTTTAAACTATAGAATTTAAAATCATCATGAAATACTAAGTAATCTTTATTGTCGATAGTATAATGTGATATTTCAGAACTAACAAGGTTTTCGCTGTTATTAAAATTCCAGCCTTTGACAATTTTTCCAGTCTCGTCGTATAAATATATTTTTTTATCCTCACAAGCAATAGCTATTCTATAGTTTCGATTGTTTTCATAATCGAAAACCGAAAGAGGAGAACTGGCTTTTGACCTAAGAGTGATGGGAAAATTCTTAACGTTATTACCAAGTCTATCAAGAAGGTAAATCTTTGATTTTGTAGAAAATAAATATTGGAGTTTCCCATTTTTAAAAGCATCTATTTGGTAAACGTTACCAAAAATACTTTCGTCGAGTTGGATTTTCCAAATTTCTAAACCACTGCTGTTAATCAAATATAAATTATTGTTTTCATCTTGGACTAAAATTTCTGTACTATTATCATCATGGTTAGTTACAATAAAAGGTTTGGAACTTACCGGAGCATCAATTCTGCTTTCCCACGCAGTTTTTGGTTTTTCTGAAATATTGTCGGCATATTGCAAAATCATATTGTTGTATAGCCTGTCGCTAGCATTGTTAATTTGGTAAGCCCAAAAACTAAACTTTTGTAGCTCAGTAAATTTACTTTGAGCTAAGTTTTGTAAATCTGAGTTTAAGTAATCTTTGATTAGAGGAAAGCCATTTGTTAATGAAAAATATGTAAAGAGAAGCGATTTGTTTGAAAAGTTTTCTAAAAACTTGTTGTGTTCTATATTGGTTGTCATTGTTTTATTTAAAAATGCAGTTTTTGCAAAATTTCTCAAACCTTCTTTGGTTTCAGCAAATACCATAAAGTTTTTAATAAAACAAACATAACTAGAATTGGATTTTGTAAAAAGTGGACCAAAAAGTATTAAAGGTAAATTGTCAGCAGGAAGTTTATAGCATGCTAAGTTTGTATGCTCATCAACTTTTAGGTCTGATTTAAAATCCTTTATATTTTTATTGAGTTTGCTAGCATAATTTTGAATAATGTTCTCCAGCTCAAATATGCCAACAGATTGTGAGTTCAAATTTAAAATAGTATAAAAATCAAGTTTGTTGTTTTCTACTATAGCCGAAATACAAATTTCATTTTCAATTAATTTGTAAAAATCTTTAAATTCAATGTTGTAGGTTGTTTTAAGTTCATTAATAGCTTCTTCTCTTTTATCAAGTTCGCCAATTGATTTTAAATAACTGTTTAAACTATTGTTATAATTTTCAGAATCAGTAAATGCTAAAATTGTGTAGTAACACGCATTGTCTGGTAAAATGTCTAAACAGCTTTGATAACAAGGCGATTGTTGCTTTAATATATTTGATAATGCTGGTAAGCTATCTTTGTTTTCAATAAAACCATTCATGCTAAGTTTGCCTGTATTTATGTTTAAATCCATTTCTATCCAGTTGGCAAACTCATGTTTTGAATCAAAATCTTCGGCTAAGTTTTGTTTTAAAATCGATTTTAGTTGTGGTAAATTTATATAAACATTGGCTAGTTCTTTTTTGCCTGCAGATTCATACAATGCTGCAAATTCACTATCTCTTTTGATAATAGAATTGTTGCTAGCTAAAGCATCAATAGACTTTTCGACTACTACAGCAGAATTGGAAATTATAAGAATGTGATTGCTAATCGAATAAAAAAACTTTTTGCCATTTTGTAAACTACAATCAAAGATTTTATTGCCGTTATAATCTCTTTCGTTAATATTTGAAAATTGTTTAAGTTCGTTGTTTAGGTTTGTTTGAAATTGTTTGGTTTTTGCTTTTTCATCAATCTCAACATATAAAGTTTGAGATAAGCTACTTAATGAATTGTCAATTAAAAACAAACTTTTTCTATTTTTAACTTCTTTAAAAAAATCTGATTTACTAATGCTATCAAAACAATGGGCAAGAGAGTTTGATGAATTGACTTGAAAAAACTTTTGAATTTCATATGAGATTACATAATCCAAAGATAATTTTTCAAAAAATGAATTAAAACTATTTGTTTCTATTATCAAGGCTGGATTGCCAGGAACAGCATCAAGTGCTTTTGAAGTTTTTTCTGAAGATTTTAAGAAAAATAATACAGCAAACACTAAAAGTCCGCATAAAACAACAATGATAGAAATTATTAAAACTCTTTTTTTCATAGTAAAACTAATTACTCGGTAAAAATAATATAATGCCACCATTAAAACAACCTCATAAATGAAAACAAATTAACATACTGAGGTTAAAAAAACTATTATTTCAAATTGTTTTATTAAATTTTTTGTGTGATATTAGCAAAAAAAATATTATTCGTAATATAGTTTAAAATTTTATGGCAAAAATTATCATTTTTGTTAGTTTATTTATTTTTAGCAAGGCTTTATTTTGCAATATAGACGGTGATGGAGCAAGTCGTGTGAGTGCTTGTGAATCAGTTAGTTATATTGATAGAGTAAATAGTTCCTTATCATCTTTTTATGATTCAACAAACATTTGGTGGGCTAGTCAATCTGTTATTTCTGATAGTTTGCGAAAAGTAAATTGCCCATATTATCCAGAATATGTTTACAATAGTAGAATTGCAGATTTAGATGAAAAAACGCCAATTAAGTTAGAGTATAACGAACATGTTTTGAAATATATTGAGGCTTATGGTGTTAAAAATCGTCCCAAATTACAATCTATAATTTCTAAATCGGCATATTATTTTCCAATTTTCGAAGAATATTTAGATAAATATGGCTTACCTTTAGAGTTAAAATATCTTGCAGCTGTAGAATCAGCACTTGATGCTAGAGCAGTTTCAAAATCTGGAGCAGTAGGTTTATGGCAGTTTATGAAACCAACATCAGATTTATTGGACGTTAAAGTTACTTCATATATTGATGAGCGTAGAGATGTATATAAATCAACAGATGCGGCGTGTAGGTATCTTAAATATTTATACGAAACTTTTGGAGATTGGCAACTTGCACTTGCTGCTTATAATGGTGGTCCTAGAACTGTAAAAAAAGCAATAGCACAAAGTGGTGGAAAAACAAATTATTGGGATTTGCGTCCTTATTTTACCGAGCAAATGAGAAATTATGTGCCTGCGTTTATTGCAATGAACTATTTAATGGAATATCATGCCGAACACAATATTTTTCCAAACGATGTTTTTATCGAAAGTGTAAAAACTGATACTTTGTATGTTAACGGATATGTACATTTAAAAAATATTGCAGAACTTGTTGGAACAGACTATGAATTGCTCAAAAATTTAAATCCAGTTTATACTTATGCTTATATTCCAATGGATGGAGACAAGCATTGTTTGGTTTTACCTTTTGATGTTGTTCATAAATATTATCAAAAAGAGCAAGAAATTGTTGCTTTGAAAAATAATGTTAAAAACGACACTGTATTAACTCAACCACCGTTTATGCAAAAACCTGTACGCGAAAATATTATCTATCATAATGTAGAACGTGGAGATAATTTATTTAGAATATCTCAAAGATATGCTTGTACTATTCCTGAAATCTATCAGTGGAATAATCTAGACGACAATTATATCTTGCGAGTTGGAGACAGTTTGAAAATTATGATAGAATAAAATTATATATTATAAATCTTTGAAACAAATAGTTTTGAAGAAAAAGATATTTATATTATATTTATAAAAAAAAAATTTTGCATATGTTTAAATTTTTACGAAAAGAAAACACAATAGCCGGTCCTAAATTTAATCGTTGGTTAGTTCCGCCAGCGGCTTTGGCTATTCATTTGAGCATTGGAATGGCATATGGATTCTCTGTTTTTTGGCTACCATTATCAAAATCTATAGGCATAACCGAAGCAGTTTTAGCTCCTGAAGGGATTAGTTTTATTGAAAGAGTTTTTTCTACTGCTTATGATTGGCCCATCTCAATGCTTGGGTGGTTATATACTTTGTTTTTTGTGTTTTTGGGTTTGTCGGCAGCCATGTGGGGCGGTTGGTTAGAAAAAGTAGGTCCTCGTAAAGTAGGATTTATTTCTGCAATATTATGGTCGGGCGGACTGCTAATATCAGCTCTTGGAGTTGTCTTACACCAAATTTGGATGCTATGGCTAGGCTCAGGAGTTATTGGTGGAATAGGATTGGGCTTAGGATATATTTCGCCAGTTTCTACTTTAGTAAAATGGTTTCCCGACAAAAGAGGAATGGCTACTGGAATGGCAATAATGGGATTTGGAGGAGGAGCAATGATAGGAGCTCCTTTAGCACAAAAACTTATGAACTTCTACGCCACTGATACTAGTGTAGGAGTATGGGAAACATTTGTAACCTTAGCAATAATTTATTTTATTTATATGATAATTGGAGCTTTGTCTTATAGAATACCTCCAACAGGTTGGCAACCAAAAGGATGGAAACCTAAAGAAAAAAAGCGAAAATCTCTGATTACACAACATCATGTGCATGTAAATAAAGCTTGGAAAACTCCTCAGTTTTGGATGTTGTGGCTAGTGCTATGTTTAAATGTTTCGGCAGGTATTGGAGTAATTGGAATGGCTTCACCACTACTGCAAGAAGTCTTTGGAGGAAAGTTAATAGGAATAGATAAAGTGTTTTCAGAATTAAATGAAGCAGAATTAGCAAAAATTGCATTGGTAGCAGCTGGTTTTACTGGGTTATTATCTTTATTTAATATTGGAGGACGTTTCGTCTGGGCATCACTTTCAGATGTAATAGGAAGAAAAACTACTTTCGCAATATTTTTTATTCTCGGATTTATTTTATATGTCTTAGCACCTCACCTCGGACTAGCTGGTACTGTAGCTCTTTTCGTAGTCGCATTTTGTATCATAATTTCAATGTATGGAGGAGGCTTCGCAACAATTCCTGCATATCTTGCAGATTTGTTTGGCACACAAATGGTTGGAGCAATTCACGGAAGACTTTTAACTGCTTGGTCAACTGCTGGTATCTTAGGACCTGTTTTGGTTAATTACATTAGAGAATTCCAATTAAATAGAGGAGTGCCTGTTCAACAAGTTTATAATACCACTTTTTATATTTTAGCAGGACTTTTGATAATAGGCATGATAGCAAACTTCCTCGTTAGACCAGTAAATAAAAAATACCATATGAGCGAAGAAGAACTAGCAAAACTTAGACTTGCAACAACTAAAGAAGAAAAAAACGGAAACACTAATGTGGACTTGAGTGAAGTGGGTTCAGCAAAAGCTACATGGAAACTTATATTTGCCTGGACAGCAGTAGGAATCCCTTTGCTATACGGAATATATTCAACTGTGCTTGATGCTCTACCTTTATTTTTGAGATAGTGATTTTTGTTAATACTATGTTTGAAAACTCTTTGCTTTATGTTTTAGATTATTAAAATCATTATTGTATTTTTGTGAAAAAATAAATTTAATATTATGGCAAATAGAAGAGAATTAAAAAAAGACATTAATTGGCTTACCGAAGAAGTCGTTTCTGATTGTTTAATTTATTGGGAATTTAACAAAAACAAAAACAAAGAACATGTAGTAGATATAATTAATTCTGTAATAACTAAAAGAAATGAACTTATATCAAGAATTAATAAACCTACTTCAAAAATGACTCGCCACGAAGTTAAGTCTGCTTATAATCAAGTAGTTAAGGAGATGTTTGAAGTAACAAATGAAAGTTTAGAAAAACTAAGTGAATTAGCTAAGAAAAATGCAAAGGCTAATTAATATTCCCGAAATTGGAAATATTGTTGTAACAAAAAAAACTAATGCAAAAAACTATAGATTAAGAGTACATCCTCAAAAGGGTGTACTTCTTACTATTCCTAGATTTGGTAATTTTAAAGAAGGAGAAAACTTTGTCTTAAAAAATATAGATTGGATAAAGTCAAAACTAAAAGAAAGAGAAATTCGTCAACAAAACTTAAAAATATTTAAACCTGGAGAAGAATTTATCACACGTAATTTAAGTTTAGAATTTGTTGAAGGAAACTTTCAAAATATGCTTTCGGCATATTTTGAAAATAAAAAAATAAAAATTTTATACCAAACTGGATTTAACGATTTTGAAGCAGATGATGTTCAAGAGTTTATTAAAAAATTCATATTAAAATGCTTGCAGCAAGAAGCAAATATTTATTTAATTCCAAGATTAAACGAATTGTCTCAAAAAACAGGATTAAAATTTAAAAATTGTAAAATAGGAACAGCAAGCACACGATTAGGTTCTTGTGATTCAAAAAACAATATTATTCTGTCAGCATATTTAATGCTTTTGCCCGACAGACTTATAGATTATGTTATTTTACACGAACTTTGCCATATTTTACATAAAAATCATGGAGAAAAATTCCACAATCTTTTAAATTTATTGACAAATGGAAAATCTAAAGAATTAAATAAAGAACTAAAATCGTTTAGAACCTCTATAGAACCCGGAAATTACAAGTTTTAATTTATTTTGCTCTTTCTACGTACTCTTTGGTTCTTGTGTCAACTTTAATTTTTTCGCCAATGTTTATAAAAAGAGGAACCATAATTGATGCGCCAGTATCAATAGTTGCAGGTTTTAAAGCATTGGTTGTAGTATCGCCTTTTAATCCTGGTTCAGTATAAGTAACTTCGCTAATAATAAAAGCTGGCAATTCGCAAGTTAAAGCAGCCTCATTCTCAGCGTGGAAAATAACTTCAACTTCTTGTCCTTCTTTCAAAAATTCAATACCTTCAATCAAGTCTTCGGATAAACAAACTTGTTCAAAAGTTTCTAAGTGCATAAAATGGTAACCTAAATCATCATTATATAAAAATTGATAAGGACGGCGTTCAATTCTAATTATATCAATTTTTGCACCTGAAGGAAAAGTGTTTTCTATTACTCTGCCGTTTTCTAAACTTTTCATTTTAGTACGTACAAAAGCTGCTCCTTTGCCAGGTTTAACGTGTTGAAAATATGTAATTTGATAAGGTTTGCCATTAAACTCAATGGTTAATCCATTTTTAATATCTGCTGTTGTTGCCATAATTTTATTTTTTTTTACAAAAGTAATAATATCATTTGCTTTACAAAATTTTTTTTTAAATAAATTGATTTTTTAGCCCATAACATCACATTTAGCAAGGCTAGATAAAAAATATTTATTAAAATTAGAAAATTTAAGCAAAAATATTTATATTCGTGGAAAATTAAAACACTATTGATATGAAGAAAATTTTAATGTTAACTTTTATTGCTTTTATTGCATTTGCTTGTAAAAATTCAGCTCAACCCGAAACACAAGAACAACAAAAAAAAGAAGAAATAAAATTTGAGTGGGCAAGTTATGAAAACTCTAGGTTCGACTTTTCAGTGTCTTATCCCGATTTTCTAATTCCGCAAGGAGAATCTGGAAATGGAGATGGACAAAGATTTATTTCAGAAGATGAAAAATTTCAATTTTGGGCTTATGTCGATTTTAAAATGAATGCAACTTTTGACGATGCTCCAAGTTTTGATGAGGCTTACGAGCAAGACGTAAATCAAGAAAATGTTGAGTACAATGAAAAAAGACAAGATAATTATTATGTGAGTGGACATATTGATAAAAATACTCTTTTTTCAAAATACACATATTTCCGCAATATGAATTATTATGTATTGTATTTCCAATTTCCAGATGCAGAGGCAAGGTTCTTTTCTCCAATTGTAGATACAATAGTCGCTTCGTTTGATTGTGATGGAGGTGAAAATCATGATGTCGAAAATTTTATTAATGGATTTTTAAAAGATTGTTGGATAGGGAAAAATTTTGACGCTTTACTTAGAGATAATTCAGCAATTTTAAACAAATATATAGACAAAGATTTAGGAATAGCTCGACTTCATGCGCCCGGAACAATTCCAAGATTTGCAAAAAGAAACGAAAATTTTGGTTATGATAACTATACCGACTTTGAAACTACATTTAAAGGTAAATATACTCTTACTATGTGCAAAGAAAATTACGATTTGCCATGTAATTTTGACTTTGAAGACAAAAATGGAAAAATTGTATGTTATGATTTTGTAAGTGATTTACCAAATCTTGTTGACCCAGAAACTTTCGAAATATCATCACTTATGCCAATGTATCCAAGCTCAAAAATTATGCTTGTTTATTTACCAAATAAATATAATAGTCCGCGTGCATTTTATTTTATTTTAGTAAACAAAAATTGGAAACTAATAATTGTTGACGACACACTTTGTTCGGCATAAATCTTGAAATATATTTATAAAAATATATAGTTAAAAAAAATAATGTTTTGAATTAAATTATTTTTAATATATTTGTTGAAATTTTAAGTCCTTAGATATGAAAAAACTAGCATTTATTTTAGTCTTGTTAAGTATTGGTGTATATGGTTTTGCTCAACAAGAAAATATCTCTGAAGATATTGAGACTTTGAAAGAAATGGTTAAACAAGGAAGCCATGAGGCAATGGGAAAATTAGGATATTGTTATCTTACTGGAACCAATGTTGAAAAAAACGACAAAGAAGCTTTCAAATTACTGAATAATGCTTCAAAATCTGGCGATGCTTTCTCAAATTTTTATGTGGGAAAATGTCATTACGAAGGTATTGGTACTCCCAAAAAATATTCTAAAGCTTTTGACCATATGTCAGTTGCTGCTCAACTAAATTATGAGCAAGCATATAAATATCTTGGCAGAATGTATTACTTTGGAGAAGGTGTAACAAAAAATAAAAAGGAAGCTGTTAAATGGTTGAAAAAAGCTATAGAAGATGAAAAAGACGTAGAGTCATTATATTTACTAGCAACTTGTTATGATACTGGCGAAGGTATTTTAAAAAACGAAGCCAAATCGCTTGAGTATTTTGAAAAAGCAGCTGAAAAAGGACATGCACAAGCTAGAATAGCACAAGCAAATGCTTATAAAGTTGGAAAAGGAGTTGCACAAAATACGGCAAAAGCAGTGGAATTATACACTCTTATTGCTAACGAAGGCGACAAAGATGCTGCATATTTTTTAGCAACTTGTTATGAAAAAGGCGATGGTGTTGGACAAAGTTATAATTCTGCATTTCAGTGGTATTTAAAAGCAGCCGAAAAAGGAAATATCCCAGCTCAAAATAAACTTGGAGAATGTTACTATAAAGGCATAGGTACAACTCAAAATTATGATGAGGCTTTTTCTTGGTTCTCAAAAGCTGCCGATGCAGCAAACTTAGAAGCATACAATAATTTAGGTAATTGCTACTATAACGGACATGGAACAACTCGCGATTATAAAAAGGCTTTCGCAAATTATGTAAAAGCTTCAAAAGATGAAATGCCAGAAGCATTATATAATCAAGCAGTTTGCTATTCAAAAGGACAAGGTGTTAAATTTAATATGAGAACATCAACACAATTATTGTTTAAAGCTGCTCAAGCAGAATATGCTCCTGCTCAAAACTTGTTGGCAACATACTACATCAATGGAACAGGTGTGGATAGAGATTATAAAAAAGCAATTATTTGGCTTGAGTTTGCCACCAATCAAGGAAATGCAGATGCTTTCTACAATTTAGGAAATTGCTACGCAAAAGGACTAGGCGTTCAAAAAGATAAAGCAAAAGCAAGTAGCTTATATTCAAGAGCTGCAGAATTAGGACACGAAGAAGCTAAAAAAGAATTGAAAAAAGTTCAATAAACTTTACGAAAAATAAAACTTATAGAATATTCTTAATTTTTCACAATTCTTAAAATTGCAATATTTTGATTGTTATTGTAAACTTTTAACAAATAAACTCCAGGATTTAGTTTGTCTATAAAAATTTCAGTAGTATCTGAGTTGATTATATCTGTTGTAAGTAATTTGCCTGTAATGTCGTAAACTTCATACTTATCTGCGATAGCGCCATTGAGATGCAAGTTTATATAATCTTTTGCTGGGTTTGGATAAACAGAAAGTTGAGACATTATATTTTCATCTACATTATCTCTAAGTATTACATTTACATAAACCGTTTTTTCGGCTTGGTTATAATTTTGACTGTTTGCTGGTGTAAATAAAACATGTAGTTCTTGGTTGTCGCCAATTGGAAGATATGTTCCAAAATTAGGATTGTAATTAAAATAACCATTAATATTGGCACTAGCATTTAATTGAACTTCACTAAGAGCTTCGTCATTATACATATCTGCTGGATTTTCCCAATAAATTTCTGGTGTAGCTTTTAAAATTTCAAAATTTGCTGGCACAAAAGTAAAATCATAGTTTATTTCAACCTGTAAGCTACCAGCATTTATTTCATAAATTCCTGCATCTTCGCCTTGAAGCCTGCTTAACTCTCCTGTGAAACTTACTTGATCTACATTTCCTTCAATAGTATAAGTAAATTCAGGGTCATCTTCACCATAAATTTTTGTTAATCCTTGGTCGGCAATTACAGTTAATATAATAGGCGTAATTTCAAATTGGGCAGGATGATAAGTCATATTATAATTTTCTCCTATGCTGAGGTCTCCTTGTTGAATTATATAATGTCCAACATCTTCACCTTGTTCTCGTGTAAGCTGTCCAGTAAATTCATCATTTTCCACAATATTCCCTTGAACATAATATGTAAATTCAGGGTCTTCTTGTCCATAAACTTTTGATTGTCCTTGATGTGCAATCACTGTTATGTTAGCAGGTGTAATTTCAAATTGTGAAGACTGATAGGTTATATTATAATTTTCTCCTAAGCTAAGATTGCCTTGTAAAATTTCGTAATATCCAACATCTTCGCCAAATTCTCGTGTAAGCTGTCCAGAAAATGTATCATTGTTTATCACACTACCAGAAATAACAGAATAAGCATATTGAGGGTCTTCTTCACCATAAGTTTTTGATTGTCCTTCTGTAGCTTTTACAATGATATTGCGTGGTAAAATTGAGAAATTAGCGGAGTTGTAATTTATTATATAATTTGAACCATTTGTGGGACTTAAATTGCCTAGTAAAATTTCATATATACCCACATTTTCTTCAATTTCGCGTTCTAATGCTCCAGTCATATAATCGTTGAAAGCTAGTCCTTCTTCTACAGAATAAGAAAACTCATAAGGGTCGCTGTGCCCATAAGTTTTGCTTGCATCGTTGGCAGTAATGGTAATTTCGAGTGGAAAAATTTCAAAATAGTTGTCTGTGCCTAAATAAGTTATATTGTAATTTGGATTTATTTGCAAATCGTTATAAAAAATTTGATATTCTCCAACATTTTCTCCTGCAGTACGATATAAAAATCCACTAAAAGAATCTCCATCAACAAGAGTTCCTGAGTATGAGTATGTTAAGATAGGATCGGGTTCGCCGTAAATTTTACTTTGATTTGGCTCTATTGTTACACTAATAGCTTTTTGTGTTATTTCAAATTGTGCGTTAGGCATTATTGTTAAGCTGTAATTGGAATTGAGTGATAGATTACCTTGTAAAATATAGTAAAAACCAATCATTTCTCCACTTTCTCGAGATAAAGCTCCAGAGAAACTATCCCCAGCTGCAAGTTCTGGACTATAAGTAAATGTTAAAACTGGGTCGGTATCTCCATATTCTTTTGATTGATTTGGGTTAGCAGTTATTAAGATATGTTTCTTTTTAATTTCAAAATCTTGTGAAATAAATTCAATAGAATAATTATCTCCTGCACTTAAAGTTCCTTGAGTAATAGGGTAAGTTCCTAAGGCTTCGCCCTCTTCGCGAGATAAATCTCCACTAAGACCATCTTCTCCAACAAAATTTCCTATTACTTGATAAGTTAAGACAGGATCTTGGTCGCCGTATAATTTTGACTGATTTGGATTTGCTTTTACTGTTATATTTCTGGGTAGAATTTCAAAATTAGCAGATTGATAAATAAAAGTGTAATTAGACGAAATAGCTAGAGTTCCTACAGTAATTTCATATTCGCCAACGTCTTCGCCCTCAACTCTTTCTAAATTACCAGTAACACTATTTCCAGAATATAAATATTCACTTAATGTATAAGTAAAATATACAGGATCATCAAATCCATAAATTTTATTTTGACCAGAATTAGCAGTAATTGTAATTTGTTTTGGAGTAATTGTAAAAATATTTGAAATAAATTCTATTTCATAATTATTTGATAAAGCAAGACTGTTTTGCAAAATTTCATATTCGCCAACATCTTCGCCAACTTCTCTATTTAAAAATCCTGTAAAACTATCATTGCCTATTAAACCTCCGCTAAACGTGTATGTAAAAGGCGTTGGGTCAGAGCCTGTATAAACTTTTGTTTGTCCAGCGTCAACAGTAACTGTGATAGGACGTTTTAAAATTTCGAAATCAGCGGAATTATAATTTAAAATATAATTATCGTTTAATAGCAAAGTTCCTTGATTTATTGTGTAAGTGCCAACATTTTCACCAGTAATGCGAATAAGTTCTCCAGTAAAATCATCATCTCCAACCAAAGTTGGTGTATATCCGTAAGTTAACTCTGGGTCATTTTCTCCATAAATTTTGCTGTTATCTTCGGCATAAACATCAATTTCTTTTTTATTAACTATCAAAGTTCTTGCAACTTGTGGGGCTGGAAAATATTCATCATTTCCTGCTTGATTTGCATAAATTTCACATTCTCCTGCATTAATAATTGAGATTGTACTTCCATTTATGCCAGAACAAGTGGCAATATTTGGGTCAGAACTAGTAAAAACAACATCTAAATTAGAACTTGCATTTGCTGAAACTACAAAATCTGGGTCGCCATAAGTCTTGATTTCAAAATTGGCGAAATCAGTAATCACTTGCTCATGCTTTCTTCCTATTCCAACAATATTTATAAAATAAGGATTATTATTAATGTCGTTAGAATTTATTACGATTTGAGCACTTATATCTCCGTACAAAATTGGATTAAATATAAGAGAAAAATATGTGTTATTACCTGGCATAACATAATTCTCGGTGTTGTTTTGGAGCAGAGTAAAACAGTTATTGTCTCCATTTTCTCCAAATTGAATTAATGGATTTTCAGTTAAATATAATGTTGCCCCTCCCATATTTGAGATATAGAAATTCACAGTATCACTTGAGCTACCAACTGTTATTTCGCCAAAATCGTAGGTGTTACCGTTTTTAACAAATAAAGAATCTTGAGTAACAACAATTTCAGCAAAATTTTCAAAAATATAAGCCGCACCAGCACTTTTTAGATGATTTTCGCTATTTTCATCAAAATCTTGATGTATAGCACCTGCTATTATGTTGTTTTCATAAATTACAACTGAAAACGCAAAATTATCCGCAGTGTCTCTATCAGAGGCAACAATTTTTTGGGTATATTCCCATTCATCATAAATGTTTTTATACATATAAAACGCTCCAGCGTGAGAAGCAAAGTTTTGTTCGTTGGGGTCCCAGCCATGTCGATGTGTTGCTACTGCAATAGTATTTTCATAAATTGAAACAGCATAACCAAATTGAGTGTGCAAGTTGAAATACGGCATATATGGCTCGTATATTTTTTTTACTTGAGTCCAGATTTCATTTTCTAGTTTAAAAATGTAAGCTGAACCAGTATTTGTTGTTGAAGGAGTAACTTCTCCTTGTGCATTGCGAGGGTCGTTGGGAGCCCCAGCTATTAAATAATTACCATACATATCAACGCTAGAACCAAAAAAACAAGATTGGTATCTATCGTTTGCCACTATTTTTTGACTTTGTTCCCAAGTTCCAGAATTATATTTAAAAATATAAACTGCACCTGCACCCGGCACCTCATTTTCTTCGTTAGCATCAAAATTACTTCTACAACCAACAGCTATATAATCATTAAAAATTGAAATTGAATAACCAAAATGGCGATAAATATTTGTTACTGTTGGATTTAAAATTTGCTTTAAATTCCATGTAGTTGTTGGTTTCTCATAAACATAAACTTTTCCATGTGTGCCACTTGCTCCTCTCGCTCCTACTAAAATAAAGTTTTCATTGATAGCTACACTACTTCCAAATATATCCAAAGAATCTCCATCAGGTGCTATTAAGTTTTGATGAAGTTCCCATACATCATTATTGTTTTTAAAAATAAAAGCTTCTCCTTGGTGACGGTTAATATTTATTTTTCTACCTAGACTACCAATTATTGCCCAATCACCATGTAAAGCAACAGCATATCCAAAACCATCATACGTGTTTCCGTCTTCTATAGATAATTTTTGTTGGAATTGCCAATTTGTACCGTCATATTTATAAATATAAGCAGCTCCAGCACTATCTACTATTTGATTTCTATCGTCTATAATAAAATCATAAGGAGCGCCAACTATTGCATAATCTCCATGAATATCAACGGAAAAGCCAAGATTTGCACCAGCATTCCTTTCTGAGGCACAAAGTTTTGTTATTTCTGTCCAATTCTGAGCCTCTATATTTTGAGAAAATAAAAGCCCAAACAATACGCTAAGTAAAAATATATAGATGTTTTTCATAACTGTGCAGCTTTAAGTTAAACAATCAATTATATATAAGACAGTTTATTTAGCTATTTCGTTGCATCAAAACTTAAAAAACATTGACAATATTTTTTTCTTAAAACAAAATTACTTTTTCAATATATGTTTTGCCATTTTGAGTTATTTCTAAAACGTATGTGCCAGAAACAAAATTAGATAAATCAAAATAGTTTTCCTTATAATAATTGTCGTAAATTAATTTAGTATTTGAATCATAAATTTTTAGATAAATATCATCTTTACTTTCTTTATTAAAGTAAATCATTCCCTTAGTTGGATTTGGATAAACAGAAAGTTGAGATTTTATGTTTTCAGCTAAATTAGTCCATAGTAATACATTAATTAAAACTGTTTTATTAGCTTGATTGTAATTGTGATCGTCTGTTGGGTTAAATAAAACATGTAATTCTTGATTGTCGCCTTCTGGTAGATATGTCCCAAAATCAGGAGTGTAAGTGAAATTACCTTCAGTATTGGCACTAGCGTTTAGCTGAACTTCGCTAAGAGCTTGGTTGGTGTAAATGTCTGCCGGATTTTCCCAATAAATTTCGGGTGTAGCTTTTAAAATTTCAAAATTTGCTGGAACAAAGTTGAAATCAAAATTTGTTGGAGCTTGTAGATTGCCTTCATTTATTTCATATGTACCAACATTTTCGCCTTGAGTTCTATTAAGTTCGCCTGAGAAATTTACAGGCTCTGTATTTCCTTGAACAGTATAAGTAAATTCTGGGTCATCTTCTCCATAAATTTTTGTTAATCCTTGGTCGGCAATTACAGTTAGCATAATAGGTAAAATCTCAAATTGTGCAGGCTGATAGTTTATATTATAGTTTGTTCCTAAACTAAGTTCGCCTTGTTGAATTTCGTAAAATCCAACATCTTCGCCTTGCTCGCGTGTAAGTTCTCCGGAGAACTCGTCATTGTTTACAATAGTGCCAGAAGTTACAGAATAGGTAAATTCAGGGTCGTTTTCTCCAAAAGTTTTAGATAAGCCTTCTGTTGCTTTAACTGTAATTTGGCGTGGTAAAATTGTAAAGTTAGCAGAATTGTAAATTAAATTATAATTTGAAATATTATTAATGCTAAAATTGCTTCCTAAAATTTCATATATTCCAACATCTTCGCCTTGTTCACGTTCTAATTCTCCAGTAAAATAATCGCTAAAAGCTAAGCTACCATTTGTAGAATA
>ENA-UOOK01002299-UOOK01002299.1-fermentation-metagenome-genome-assembly--contig:-NODE-2299-length-23779-cov-8.977575_pt1 | contig 23779 bp, 18 predicted proteins | sample MGYA00245777_ERZ724023 | MGnify/ENA primary metagenome ERZ724023 (study PRJEB28704, sample SAMN03018312) | fermentation metagenome | biome: anthropogenic terrestrial biome; feature: soil; material...
GATGCTGAGCATGGGGTTGGGTTCCGCCATGCATTTCAGTAGCAATTCCGTGAGACCTGTAGTACCCTTTTTCTGAGTCGTTGGGTTTCTCTCCTTCTTTGAATGTCTTGACACCATTTATTTTACCGGAGCCCCAATGGCTTTTCTATGCCTTCTTTGAAATTGCGAACTATAATTGTACTCTATCAAAAAATTTTAAGTTTTCGCTTGACTTCATGTAAACTTCAAGGTTTATATTGTAAATAAAATCTGCTGAAATTTCAAGTTTTTCATAAGTTGAAGAGGATGAGATGATGAAGTTCAACTATTATATTCCGACGAAGATCCTGTTCGGGCAAGGACAGCTTTCCAATCTGCACAATCAGAAGCTTCCGGGGAAAAAAGCGCTGATCGTAATTTCTTCCGGCCATTCGGTCCGGTGTTACGGGTACTTGGACCGTCTGGAAAAAGAGCTGGACCTCGCCGGGGTTTCTTGCGCGCTGTTTGACAAGGCTCAGCCGAATCCAGTGGAAAGCACTGTGATGGAGGGCGCCCGGTTCGCCAGAAAAGAAGGCTGCGATTTCGTGATCGGTCTCGGCGGCGGAAGCAGTATCGATTCCGCGAAGGCCATCGCTGTCATGGCGACAAACGAAGGAGACTACTGGGATTATGTCTCTGGCGGCACCGGGAAGGGAAAGCCGGTGCCGAACGATCCGCTTCCGATTATCGCGGTCACCACAACTGCGGGGACCGGTACGGAAGCCGACCCGTGGATGGTAACCACCAAAGAAGATACCAGGGAGAAAATCGGTTTCGGCTATGAAAAAACGTTCCCGGTCCTTTCCGTCGTCGACCCGGAACTGATGATGTCCGTGCCGGCAAAGCTGACCGCCTATCAGGGGTTTGATGCGCTGTTCCACAGCACGGAAGGCTACCTGAACACCACAGCCTTCCCTATCAGCGACATGTATGCGCTCAAAAGCATCGAGCTGATCGGAAAAAGTCTTCCGACCGCAGTGAACCATGGTTCCAACAAAGAAGCGAGAAGCGATGTCGCTCTGGCGAACACGCTGGCTGGCATGGTGGAATCGACATCCGGCTGCATCTCGGAGCACGCGATCGAACACGCAATGAGCGCCCTTCACCCCGATCTGCCGCACGGCGCCGGCCTGATCATGATCAGCCGGGAATACTACACACTGATTGCCCAAAAGGGTGCATGCGGGGAACGCATGGTTCGGATGGCGAAAGCGCTCGGAAACACCGGGGCAGCGCAGGCGATGGACTTCGTCGCGGCGCTCGTCAGCCTTCAAAAGCAGAGCGGTGTGGACAACTTGAAAATGAGCGATTACGGGATCTGCCCGGCAGAATTTCCGGAACTTTTAAAAAATTCCAGAGAAAATATGGGGCATCTCTATTCCGTCGATCCGATCAGGCTCTCAGATGACGATGTGATTTCCATCCTGCAAAAATCCTACCGGTAACACGGCGGTTTGTATCGAGACACATCAAAAGCGGAAAGAACCCGATGCCATAATTACCGATGAAGCACTGAGGAAAATACCCAAACTGGGTTTCGGGCTGAAAAAGCAAGACCGTCCCTTTTGTTTCGTTATTCTTTTGGCGGACAGTTTCAGCGGGGAAGTCCTATCCGGCAGAAAACCCATCTGGGAGTACATAAAATCACTCGAAAGGACTGATTTAAATGGAATACAGGAAATTTGGAAAAACTGGGTTAAAGACCTCCATCCTTGGCTTCGGCGGCTTTCATTTGCTGGAGATCCCCCTCCGAGAGGCGAGCTGCCTGCTCAACGCGTATCTCGATGCCGGAGGAAATTATATCGAAACGGCCGCCGGTTATGGAAACGGTGAATCGGAGCGTAAAATCGGGCGTTCGGTAATGAGCCGGCGCGATGAATTCGTGCTGGTCTCAAAAATTGAGAGACGTGACAAGGCGGGTGCCGCCGCACAAATTGACCAGACGCTTAAAAACCTAAAGACCGATCGTCTCGATCTCCTTCTTATGCACGGCGTTGCCTCCATTGAGGAACTGGATGCCATCCTTTCCGAAAACGGGGCAATCCATGCGGCGCTCGAAGCGCAAAAATCCGGGAAAGTACGTTTTATCGGCATTTCGATGCACGGGTGGCCGGGCCCGCTGATCGAGGCTCTGCACCGCTGGCCTTTCGACGCTGTAATGAGTACCGTCAATTATTACGATCGTTTCAATTATCCCGAAATTGAGGGAAAACTGCTTCCTCTCGCCCAGCAGAAGGGTGCCGGCGTCATCCTGATGAAACCCATCGCCGACGGCTACCTCTATAAATCCGCGCCGCAAGCCTTCCACTACGCTTTCAGCCGACCGGTTTCGGTCGTCGTCACCGGAATCAACAGCCGCAAGATGCTGGAAGACGATCTGCGCTATGCTGAAACTTATCGTCCGATGACCCAGCGGGAAGTCGATGAATTGTACAAAAACGCTGTGGAGCTGGGCAGCTACGTCTGCCGGCAATGCGGTAAATGCTCATGCCCTTACGGCATCGATATTCCTGAAGTCTTCGCCTGTGAAGGTTACTATGACCGGCAGATGGCGCGCGGCGAAGCGGAGAACACCCCCGAATATGCGCTGACGGAACGGCTGCGTTTCTGGTTTGGCAACCAGCCGCTTGCAAAGCAGCGGTACGCGCGTATGAAGATTCGCGCCGATGCTTGTACCCAATGTGGTAAATGCCTGAAAGACTGTCCTTATGGAATCGACATTCCGTATAAACTGCATCTGGCGCACTACAAGCTTACCGGAGGCAGAATTTACTGAGCGCCAAGCACCTTTGTTTTGATTTAGGGACACACTGATTTAATCGGTGTGTCCTTAGAATTCATTCTTCCGATTCCGTTCTTTGATGATGGTTGCACCGGCCGGAATTGTTACCTGAAACTGAAAGAGAGAGGCACTGATGTCTTCGCTTCCAAGATTGGTCACTTCCATTCGATCTCCGGATACCGTTATGAGCAAAGCATTTCCATGCCAGACGATGGAAAAGCGGATCCGTTCCCAATTTTCAGGAAGATGCGGATCGATATGAAGGCCGCCTTCCCGAAAACTCAATCCACCGAATCCAATGATGGCGCTTTGCCAAATCCCTCCCATTGAGGCACTGTGAATCCCGGTGTCGGAACTTTTCATATTCGGGCCAAGATCGATATCCAACGCTTCTTGAAACAGGCGATACGCCGTTTTTTTCATTCCTAACCTGTTGGCCACGATACAATGAACGCTTTTGCTGAGGGAAGAATCGTGCAGCGTATGAGCTTCATAGAAAGTAAAGTTCTTCTTTTCGATATTCCGATCGAAAAGATCCGGAAAAAGGAACATCAGCATTACGAGATCCGCCTGTTTTGAAACCATATAGCGGTTTAGCTGATCCCCATTTAATTTCTTTGTAATCGCCAGGACGCCATCCTGCTTGTATTTTTCCAGATCAAGAGGTTTCAGCGAAAGATATTCATCCGTTTGGGGAATGATACCCTCCGCATTTGCAGACGGCAGATACATTTTTCCGCATATCTTCCTGATTTTCTCCCGATATTTTGAAAAATCTGTTTTTCGGTCCAATTGCTGGAACAGCTGCGGTTGCTTATTCTGAAGGAGATCAGCCGCGCGTAGTCCCAGACGCATGTTCCAGCAGGCCATATAATTGGTGTAAGCGTTATTGCTAACATGTTCTTTATATTCATCCGGCCCTATGACATCGTTCACTTCATACCGGTCGAGCTTTCTGTTATATTCTGCGCGGCTGCCCCAAAACACGGCGGTTTCCAGTAAGATTTCGTATCCACAGCGCTTCATGTACTTCTCATCTCCGGTAGCAATGTAATATTGCCACACACCGTAGGCCACATCGGCTGTAATATGTTGTTCGAGAATTCCCGTCAGGACTGGCACCCTTTCCCCAGTGACGACATCTACGCCCAAATATCGCGGAGTTACTTCACCGTCGTCATACCAGGCGCATTCCCAAGGATACATGGCGCCGCGATATCCGTCCCGGAGCGCTTTTCGGCGCGCCCCTTCCAGGTTTCTGTAACGATATTCAAGCAGCGTCTTTGCCACGTCGGGATGTGTCAGAGTGAAATACGGCTGAATAAAAAGATCTGTATCCCAAAATGTATGGCCTCTGTATCCCTCTCCGCTTAAACCTTTCGCCCCGATGCCAACCCGGCTGTCATCTCCTTTCACCATGATATTCAGATGATATAAGGCAAACCGCAGGCCAAGCTGGTCATACGGATTCCCGCTTTTCACCTTGATATCGCTGGCCTTCCAATATTTCTCCCAGGCGGTTGAACTTCGTCTGAGAAGAGAATCATAACCTGCCTCGCATGCCGTTTTTAATGATTCCATTCCGTCTTTTTCAAGCTGTTCGGCCATATCGACATTTAGATGTTCATAATTCAGATCCCGGCTCGTATGTACGGTGGAGATTTTCTCCAAGCAAAAATCCGTTCCCTTTTTCAGCTTTACGGTAAGGCGGTTTTTCAATATCCGTCGGTCCGTTACTAGAGAAACGTCCACGCATTCCGTCAGTCTAGGTAAATTAGCACAGTGTACGGCTACAGTGACACCGGACTGTACGGTTTTAGACAACATCTGAAGATAGTTACCTTCATACAGGCGACACTTCCCACTGTTAAAATGCTGAGTTCCATTGTTGGTTACCCTGCCGTCGATTCCGCTTTCAACGCTGAGAGAAATATTCCCTGAAAGCGGGGTGACGGTAATCTTTGTCGCCATGACATGCCTGTCGGAAAGTGAAACAAATCTTCTGAATTCCATCTGAATGAAGTTTCCGTCGGGTGCAACCCATTTAACGCGCCGAACTGTCTCGCCGTTTTTCAAATTCATCGTTCTACCGTACTCACGAATGGTTCCAGTATCAAGATGAAACCGAAATCCGTTGACGCTAATATCCATCGCCGTAACATCCGGAAGATTCGGAAGCTCCGTCACTTCGTCGGTGTCAGCCTGATCGTAGGTTCCTGCCACAAACATTCCCCGCGTCTCGCCGACATAAGCTTCCTCAAGTGAATTGCGCACTCCCAAATATCCGTTTCCCTGTGTGAAAATCGCCTCGCACTTTCCCAGATAGTGCGCGTTAAAATGGTTTTCACAGATCAGCCAGTTCCGCAACGCACCGGTTCCGGTGTCGTAATCCAAATATTGCATGCCGTTGGTTTCCCTTTCTTATATTTCCGTATGAGGAAAATTTCTGTCTTCAGCTATTTTCTTTCTCTCTAAACAAAATCATATACAGGCCAAAATGGCAACAAACATCCTAACGGCAAGCATAATTTTGCTTTGCCGCATTATATTCGACGATTACAGGCTCGCTGTGAAGCCCGCCCGCATGCGGAACGGCTTCAGACGCAACCGCACGACGATACAGCAAATTGATCGAATTCGAAATTTATCCTTTTATACCGGATGCCACAATGCTGTTTGTTACCTGATCCTGCGCAAAAGCATAGATGAGAATGCCAGGAAGGATTGCCATTGTTAGCGCCGCAAACATGTTGGTATAATTGTACGAATAAGTTTCATTAAACGAAGCAAGTGCGACCGGAAGCGTACGGCAGGCTGGAGATGTCGTCAACAGCATGGCGAAGAAATATTCGTTCCAGTTTCCAAGGAACATGAGAATGCCAGCCGTGGCCATGCCCGATTTTGCCATGGGAAGATTGATTGAAAAAAAAGTCCGTAAGAATCCGGAGCCTTCCATCCATGCGGCTTCACTGAAATCCTTTGGAATGGACATGAACGTATTCTTCAGGATAAAAAGCGACATTGCCATACCGGCCGCAATATAGACAAGGACGAGAGCCGTTTTGGTATCATATAAATTGAGCTGAATGATCAGTGAAAAGATCGGCTGCGCTTTGCACTGTGAAGGCACGAGAAGCGTTATGACAAAAAGAGAGTACACCAGATTTTTCCCCTTAAAATCATACCGCGCAATCACATAAGCAGCCATGGCATATATGACAAGTGAAATCGCCGTGGATATGGCGGCAATCAGCAGGGAATTTAACGTATACATTAAAAAATCCGTCTGCTTGAACACGGCCTGGTAAGCGCCGAATCCTAAAGAGGTAGGCAGAGAAAAAGGGCTGGAAAGGATCTGGGCATTGGTCTTAAAAGAAGAAAACACGACCCAGATGATTGGAAAAATGGAGATGATTACCGTAAATCCCAGAACAATATAAATTAGAACGGATTGAATGATTTTCTTGATATGGTTCATCGCTTACACCCCCTTTTAATACACGCTTTCATTCATACGGAATGCTTTATTCACGACTACCAGTAAAACGATGCCAATCAGCAGCATGACCATTCCGGATGCGTTCGCATATCCATATTTACTGTCATTGATTGCGTTCACCAGGATCAGGGGGATATTCATGGTGTCATTTCCGGGACCGCCGCGGGTGGTCAGAGAAATGGTTTCATACATGGAAATCCGTGCGGAAATCGAGCAGATTACGGCGGTTCCGATGGAATTCCGGCATAACGGGAGATTGATTTTTCGCGTTATATACCATTCACTGGCCCCATCGATTCGGGCCGCCTCGTGCAAATCAGGTGGGATGGCTTTTAGGTCGCCCAGCACGAGCAGTGTAACCACAACGGCATAAAAGAGCCACGTTAAAGTAACGGCAAAAAAAGCATAGGGGGATTCAAACAGCCAGTTGACGGAAAAACCGGGGGAAAATATGCGAATGATTCCATTCAGTATTCCGTAGCTTCCGTTAAATACAAACCGGTAAATCATAGCCCAGGCCGCCATGGAAATGACGTTTGGTATCATAAACACCGTTTCAACGAATTTCCAGCCGTGCGGTTTTTTATATAGAAGGAGGGCAATCAGAACGCCGAAAAAGACATGAAACGTTCCGGCAATCACGGACCACAGCAGCAGATTGATTAAGGCACGTTGGAAATCCGATGTATGAAATAGGTATATGTAATTTGCCAGCCCCGTAAAGGCCGGTGAATTAGCTCCGTCCCAGTCTGTAAAACTGGTGTAGGCCAGGGTTAAGATCGGCGCCAGATAAAAAAGCAGAAAAGTCAGAAGACATGGCGTTAGAAAAACCCAAATCCATATCAGATTTTTCTGCTTTGCCGTAAGCGATCTCATGGATAAGACCCTCCCATCCGAATATCGTGAGAAATACGGCATCGGTCGCCACGGCAGCCGATGCCGTATTTTCAGTTATTACCAGTATTATTTGCCAGCAGCCTGCTTGGAAAGTTCCGTCAGCTTGCTGCAGAATTCCTTTGGGGTCATTTTATTGTTAATCAGTTGCGGAAGCAGATTTGGGAAGCCTGGCTGCGCAACGGAAGGATATACCACATCGTCAAAGGCAGGAATAATCTTAGTCTTGTCGTTGAACGCGTTGGTATAAAGGGTAAGCAGCCGCTGGCTGGACGCCTCTTTTTTAAAGTCTGCACTGTAGGTGAGATTCGGTGCAAATCCGCCGGCAATCAGGATTTCCTGCTCAATTTCATCCGGAGAACTTACAAACTTCAGGAATGCGAGAGCTGCTTCCTTCTGTTCATCCGATGCGCTGTTGGCAATCCAATAGCCACCGAACGAGGCGTTATTCGTTATGGCAAAGTTACCAGGGTACAAGTCGCATGTCACATCGTCGCCACTGAAACCGTTGCTCCATTTATCCTTCGAAGTACTTCCAAAATCCGCAAACATCCAGGCACCGTTAAAAATCACAGAAGCTTTTTTGCTCAGCATCGTATTATCGGCGTCTGCATATGCAGCACCTACCGTATTAGAAGAAGCGGTTTTCTGCAAAAATTTCTGGAGTTCCGTCGTAGCATTGATAAAAATGCTGTTGTTGAAATCCGTGATTTTATCTTCCGTATGCTTGGAAAGCAGATCGCTTCCGCCAAGTTGATTGGCAATAAGGGAAGAATAGAAGAGCTGCGTCGTCCATGCATTTTCACCTGTCATAAAGGCAATTTTATTGTCGCCGAGGGATGTGAGAAATTCGTCGGGAATCATGTCGCGCACCTTTTTTGACGGCTTATACATGCTAGTGTTATAGTAGACAATGCTAGGGGAAGAAATGATATTCGGCATGAAGTCAACGCGTCCGTTAATTGTGCAGTAATCTAAAGACTCTTTAATACAAAGCTTCTTAATATCCGCATTCTTGTCAAGCCAATCCTTGAGGTCGTAACTAAGTTTATTCTTAACCACATAATTTTTGAGCCAAGTCGTGTCATGCATGCCATCCATCAGTGTCGGTAATTTATTGACCTGGGCGAGCTGCTTGATTTTATCATCATAAGAATCTTGAACAACCTCTTGAAGGACGACTTTGTATTTACCTGCATATTTCTTATTGAACCTTTCCACCGACGGTTCAAAATACTTTGCACCGACATTCTGGCCAGTGCGGTAGGTCAGATAATTCAATACTATCTCCTTTTGACTTCCACCTGATGTAGTTCCAGAGCTGCTTTTGCTGGTATTACCAGAATTGCAGGCCAACAACGAAAGCGACAAACTCGATGCAAGAAGCAATGATAAAGTTTTTTGTAATCTTTTCATATAGTTTTACCTCCCATATGATAGTCTCCACTGTCCTGTCATGTATTTGAAAGCTGGTGCTTTTCGAGCTTTTGGGCATAAACGGTTTCAGTCTCACCGCAAAGGACGTACTTCTCCTCCTTCCCAAGAAACAGTCTCTGCGGTAAAGTCCATGCCAGCTTTCCGAAATGCAGCAGCCATCATTCACTGACTGAATCATAAATCTCATGTAAATATTTAGCCAAGGTCATAGAAACTTATATATGGAAGCGCAGAGTAAAAAGTGGTAAAATAAAGAAGAATTAGAGTATGCGTTTCATAAAAAAGGCAAAAGATTTCCGATCCATTAAGGCAACATTACAATGCCAATTTTTATCATTTTTTATTTATCGCTTGTGCACTTTTCTCTCAAAGATTGTTTTACCTTAGGTTGCATATCTGCATGATATATCGATATAAATTATTATCTATATTGTTTGAATGTTCTGAAAATTTGTCTCTAAATCCGTTTCAATTATAGCAATGGCATAAAAATATATCGTGCCGTTTTTTAACCTTTTAGTGACATTTTTTGCTACACTACAAAAAAAATTAGATTGACAAGGGAATGGAGTTGTGTGCCCTATGCTTGGAACATATGAGAGGGGAAGAGATACTTATATTATTCCGGCATGCTGGAATGTCACAAACGATTCTTGTCTGCCGCACTTTCATAGTAGCCTGGAATTCGTATATGTTACCAATGGAGAATTAAAAGCAACGCTTAACGGCGTGCATTACGATGTAAAAAAAGGCCAGATATTGATTGTAACCAGCTACACGATTCATTACTACGAAACCGTAGATTCATCTGAAGAAATAATACTTACCGTCCCACTGGATTATATACCATCCTATAACAAACAGTTCTCCCACAGCAGCTTTGCGCAAAACGTTTACCAGGATACTGATATTCAAAACAGTGAAATACTACGCAGTATGAAAGTCCTTTCCAAGAACGATGCATGGCGAAAACTTAGCACGGATATTGTCAAAGGATATATTTATGTAATCATCGGTACGCTGATTGCCGGAATCGGACTGACTAATAATAATATCACCTCAAATCAGGATACAATAAGGGAGGTTTTGATTTATATCCAGAATAATTATCTTTCCCAAATCTCGCTTCAGCAACTTGCTAAACATTTTGGGTACAGTACCAGCCGCTTTTCCCATCTTTTCAATACTTATTTGGGATGTACGATTTCCGAGTACATCAACACCCTGCGTTGTCGCTATGCGTCAGGGTTATTCTTGGATGATTCAGTTTCGATAATAAATGCCGCCATGTCTTCCGGTTTCAGCAGTATGCGCACATTCTATCGTTCTTTTAAAAAATGTTTCGGGGTAACTCCCTCTCAATATCGGGATAATTACATGAAAATATGTGATTGAAATAAAACGAAGGATTATCCAAACAAGATCAAGCATAGATATATCCCTGGCTTCGGAGAAGGAAGAGGAAATAACATGCCGATGACAGCTTTGCCAATTGAAAAGGCTTTTATGTTGATTGAGCCAGGTCCGGTTATCTTAGTCACAACACATGAAAAAGGCCGAAACAATATCATGACAATTTCGTGGCATATGGTGATAGATTTTACTCCCAGGATCGCGCTCACGACCGGCCCTTGGAATTATTCATTCCATGCTCTTACTCACACGAAAGAATGCGTCCTGGCCATTCCGACGATAGACCTCGCGGAAAAGGTGATCGGGATCGGAGACTGCTCCGGCAAAGATATTGACAAATTCAAAAGGTTTCAACTGACTCCGCTGCCTGCAACAGATGTGAAAGCACCGCTGATTTCTGAATGCCTCGCCTGTCTTGAGTGCCGTGTAACCGACTATTGGGAAGCGCGGGGCATTTTTGTTTTGGAGGGGGTGCGCGCCTGGATCGATAATGAGCGAAAAGAGCGTCGCACTTTTCATGCTAATGGAGATGGCACGTTTGTTGCTGATGGAAACGTCATAAACCTTCGCGCTTTGATGGAAGACAAACTGCCGACAGGTGTTTAATGGAAGTATAAATGATGATTTCCGGCAACTTCGCTTTTCCGGAAACGATCACCTCGTGTACATTATGATGATGACAGCACCATTACACCTGACCGTAGCAAAGAATTCTAAGCACGGCTTTGTAGCAAATGCGTTGATTGGACTGCAGTTTTATTCCCCGGATTCGCATGCGCCTTGGCAACCGGGTACAAATGGAAATACCAACGGATTGCTCCGGGAGTATCTACTAAAATTTTTATATCGCATTTTCTTCTGAAAGCGATATCGTAGGCTTCTTCAAAAAGCTCAATCTTATCCCCCTCACCGCAAATGCCTAGGCTGAAAATTGCCTCATGAAATCTTTTTTAAGCAATCGCCGCATTTGACTTGACGGTCAAGGGGCAGCTCGGACTGATGCCAGTATAGGCAACGGAGGACACATCGTCCCACCGCTCAAACGACCCGTGCAGACTCCAAGGCGCCGACCGCCGCGCCTCCCCGCCCCTGTTCTCCGTTCGGGTTTTCCGCCGTAACGGCGCGGCTGCACCCGGCATTCGGCCGGAAGAGGAAATTCAGCCCTCCCGAAAAATCAGTCGTAAGCGGCACCCTTTTCCCGAAATTGGCGCAGGGAAACCCGCGCCTTTCCCGGTTCCGCGGGCGACAGCCGTTCCAGCCGCTCAAAGGGAGAATCCGGAAAAACCTGCATCGTCAGGGCGGCCGTGCCGTCGGCCGAGAAAAGCTCGAGGCTACAGGTATCCAGCAGCAGGGTGAAACGGGAGATCCCGCCGGAGGGGCGGTACCCGGCGGAAAAGCTCCGAGTATAAGCGGGTCCCAGTTCGGCATGGCCGCACCGGCTGCGATCCAATGTGACCAGGCCGCGCAGCGCATCGATCCGCAGGCCCAAAACCGAGTGGCCGCCGATCAACCGCCACTCGGACTGCGCCAGTGAAGTTTCCAGCTCGATCATCAGCGCGGATCCAGGCAGCGGAACCGCACGCGCGTCCGATTCCTCCGGCGGCCCGAAACAGCCGTCGAGCTCCCGCACCGGCCGCTGGCGGACGCGGTATGATCCGCCGTCAGGCATCAGCTCGATTTCCCGCGGAACGGTCATCGAGCCGCGGAAGGAATCGGACGGGATTTTCTGCCCATACTGCCAGCAGTTCATCCAGCCGACCACTACCGTGCGCCCGGGGATATTGTGGTAGGCAGCGCAGGCGTAATGGTCCACACCGGCGTCCAGCATCCGAATTTCGTCCTCCGGAGTTTCGGAGGTAAAAGACCGGCCGTTGAAGTCGCCGACAAAATATTCCATGCCGCTGTAAGAGCCATCCGGGTCATTGACGCTGACTATCAGCACCCACTTTGTCTCCCCTGTTCCCCGCACCCGCGCCCGGAAAAAGCTTGGGCATTCCCAAATGCCGGCCGGCTTGGCATTGCCTGTGGAAAAAGTGCTGAGATATTCCCAGCTTTTCAGGTCCGGCGAGCTGTAAAACTGAACTTTCCGCCCTGCAACGGCAGCCATTACCCACCGGCCGGAACCTTCGTGCCAAAAAACATGCGGGTCCCGGAAATCCGGGTTTGGATCGGTAACGACCGGGTTTCCGGCGTATTTGTCAAAAGTCAGTCCGCCGTCCAGGCTGTACGCCAAGCTCTGGCACTCCCGGTAACGCCCTTCTCCCAGATCCAGGTGATGAGTAAAAACGGCCACCAGCGGGTAATGGCCCGCCGTGCCGAACCCGCTGGTATTGCGGAGATCGTCCGCCATGCTGCCGGAAAAGATGGTCCCCAGCGCATCCGGGCGAAGCGCTATGGGCAGCGTCTCCCACCGGACAAAGTCCCGCGAGCGGGCATGCCCCCAGTGCATGGGGCCTGGGCGGGTATCGGCGGGATTATACTGATAATATAAATGATACCATCCCCGGTCATAGACCAGGCCGTTGGGATCGTTCATCCAGCCTGTGGGAACCGAATAGTGGAAACGGGGACGATAGGCATCGGTGGTATGCGGGTGATACGCAGTCATATTTAAAAACTCCTTTCGGCTGATAGGTGGAATGGTCCCATCCCACCCTGACCCGGACAAGGCAGAGCTCCGCAGGCTGCCCAGACGGACCCGGCAGCGGGATAGGGCGGATTTGATCTCGGCGCAGAAAGGTCAGTGAAAAACGGCCTGATAAACCGCAGGAAAGTTCTCGCGGCTCGGGGAATCGCTGATCAGAATCGGATGCGGGTGGGAAAACGGAAAGTTTGGAACGGTAGCCAGGAGAATATCGTAATTCTTTATCCGGTCTGCAGTCAGAGCCGCCGGGTCTCCGACAATATCGGTCCGAACCGCCCTGTCATATTTGCAGTTGAAAAAGCCGGAGAAAATCCTCTCCACAAATTTCGCGTACAGCTTACCGAGATCGTTGACCAGCAGGTTTTTTCCCGGCAGGAACACCATCCTTTACGGGCGCAACATGAAGAACGGCTTCATGTTTTCCGCTTTGCAAAAATACAAGGACCAGAGCTATCACGGCCGCTTTCCATCCATGACGATTGATACGCCCGGCGGCAACCTGCGGATCGACTTGTTTGCAGGCGTCGTCGTGAACGGGGACCGGCGGTCCGCTCCGTCCGGCTGGAAAAGCGTGCTGGATTTTACCGGCTATGTCGATTTCCTGAAACGGGCGTCGACTTTCCGATCCGGCATAGCGGTGAAACACGGCGACCGAATGATAACCCTGCGCATGTGCTCCTATAGACTTAACGACGCGCGACACGCGGCGTACGGGAAACCTGCACCGGTGAAATAACGCCTACCGAACGGTTCACGCAGGGGCTGCGTCCGTCAGACGCGCCGCAAAAGTAAAGTCAGCGCCTGTTTTGGCCACGCCGTCTTTCAGCCTGAAATCGGTGATCTTTGGCTGATTGTGGATAGTGAAACCCGTTTTGTCCTCGGCTTCCATCTTTCCCGTCACAGGGACAGCTCTCAGGCCTTTTCCCCCATTTAATTATGTTAAAGCATTTTGGAAAGGCCAAAGTGATGATGCAGGCTTTGCTCACTTCCGCCTGCATGGATCTCAAAAAGCTGGCGATCTGGAAGTCGAGGGGCCCCGGACTTAAGCCGAAACGCAGTCTCCCATTCCTTTCTTTCCTTTATTCGTTCCCAATTCGAACATTTACATGGAAAACGCCGCTTGGGCCTGAATCCCAAACGGCGCTTTGTCTACAACCTGCGGTTGGAGCAATTTCCCCAACCTTTCTTTGATAACCGCATCGATTCATGATGGAGATCTCCATCATGAAATGCAACGTCTTTGGAAAAAGGCCGTCTATGGATTCTGAAATTCTCCGGATGCCGGAGCGAAACTTCCGGGGTGTTCCCTGCTCTTCACGTTCCCTGGCTCCTCCATTTCTCGATGCCGATCAGAAATTGATCATAGACGAGAATCGGATAGTTGTAAACCAGGTACTTTTCTTCCGTCGTCAGGGCATGGAAAGCTTCAGCCGCAGCGTTAATCTGCGCTTCGTCTTTAAGGGTGACGGACTTCGGCAGATTGGCGATTTGTTCGCTCACGGCGTCGGCCGCAGCAAATTTCGCTTCGGCCGCCGTCAGCACGTCGTAATTGGTGACGAACGCCTGCTGGGCCGGGGTAAGGGCGTCATACGATTTCCGGTCACAGATCACGAGCCACCGTTCCAGCGCGTTGATGGGATCGGGAATGTGTGAAATCTTCCTGACGACCGTTGCCGCCGCCGTCCGGTCGGCCGCCACGGCAGCCTGATCAATGGAAAGGGTTACGTTGTCGATAAAGAAGTTGCCCGCCCAGGCCGGGATGCCGTAATTCCGGAGCGCCTCGCCGATTTCCACCCTGACGATCCTGCTCATACCGGCGAAGTCGGCGGCGGTGAGATCGACGGAGACGCTTTTCCAACCATCGGTGGTAAAAGGGATGACCTTTTCCACCGTGACCCCGTTGTCACCGGTGAGGCGGACAATGGTGTCGTACTCGACGGTCTTTCCGCTGGCAGCCGGCACGCCGCCCCAGCTGTAAATGCTGTAGTTGAAGCTGGCGGCGTAGGCAAGGCTGATATCGGAATCCACCCGCACCATCTTGCGGACGCCGGGATCGATGCCCGCCATGGCGACGCGGAGGAAACCGCCGCCGTTTACGGCCTTCGGATACCCGGCCAGCGGAGTGGCGCCGCCCTGGGAAAGCTCGGCGCCGGCGGTGGCAATGCTGCTGTCTTCCGCCGCCCAGCCTTCGGCGCCGTTTTCAAAGTTGTAAAGGGTTTTCGGCAGACCGGCCGCCACGGTGACATCCACTGCGGCGGTAAAGCCGCCGTTGGCGGCCGTGACGGTGGTGATTCCGGCCGCGACCGGAGTCACCAGGCCATCGGCACTGACGGAAACGATGTTCTCGTCATAGCCGCCGTAGACGGTGCCGGAGGCTGCGGTGCCGGCCAGGCGGGCCGTGCCGTCGGACATGCTCTGCCGCAGAACCAGCTGCATGGAGCCGCCGTCGAGAGCGATGGTTTCACTGCTCTTGTCGGCAATGAGGGCGGTGGGCTTGGGCGCCGAGATAGCCCGGACATTGTCCACCATGAATTCGCCGCTCCAGCCGCCGGAGTAATACTTCAGGTCGTTGCCGAAATAGCCGATGGCGATGGACGTGATCTGATCCCGACCGGCGAAGTCGGAGAGATCGGCCGAAATGGTCTGCCATGTGTTGCCGCCATATGTGGTATCCAACGTCTTTTTCGCGCCGTCGGCGGCGGTGATGGTGATGCGGGCGGTGTAAGAAGACGAAGTGCCCGCCCAACCGAAAAAGCTGAATTTGATGCCGCCGTAAGCACTCAGGTCAAGGGGCCGAGAGAAGGTCTTGACCACGTCGCTTTCCGTGTCGGCTGTTTTGGAAGCGTCCTTGACCGCGTCAAGCATATAGGAACCGTGGTTGGCAGCGCCGGGGAAGTTGTTCCAGTTTTTCTGGACGGAGCTTATGCTGCCTGTGTTCTGACCTTTCACCCACCCGTCGGTGAGTCCGCTTTCAAAATCGCCGAAGACCATATCCTCCCCCTCCATGGTGTAATCGGGAAAGAAAGTATCGGTGATGTCGAAAGCAAATTTCTGCCCGGCAACCGTCACGGAGAGCCCGCCGGTCTGGGATGCCGGGATGTCCATGGCGGTGACGGTTACCGGGAAGGTAACGGAAGCGCCGGGCGCAAGGCCGCCGATGTCGTAGGATGAGATGTCTACGGCGAGGCCGTTGGTGCCGCTTACCGCGGCAGCGCCGTCAAGGGCGGTGTTGCCGTTGTTGACGACCGTGACGTTGACGACGTCGCCGACCTTCGTGACTTTTGATCTGTCAAGGGTAACCGAGAGGTTCTGGAGGGAAGCCGCGGAAGCGACGGCGAGATTGTCGACGCTCACGGAGCCTGAAGTCCAGTTGACATCGTCCACCGGACGCGCCCAGACCTTGACGCGGTCGACGGAGGAAAGGCCTGCAAAACCGATGAGGTCTACGGCAACTGAGTTCCAGGCATCGGCTGCGCCGATGAAGGAGCCTTCGGCGACCTGATCGCCGCTGTAAACCCGGACGAGATATTCCGCCTTTTTGCCCGCGCCGACGCCTGCCGCTTTCACATCGACCATCACAATGGGGGTGGACGAGAGGTCCGCCGGAGAGACGGGCATGTAGGTGACGCCCTTGAAATCCTTGATATTGCTGCCGCTCACGGGAGCGCTGAGCACGTTGGAGCCGTTTCCGGCATCGGCGGCAACCGTTTCGCCGCTGACGTTGTCGGTGGGGTACCAGTGATCGGCGCCGTTTTCAAAATCTCCGAGCACCGTTCTGCCACCGGCGTCTGCCGGCCTGCCCGCTGGCACCGACACCTGCGCCGGGCGGTTGAGCTCTGCCGCGATTTTGCCGGAGTCGAACTCCGGTATGATCTGAGACCAGTCGGTCACAGTCTCGCCCATATCGTCGCCGATGACGGAAAGGGCAAACCGGGAGGTCTCAAAAGAATTCACCGTGTCAATGTTTTGAAAGACGTTGTAGACGGCCTTCTGAGTGCCGGCATCGCAGGTGTGGCCCGCGAGATCCGTCCACAGGCCGAGCATCAACCCGCCCTCGCCCATATGATCCACATGGCGGTGGAGGATAAAGGCGTCGATGGGCAGGGAGGCCGTTTTGTAATAGGCGTAGGCGTAGCACGCCGCCTGAAGCTTCTGGGCCGAAGCGGAGTTGTCGCCGCTGTGGAAGCCTTGCTCCGAAAGGATGACGTGCCGCGTCTTGCCGTCGTAGAGATAATCCGGCTGCTGCAGGTAATCGGTAAGGACCTGCAGGTTTTTAAAGGTGATGCAGTAGGTATCAAAACTGTCGGTGGCGTCCGGATCGTTCCAGAACCTGGGGTTGAAAAGGTCCTCCGGATAGGGGTGGAACGCCACGTTCCAGTCGAAGTTGCCGCCCCGGACGGAATTCCGGTTCAGCAGATCGACGATCACCTTGTTGTCGTAGATCGAGGTGGAAACGGGAGAGTTTCCCATGTTCCAGAAATGATCGAGGGAGATGTAGACCCGGGCGTTGGCCCACGCCTGCTTGACAACGGCGTTCGTCAGGCGAAGCTGGCGCTCGTACTCCTGGACGTACTGATCCACGAGCATGGGGCCGGCGTCGTTCCAAGTCGAGTTCTCTCCCACTTCGTTGCCCACGATATAGCCGTCGAGACGTCCGTAGGCTTTGTCCGGACGGGAATACCGCTGGGCGAGAAAGCTGGTGATGGCCTTGTAGTAGCGCACGCCCGTTTCGTCCGTAAGGTTGACGGCATAAACCGTGCCTCCGGAAAAGGCGTTGGGGTGGATGATGTATCGATTGGGGGAATCGGCATCGTCGAGCCCAGTGGCGTAGAAAATGAGAATGCCGTAAACCAGCGTGTTGTTGTTGGTAAGGGATTTGATCTGGTTGTCGATGCCGTTGACAACATCTTTGCGGAAATAATAGGTCTGGCCCTCATAGGCGTAGGGGATGGAGCCCGATCCGTGGTCGCTGACGGTCAGGAGCTGGTTGTAGGCGATGTTGATGGCGGCGTGCTGAACGCCGAGCCGCTCGGCATCGGAGGTAAGCTGCACCTGCAGGCCTTTTATGCTCCTGGCCTGGGGATAAGCCTCCCGGTTCTCCGAGAGCACGCCGGGGTTCGTGACGTACTTAGGGTAATCCACCAACTGCGTACTGCCGTCGGTTTTTTGCACCGTCACAACAAACTTGTTGTCGACGTCGGTGAGGGAACTCAACGGAATGGAAAGAGTAAATGACGAAAGTCCTTCGGTGACGGTATCGAGAGCGGCCGCAGACCCGTAATCCGAAGCCAGCTCGTCGGCGTAGAGAGGCAGCTCATAAACGCTGACGCTCTCGGCATCGGGAACGGCGTCGGCATCGAGAGCGCCTTTCAGTACGACGGCGGTCTTGTCGTCGTTGACAACGCAGCTCGAGACACTGCCGGCATAGGTATAAGTCTCCACTTTGGCATAGGAGGTGGACACTTGATCGACGCTCACGGCATCCCCCGCCGCGCCGTCGGGCAGCGAGAAACGGACGGCCGTAACGGTGCCTTCCCAGCCCGGAACGGCGCCGGCGTTAAAATCGAGGCCCGAGGAAAAATCCGCGGGAAGATCCTCCGTGACGGATTTCGCATCGTCCCAGGTCCCGTCGTCTCCGGTGATCCACTGCATCTTGATCCGCTTGGCTGAAGCCGCAGAGGTGCCCGTCAGGCGCACGATGTTCCATGTGGAAGCGTCGACATTGAGTACCGGGGATGTCAGAGTTGAGCCGCCGCCGGCCGCCGTGAATTCGAGGGTGCCGGTATCGTCGGAATTCTGCACGGCAGCGCTGCCGTCGTTGGAAACGGCAAAGCCTTCGGTGCAGCCCGGCACGGTGAAACCGAGGTCGGCGGCGACGGTGGCACACAGATCATCGAGCTGCAGCCGGCCGTCCCAGTAGGCATAACCGGGGTCGCTGTCGGTCAAACCGGAGAGGTTGAAATTCTTCATATAGGAAAAAGTGATGTTTGTGATCGAATCTTTGAAGGAGCAGCCGCGGATATCGAAATACACGGCCGTCCAGGAATTCTGGGCAATGGGGGCCGTGGCCGTGAAGGTATCCGCGCCGTCGGTGAGCGTGACGCGCAGGTAGAAGTCGTTGTCCTTCCACCCCCAAACGTTAGCTGCGACGGAGAGAAAGTTGGCGTCGGAAAGATCGAGAGGCGAGGCGGAGAAATCCCGGGTAACCGAGCGCCAAGTGTAGCATTTGACTTTCTGCGGGGTCAACTCCAGGCATTTCGCCCCCTCGAAGGGGGTGCCGGGGCCGTTGGCCGTACTGTCGACAATGGCAGTTGAAGCGGCGTTGTCGCCGGCAGTCCAGTTGTCGTCAGAGTTAAAATCGTCAATCATAGTCGCCGGATAAATGGCCTTGCCTATGTAGGCGTTGTCCTGAACCACGCTGGGATCATAGACGGTGCCGACGGCCTCGGCGGCAGCCGTCTCGGCAGAAGCCGGGAGAATCACCTGACCGGCAATGAGCACCGTCAGAGCAGCCGCAAGAACCTTTTTGAGTTTCATGTGCGTTATCCTTTCACCATCATTTTCCGGGTCCTGTAAAATTCCGGAGTGTCTTAAGGATATCCGATTTCCCCATCCAATAATTTACGTCTGTTTTTTGGCGGCCCCCTTTCTGTTACGCGCGTTCCTCCGTGGCGCCAATCTCCCCAATTCTCCGGCCCAAAAGACAGGCTTTCATTTGCGCCCACGGAAAACTCCAAATTATTTTAGCATAATCAACCAGTTCCGTTCAAGGCAAAAGCTGTCGGAATACTAAATATTTTAAATAAAAATTATTTACATAAATTTGTTTAACTGGGCATTTTAAGTCGAAACTGCTGCGTTGAGAAAGCGGTATTATGAAGTGTCCTATCGAAACTTCACAAGTCTCCCGACTTGACGATTGTGGAATTTAAGGGGAAATTTTCAATTGCCGGATCGACGGAGCCTATCCGATCCCGATGCGTGCGGTATAGTAAAATGAATGGCAGACCAATTGAGTTTCAAAGAGCTCGAGCATCTGTTTAAATATCTGCCGGGACCGGAAAACAGCTTGCAGATAGTGCCGGAACAGGTAAAAAGTGACGCCAACGTTCGGTTGGCGTCACTCATTCTGCGCCCGTTTCGGGGCGCGGCCGATATGACGGTCCATGGGGACCGTTCTTTATATCCCCGCGCTCAGCGCGGGATTCTGATGCGCCATGTATGATCTCCTCCCGGAAAGGAAACCGTTCAATAGAGCCGGACCGCATACATCCGCATGTCCCGCGCGCCGTAGGTGGAGCGGAGGATCAGGCGGATCTCCCGCAGCGTCTGGGCCGAGGGACGGTGTCGGCGCACACGCAGAGCGTTATCCGTGACCTCCCGCCGCTCGACGCTGCCGTCTCCGGATACCAGTTCAACCGTGTAATCCCGGACGAGCGACGGCATCATCTCCGTGAAATTGTCATATTCCAGTTCCGTGTCGAAGACGAGCTGGATCTCCTCCACCTTTCTCGGCCGGTCCCAGCTCAGGCGCACGGTCTGCACGCCGCTCCCGGCGGAAACCCACAGATTCGGCAGACCGTAAGGCCGCGAATACCCGTTGACCAGATTGCGGGCGGCATACAGGTCCTGCTCCGGGCAAACGGAGCGAAAACAGATCTCCTGCTCGAGGGGGTTCAGCCAGATGGGACCGGTTTTGGGATAGCGTGACGGCTCCCGGTTCTCTTCCCACCGGAAGGTGACGGGGCCCACCAGCTTTTCTCCGTACCCCAGGAGCAGCCCGGTTTTTTCAAACAGCAGGTAAATCTTGCGGTCGTCTCCGGCCGCCGCGTCCGTTTCCAGCTTCAGCCACCCGCGAAAGCCCGCGGGGACCGGGACGCAAAGCTCTTTCAGGAGCCGGGCGGGGATGTAGCTTTCCGGCCATTTCCCGGTGTAAACCGCCGCCCGAAGCTCACATTCCGACCGTCCCGGATTGGCCACCCGGACCTCGAGGCTGTCCAGACGGTTCTCCACGGGGAGGGCCAGACAGTACCTCCCGTCGGGCAGATAGCCGCAGACTGCGGCGTTCTCGTAGCCGCGTTCCGAAGACGCGGACACCGTGAGGCCGTCCGTCAAGCCATCTCCGTACGGCTCCCGGACCCCCACGATCGTCTGGTCGTCGCGCAGAAGGGCCGACTGAAGCTCGCGGGGACGGTCCGCCGCAATTTTTTCCGGATCCTCCCCGTATTTCCGGCACAGCCACGCGGCCGTGCCCACGGCCTGCCCCTCGCAGCCGCAGGTCCCCATCACCCGCGTCGATCCGAGCGCGATATGCGTGCAGCTGACATCCCGGCCGGCCATCATCAGGTTGGGAACGTCCCGGGAATACAGGCAGCGGAACGGTATGTTGTACATCCCGTTGTTGGGGTGCCAGTGGGTGGCCGGTCCCTCGTCGTAAATTCCTTTCCGGGCGTGCACGTCCATGCTCCAGCCGCCCATGGCGGCCGCGTCCGGAAAACGCGGCTTGTCTTCGATCTCCGTCTCCGTCAGGACATGGCCGCCGATCAGCCGGCGGGATTCGCGCTTCCCCGCGACCTGGGTGACCTTCTCAAGCAGCAGATTTCCGGTATTTTCAAACGCCCCGCTGTTCTTGATGTAGTCCCAGACGCCGTAGACCAGCCGGCGGAGTTCCATCGTGATGGATTCGTTGTCCGCTATGGTATCGAGCAGGCCGCCGATCTCGATCCACCAGAAACCGCTGAAAGCGTTTCCTTCCCGATGAATCCCCCTGGCGGGAGAGCCGTTTTGAAAATTTTTGAAGTATTTCAGTTTCGTGATGTTGTAGGCGAAATCGGGCCGGCGGTAAGCGACCGGATGCCCCGCGTCCCTCGAGAAGAGCAGCAGCGTGCTGCCCATCACATACCTGCTGGCTTTCTCCGGCGCCAACGGCTCCCCGTAATCGGATGCGGCCTCCTCGCCCCACATGTACCCCGCGCCGGCCTTGAAGCCGACCGTTCCGTCGCCCGTGGCGTCGACGAACAGGGGGCTCTCAAAGCGGAAATCCTGCTCCGACCCGAGCTGAACGGCCCGAACCGCCCGGATCCGTCCGTCCTCCATCTCGACGTCACGCACGGAGGTGTCGAGAAACAGGCTGACGTTTGGTTCCGCGCAGACGACATCCAGAAAAGCGGCGTCCTCCATCGGCCAATCCTGATAGGACTGGGAATGGAGCCTCGTCTGGATATAGCTCAGGCGCGTAAGCTTGAGCTCCTCCACCAGGCCGCCCTCCCTCGCGTAGACGGACCGCCCGCCGCCCGCCGCGCCGCTGATGCTGACCGCCACCTCGCTGCTGGCGTTGCCGCCGAGCACCGGCCGGTCGTTGACCAGCGCCACTTTCAGGCCGTGCCGCGCGGCGGCAAGCGCGGCACACATGCCGGCGATACCTCCGCCCGCAACCGTCAGGTCGCTTTTCACCGTTTTCATGATTCATTCTCCTTATCGGCTGCGGGGATTCCCCCCACAGAGATGTCTATTCCATATTATGAAATAAGATAAACCGAAACGGGCGTTTTGTCAATCGCCCGCCCGTTTCGGAAAGATTTTATGCGCCCTGCTGTTTCTTGATCTGTTCGTTCATCTGCCGAACATACTCTTCCCCGCCGGCCTTGTACCAGCCGTCCAGCGTCTGATCCCAGGAGCTCACCGGAGAAGCGCCCGTGATAATCTTGGAAATGGACTGGGAAATGCGGGTGTCGTAGTCGATCCGGTTCGGGTTGTCCGCCGCCTTCGGGCGCCTTCTGCCATCCGAGGTCGCCAAACGCATATCCCATCAAAGGCCCCATGTTGTCCTTTTCATCCGAAGGACTGGCCCAACCGTAGGTGTTTTTGCCGTTTTTGTTCGGATCGTCGTTAGTAAAGCGGAGCATCAGGTCCCTGAACTGGTCGACGGTGAACAGGTTGTCTTCCGGGATCTTGAATCCGACGTTGTCGCACCGGTCCTGGCGGATAATGAAACCGTCGTCCCTCTGGATCGTGGTGCGCGGAATGCCATAGATCTCACCGTCCCCGTTCACTTTCAGCGCGTCGAGCGGAAAAGACGTCCAAATGACTGCGGAAACACGGCAGCGCCCAACCGAAAATCGGCCGTGCGCTGCTTTTCATATAACGGGGTCTACCGAAAAGGACGTCGGGACAAATTCAGCTTGGGCTTCAAGCCGCTTTCTGCTTCGCCTTGGTAAAAAAGTAAATTGCCAGCAGAACGGCCGTCGAAATATTGGCCGACAGAAAGGTGGAAATCATGAAAAAAACGATCGGAATAGGGCTGCCGACGGCGGCAACGTTGAAGACATAAAGCAGGGAAATCAGGAAAGCGATGCCCGGAAAAAGCAATCCCAGGAATTTACCGGGCTGCCTGGAGAGAAAGCATTGCAGGAATATCAGTCCGACGCATGCGAGAACCATGAAAAAATGCGCATGAATTTTTCCCCTCTTCCCTTCATCCATTGGAGTAAACAGCTGATGAAAAACCGGATGGATATAGAATATGCACTTATCGTTTATATTAGATGGATTGATCTTTTTAGTCAACAAAATGGCAGGGCAATGAAATTTTCTTACCATTGAGATGTGGACTGTTGGTTTTCCGTGCCGCCGCTTTGAACAGGAAGCCCCCTCTTCCGGCGTCGCCGGAAAAGGGGGCATTGGAGATAATGGCAATTCGTTTCGCGACAAGCCATAAAAATGCACCTGTTAACTCTTCGCGTATACAAGAAATCCGGCAGCTTTTGCTGCCGGATTTCTTTTCATACCCTGAAAACTGAATAAAGTATAGAAGCAGGGGCGGGAAAGGAAATTGAGCGCCCGACCGAATATGGTCAAGCTCTCGGCCTATTAGTACTGCCAAGCTGAACGCGTTGCCGCGCTTACACATGCAGCCTATCAACCTTGTAGTCTTCAAGGGGCCTCTCCAGCTTGCGCTGTGGGATATCTTATCTTGGAGTCGGCTTCACGCTTAGATGCTTTCAGCGTTTATCCGATCCGCACATAGTTGCCCAGCTATGCCATTGGCATGACAACTGGTGCGCCAGCGGTGCGTCCATCCCGGTCCTCTCGT
>ENA-UOOK01002302-UOOK01002302.1-fermentation-metagenome-genome-assembly--contig:-NODE-2302-length-23762-cov-6.033281_pt1 | contig 23762 bp, 26 predicted proteins | sample MGYA00245777_ERZ724023 | MGnify/ENA primary metagenome ERZ724023 (study PRJEB28704, sample SAMN03018312) | fermentation metagenome | biome: anthropogenic terrestrial biome; feature: soil; material...
GAGTAGCCTGCAAACGCGAAGAACCAGATGCCGGCCGACTGCAGGATACCGTAGAGGCTCCACGGCCCGGCCGGGAGATGGGGCTCTCCTGTCCCGGATAGACCGATCACGACGAGGGCGACGGTGATGAGGAGCGAGATGAGGACCACCGCGACGATGGCCGTTGCAGCACCCGCCGTCCTCCTGACCCCGGTGTAGTTGAAGAGCGTGAACGCAACGATGGCTCCCGCCGCAAATTCCCGGGCATACCCGGGCGCGAGGTAGGTGCCGAAGGTGAGCGCGACGGCAGACGAGCTCGCCGTCTTCCCGGCGATGAAGCTCCAGCCGGCGGCCCAGCCCCAGACGTCGCCCAGCCGTTCGTTCGCGTAGACATAGGTCCCGCCCGATGCCGGGTAGAGCCGGGCGAGCTGTGCCGACGAGGTGGCGTTGCAGTAGGCGATGGCAGCGGCTATCCCGAGGCCGACGACCAGCCCGGCCCCCGCGGCAGCTGCAGCGGGCGAAAGAGCGGTGAAGATCCCCGCGCCTATCATCGCACTGAGCCCTACGGCGATCGCATCGGACAGGGTCAGGCTGCGCTTGAGCCGGGTCTCTCCCCCCGGGTCGGGCATGCCTCCCCGGTGGGCCGGGCACGCTATATGTGTTGGGCCGGGCCGCACACCCATGAGTTGATATAGCGGGAGTCGCCAGTCGGGTGCCATGACCCCCCTGACCGCCGAAGAAACGGCCCGGAAGACCGCGGTTGCGCTGCCGGCTGCCGGCGTCATGACCGTCATCCCCCGGGAGAACCTGAGGATCCACACCTACGAGGCCCCAGAAACGGCGGTCTTTGTCAACGCGCACATCCTTGAGACGGAGAATGGACTGATCGTCGTCGACACGCAGTTCCTCCGTCCTCACGCGGAGGAGTTCCGCAGGTACGCCGACAGTCTCGGTAAACCGATCGATCGCGTCATCATCACGCACAGCCACCCGGACCACTGGTTCGGCTGCGAATACTTCCGGGACGTTCCCATCCATGCCCTTCTCCAGGTCGCAGACGGGATCGTGGGCGGCGGGGAGGCGATGATCCAGGGCTACGCCCCGATCTTCGGCGACGCTATCACGGAGACGGTGACGGCGCCGGAGCATATCATCCGGCCGGGAACCGAGACGATCGACGGTGTCGCGCTCACCTACGAGATGGCCGAGGGGGCTGAGGCCGGTGTCAACCTGGTCATCGAACTCCCGGAGAGCCGGGTGCTTCTTGCCCAGGATCTCGTCTATAACCGGGTCCACGTCTTTTTGCAGCAGAAGGAGATGGGCCCCTGGCTCGCCCACCTCCGCCGCTACCTGGAGGGGGAGTATGACTTCGTCCTTCCGGGCCACGGGCTGCCGGCGAATATGCAGGCGCTTGTGGATATGGTCGGGTACCTGGAGACGGCACAGGCCGCGCTCGCGGTGAGCAACGACGTCCCGACCCTGAAAGAGCACCTGGTCGGGAAGTACCCGTTCTACCGGGGGGACTACATCCTCGATATCAGCGGGCGCTACCTCTACGGGGCGGGTGACTGAAGCTTGGAGACCCGACCGCCCGCGGAGGATGGCCATGCCGTCGCGTGAAGACCGGAGACGCCTCTCCGACATCGCAGAGGCTGCCGACCGTATCGCGGAGTTCACCGCGGGGAGGACCTGCGAGGAGTACCGGACCGATCCGGCGTTCCGGTCCCGCGTAGACCGGGAGCTCGCGATCCTCGGTGAGGTCCTGAACACACTCCTCCGGCGGGAGAAGGCCTCCGGTACGCCCTCAAAAATGCGGGTGCGCAGGCACGGCCGGTGACGTCAGTCGTAGAGGCCTATCGCCAGGTAGTCGTCGTCCGAGAGTTCGTCCCAGAGTTCGAGGACGACCGCGCCGTCGTCCAGGACGTCGCCGGGGATGATCCAGTCGGAGTCGACTTCCCGGACCTCCTCAACGCCTTCTCTTGTTCTCACAAGGACTTTCATGATCTTGTCTCCGTGCATGTGGCCAGCCCGCGGGTGTTTCAGCGGTTTGAGGCATGGGACCGGCAACGCATCTGCAGCCTGATGGAGACGGTCATTCATAATCTGCCTCTGGGTATTATGCTTGTTCTGGAAGTCGGGGACAGCGAGAAGTTCATCTCCCGCTACCTCAAGACCGCCCCCGAGAAGAACGGCCGTATCTACGAGCACCTGCTTGACGGTCAACAACGGCTCACGGCACTCTGGCGGGCTTTCCACAACAACTGCGAGAATGAGACGTATTTATCTCGTGGGGTTGAAGGAGCACGCGGTTGAGGTGCTGGCGAGGCTTGAGGCTATCAGGGCTGCCGCCCGGTGGTGCGGCAGGAACAGGAGAGTTCGCAGGCCCGGCAGTGGTCGATCGGCCCTCTCCCGGTGGCCTTGTCGGCATCCATCCGCGCCAGGCACCGCTCCCGGGTGTACCTACCGGTGGCAAAGGCGCCCATCGGGCAGGCACGGGTGCAGGGGGCCTCGCAGCCGGCGCAGGGGCTCTCCCCCTCCGGGAGGTCCCGGCGGGGAGAGTCCAGGTCCGCCCAGACCGCCCGGAACCGGACCTGCGGCCCGTAGCCGGGGACGATGACGAGGTTGTTCTTCCCGATCCTCCCGATCCCCGCCATACAGGCCGCGTCCTTGAGATAGATCCCGCCTTCCTGGAGGCGGTAGGGGACGAGCCGGGCCCGGACCCCGTACTCTTCCACCAGAAAGCGGGCGAGGGCTTTCCCGATCCCCGCGAGGATCCGGTCACCGGGCGTCACCCGGTCCGCCTCCCAGAGGTCGAGCTCCGGGTGCTCCGGGTCGTGGTAGAGGCCGATGACGATGTAGGTCCCGCGGTCCGCCTGCGCCCCCCGGTGCCCGTCCGCAACGGCCGAGGGGCAGTCGACGAGCCTCGCCGCCGCCACGGCGCCCGCCACGTCCGCCCCGAGTTCGCGTGCCCGTCTGAAGGCCGCATCGATGATCTCCCGGTCGTCGGGCATGGTGGAGTGTTAGGGGCCGGGTGGTGAAGAAGGATCGGGTTGAAGGTCAGACCGGTGCATCGGGGTTCTTCAACACGTAGGCGACTGTCCCCTCTTCGAACCCCTCACCGGCACGGACGAACCCGTTCTTCTCCAGCACCTGGATGGATGCGGCGAGGTCCGGGTAGGTCGCCGCCTCGATCTGCCGGATGCCCGGGAGGGAGAAGATCGCGGAGATGAGGTGGCGGACCGCCTCCGTTGCATACCCCCGGCCCTGGAACTCGTCGAGCACCGAGTAGCCGATCAACACCCGGTCCTCCGTCTCCTCGAGCGTCGGGGGCGTGGCGGTCCCCCCGGTGCCGATGAGAACCCGCCCGCCAACTGCCGGGTCGTCAAGCACCCAGTACCAGGCGGCGAAGAGCGGGTCGCCGCCTTCGGCCATCATCTGGATGAACGCCACGAGCGTCTCGTCGTCGAGGAGCGGCGGCGGCCACGACCCCGGGATCTCGGCATCGAGGAGGCGTCCAAGGTTCTGGCGGTCGTTACGGTCGGCCTCAAGGATTTCAAGCGTTGCCGGGACCAGGTCCAGGCGTTCGGTATGGATGCGGATGGGTTTCATGGTATTCACAGCCCGAATACGATCATCTACGGGGGTGGTTCTTATTGGTTGCGGATCGGGTTCCACGTGAGGCGAGCCCCGGACCCGGCTGGTTCTGTGCCGGCGCTCTAACCCTCGATGCCTGCACGTTCACCCGGCCGCGGCGTTCCGTGGAGCCCACCAACGGCCCGCTCCCTGATAACTCTCGCGGACTCTCCCGAGAGAGAATACTGGACATCTCCCCCCGTCTTCTCCTGGAGGATGATCCCGTCGGCCTTCAGCCGCTGGAGATGCCACGAGACCGACGAGGCGGTGATCCCGAGCCGTTGTGCAAGTTCCTGTCTTGATGCCGCCGGGCTCTCCAGCAGGATGGCGAGGATCTCCTGCGTGGTGGGGTTCCTGAAATAAATGAGCACCTTCGTCTCAAGCGCCGAGTAGTTCTGCCGGTTCTCGAAGTACCCCGTCTGTCCCTCGACCGCGGCGGTAGCGATCATCCCAAACTCCTGCAGTCTCCCCAGGTGGTACCTCACGGTTCCTCGGTTCGTCCCGAGGTCCTGGATGAGGGCGCCGAGGCGGATGCCGGGATGGGCGCAGATGTGGTCGTAGATCGCCGTCCGGGTCTCGTGCTCGAGTGCAGCGCGTTTTGTGATCCGGCGGTAGCCGAAGAAGAGCCAGACGTTCAACAAGAACAGGAGATTGACGACGACCAGGAGTTCGGGAGAGGTTCCGATGAGCAGACTGGAGATCAGGATCTGGGGCGGGACCTGCCACCACTCGAGAGGCGTCAGGTCCTGGGGCGGGCGATCGGGTATGTAGTCACCGGCCGGCATGACCGTATAGCCCGCGGTTGCGCAGGAGGGGAGGGCAGAGAGAAGGATGATCAGGATTACGGCAGCCGGCCAGCGTCGCATACTCCAGGAATTGGAGTGAAGAACCATTACTTTTACGTTTTGCCGGCGCCCCTTCCTGCCCGGCTTCAGGGAAAACCGGGGCTCGCGAGTAGACGGCCGGCACAGAAACCGTATATAATCCCGCGTCCCAGTTTCCCCTATGATGGAGGGAGAGGCGCCTGGAACGGATCGCCGCCGCATCGCCGCCGTCTCGGTCGGCATCGGATTCCTTGCCGGGGCGGCCTTCCTCGGGGTGGTGGAGGCGCTCTCACGGTGCTGGAGCACCGTGTCCGCCTACAACCAGGGTCTCCTGGGGGTGGGAATCACGCAGACCTTCGTCTCGGTTCTGCTGGTTCTCTTCTTCGCCGGGTTTCTTGCGGTCTACGCGGGCGGCACCGCCTCCCGGAGCGCCTGTCTCCTCTCCGCGCTCATCGCCGGCGCGGTCGCCGGAGTCGCCGCCCGGACGCTCCTCTTCGCGGGCAACCCCGCCTACCTCGTCCAGTCGCTCGTCGCGGCCCCGGGGCTGGTCTTCCTCCTCGTCGGCGGCGCGATGCTCGTCGCCGGGCTCGGGGGACTGGTTGCGTCGTTCCTCGACCCGGAGCGGCCGTACCGCGACCTTCTCCCGGTTGCGGCGGTCGCCGTCGCGTTCATCGTCGCCCCGCCGCTCCTTGCGACGGCCGGCATCGTAGTGGGCGTCATCCCGCCTGCGCCCTACTCCGGCGGCGAACCCGCACCGGAGACTGATATCCTGGTCATCAAGGTATCCGCCGCAGGCGACGCCGAATGGGAGGCGCGGGTGGATATCGCCGCCTACGACCGGCCCGACGTCATCGCCGAGTGCCCGGGAGGCTACGCTCTCGCGGTCACGGAGTACGGCCGGGAGGGGAGCACGGCGCATATCCTCACCTACGGCGACCGCGGGGAAGCGCGCGACCGGCTGGCCTTCGGTATCGATTCCGGTCGTGTGACCGCGCTCGTCCCGGCGGACGGCGGGGAGTTCCTCGCGGCAACGGAGATGCCCGGGCTCGTCCGGGTCGGTGCCGGGGGCGAGGTGCTCTGGGAACGGTCGTTCGCCGGCGAAGACCAGGGGATGATGCCCGTCTCCCTCCTCCCTCAAAACGGCCGGTACTTCGCAGCGTGGGAGGACAGGGTCGCCTGTTTCAGCGATAACGGCACCCGGCTCTGGCAGACCTCGCTCGATTCCGCGGGCGGTACCGGGTACCACCCGATCTACCCGGCGCCGGATGGTGGCGTCCTTGTCTTTGCCGAGGGGCAAGAGGTCTTCGTCGGGGACCGTTTTGAGACCTGCCTCCAGGCAGCCCGCCTGGACGGGAACGGCACCGTCCTCTGGAGCCGGGCCTTCGGCAGCGACGGGCTCGACGAACTCCTGGGTGTCCGGGAGACGGGGCCGGGACGGTTCACGGTTCTCTACCGGTCGACGACCTTCCCCGGGAGTTTCTGGGGCGGTGTCGAACGGGTCGACCGCGGCTACCTCTTCTCGCTCGACGAGAACGGCGAGGTGACGGATTACAGAACCGTCGATGACGCCGGCGGCGTCGTGATCGCGTCGCCGAGCGGTTCCCTCTCGGTCACCGCCGCCGGTGCGGGCGCCACGCTCGTCGGAAGGGACATTGCGGGCAATGAGGTCTGGTGGCAGGAGCAGCCGTTCGACCTCTACTCGTTCCGGGGCATCGGCACGGCGGACGGCGGCTACCTCATTGCCGGGAGCCTCGCCGTATGAAGGACCGGTGGCTGGCGCTCGGCATCGCCGTCGTGGTGATCTTCGTCTTCTGGCGTGCTTTCTACGTCCCGCCCGGCTACGAGACGATACACTACGAGACCGTCCCCGTCCTCCCGGTGGAGCGGTACAACCCCCCGTTCATCGAGATCTGGGAGGCGATGGTGGGTGAGATCCCGTTCGAGAACGAGACAGCGAAGTCGCCGATGCTCGTCATGGACTTCGATGCGAACGGCTCGTTCACCTACATCCAGTTCGCGTTCTTTGCCGATATGGAGGGTGAACCCTGGGTCCACTCCGCCTTCGTCCTCCAGAACGGGAGTGCCTACCTCTCGTCCCAGCGGCTCGATCACCGCCCTCCCCACGCCCACCCGCTCGGGGCCCTCGCCGCCGTCGACGAGATCCCGTTCGACCAGATCTCCTACGGTAAGAAGGGGATGAGCCTGAAGGTCTTCTACCACGAGCAGAACCGGACCTACGACGACACCTACAGAAACATCTACGCAATCGAGAACGGCACCCTCCGGCCGCTGGAGTTCATCTCCTTTGCAACCCCCGAGGTCTGGAACACCATCGAGATCTACCCGAGGGACCCGCCGGACGAAAACCGGACGCCGATCGCCATCGACGAGGACCCCCGGGCGCTGGTCGTCTTTGGACCGCGGGAGATCGCTCTGGCGGAGAGGGTTGCGTACGCGGAGACGGGCGGCACAGAAAGAGTATAAACGATCCCTCCCCATCGCTCTTTCAAGGAGCCGGACTATGACACGAAATATTCTGACGATCCTCTGCGTTCTCGTGCTGCTCATGGCGGCAGCCCCGGCGAGCGCCGCGGAGGAGCCGGTCGAGACCTCGACGTTCCTCTCCGTCACCTCACCAAAGCAGTACGAGACGATCTGGAGCGATCTCGTCCCGCCCGAGGTCACGGTCGCCGGCAGGGCCGAGGCCTCGAACGGGATACGGGACGTCGTGGTCGAGAGCAGCGCCGGGGCGGTCTCGTGCGGGAACGCGACCAATTTCGCCTGCACCGTCCCGGTCGCTGAAGGGAACGAGACGATCACCGTGACCCTGATCGACAACCTGGGGAAGACCTCTGAGGCGGTGCTGCACGTCTACGTCAACGTCGATATCCCGCCGCCGCCGTGGATCTCCGTGATCGGGACGGTGAGGGACGTCGACGGCCGGCCGGTCCCGAACGCAACGCTGAGGTCCGAGTCCGCCCTCCCGCTCGCCAGCGGCCCGCATCCCGTGACAACTGAGACCGCCGGCGACGGCGGCTACCTGGTCGAGAACGCGTTCGGCTACGGACAGACCGTCTCGGTCGAGAAGGACGGCTACCTCCCCCTGCACCGGGAGGTCGTCTTCGAGAACATCACCAACCGGCTCGACCTGGAACTGGAGCCGGAGCCGCCGCAGGCCCGGACCGCGCCCGGGTTCTCCGCCGGGATGGGCATCCTTGCGCTCGCGGGAGGGCTGCTCGCCGTTCGAGCGGGGAGGAGGCGGGGATGAAGCCCGGCCAGCTCATCGCCTCGAGTGCGGTCTTCTTCTTCCTCTGGGCGACGATGGCGGTGACGCTTGCAACCGGCGGGGCCGTCGGTTCACGGACCGTCATATTTGCGCTCTCGCTCATCTCGCTCACCGGGTCCGTTGAGTTCCTGCGGGCGATGCGGCAGGAGTCGCCCCGGTGGCGCCGGGGTATACCGTTCGCGGCCGTCTGCGCCGCTCTTGTCCTCTGGACGGGGATGATGGAGTGGACCGTAACCGTTCCCGATATCGCGAACCGCGCCCTGCTCTTTCTGCTCCCCCCGGCTGCGGCGCTGCTCCTCTCCTCCTTCCCGGACGGCTGCCGGGACAGGGTGCGGCTACCGATCATCGTCGTCGCGGTACTCGGCATCGTCTCCCTCTTCCTGGCCCTTGATGGGGTCCTGAAGGTCATCCCCTCGCCTGTGCCCGCACCGGGCGTTATGGAGTTTGTCGGACCTCTCTATGCCCTCCTCCTCATGCCGCTCGTCGGGCTGCTCCTCATCGTGGCGGGGGCGGCCTGCCGGTGAAGTTCGTGCCCGATCCCTCGTGACACGGCCCTCCGCTCGCCATTTCCGGCGCAAAGATCCCGATAAAAAGGCATATCTGACCCTTCACCGAGTACCTTGATAGGCTGCCGCTCGCACCTCCCGGCGCCCGGATGAAGATTCACCATGGCCCCACGCCTCCCGCTCCCGAAGACCGGGCTGATCCTGGCCCTCACCGTCGTCTGTATCGCCACGCTTGCCATCGCTTTTGCAGGCTGCACCGCCGCCCCCGACCCCGTCCGGATCGGCGTCCTGCTGCCCTCGACCGGCCCGCTTGCCACCCATTCGCTCGACGGGCTTTCCTGGGCAGCGGAGGCGCTGAACCGGGAGGGCGGCCGGCCGATCGAACTCGTCTACCGCGACACGAGCACGGGGAATCTCTCCGCATACGCGGAGGAGCTTGCCGGGCGGGGGGATATCGACGTCATCATCGGCCCCGCCACAAGCACGGAACTCATGGCGATCGCCCCCATCGTCACGGGGAAGGGCAAAATCCTCATATCGCCGAGCGCCACATCGGGCCTTGTCACGGCCGAATACCGGGGAAACGATCTCGTCTGGCGGACCTGCTCCGGCGACGGTGAGCAGCTGAAGGCGATCTTTGGGCTCCTCTCCGACGCCGGTGTAAAGAACGTCTCCCTTGTTACCGCAGACACCGCCTACGGGGCGACGTTCTCGCGGCTCGCCCCGGCGGCGGCCTCAATGCACGGGCTTCGGCTCACCGGGACGGCCACCGTCGGTGCATCGGACGACCTCGCGGCGGTTGCGGCACGCATCACCGGGGAGGAGCCCGACGTGGTCGTCGCCGCCGTCTATCCCGAGGAGGCCGCCCGCCTTGCAGAAGCCCTCGCAAGATCCCGTGTCGGCCTTATACTGACTGACGCCGGCCGTTCGCCCTACCTGCTTGAGCGCCTCGGCGACCGGGCGGAGGGGATCCGGGGGACGTCGCCTGCCCCCGACCCCTCGACCGGCTACGCGATCGCCTACGAGGAACTCTTCGGCGAGGAGCCCCCGGCGTTTGCCGCCCAGACCTACGACGCCCTCCTCCTCGCCGTCTACACCGCTGCCCGGCAGGAGGCGGCCCCGGAGGAGCCGCTCGCGGCCTCCCTCCGGTGGGTCGTCTCCGGCGACGGCATCACCAGGGGCTGGGACCCCCAGGAGGCCTCCGAGGCCGTGGCGATGATCCGTGCGGGGGCTCATCCGGCCATCACCGGCGCCGCCGGCCCCCTCCGGTTCGGTGAGCACTCCTCGGCCGGACCGCTCGCCGGCTACTACGCCCGCTGGACCGTCGAGGGCGGGGCGTTCTCCGAGAGCACCCCGGTCGCGTCCGCGGAGGTCTCCCCGCGCCTCCCTGCCCTCGCCGCGTCCGGCGGGGCCGTGGAGCGGCCGGTCGTCTGGATGGTCTACCCGCTCGCAAAGGGCGACCGGTCGTTTGCGGACTCGGCCTACCGCGGCCTCTTCCGGGCAGAGGAGTCGTTTGACCTCACCAAGCGGGAGTTCACCTACGCCGACCTCGCGCTCCTCGATGCCGTCTTTACCGCCCGGAACTTCACCGAGAAGCCCGACCTCGTCATCACTGAGGGGTTCCAGTTCGCCGGCGCCTCGCGGGCCTGGGCTGAAGCGAACCCCGACATCTGGTTCGTCACCCTCGAGCAGGAGGACCTCGGCCTCCCGAACGCCTGCGACGCCGTGATGGTCCCCTACGGCGCCTCCTACCTCGCGGGCGTGATGGCCGCGAACATGACGGAGACGGGGAAGATCGGCGCCGTCGCCGGTGCCCCGGTCGGGGTCATCGAGCCCTTCGTCGAGGGGTTCAGGGCCGGGGCGGCGGCATACGATCCGGCGGTGAACGTCACGGTCCTCTACGTCGGCGAGTCCTTTGAGGGGTTTGGTATGCCGGATCGTGCGGGCGACCTCGCCCGCGGCCTCCGCGCCGGGGGCGTCGATGTCATCCTGATGCTCGCGGGCTCCGGGAACACCGGGATCGTCGAGGCTGCCCGCGAGACCGGCGACGTCTTTCTCATCGGGGAGGATACCGACCAGTCCTACCTCGCCCCGAACCTGGTCGCCGGCTCGGTGGTCAAGGCGATCGATGCGGTCGTCTACGACGCCGTGGCAGACGCGGTGAACGGGACGTTTGCGCCGGGACGGGAGGTCTGGACGCTTGGAAACGGCGGCACCGGGCTCTTCGTCTCCCCGCGGTTTGCCGGGTATGCGCCGGCCGGCGACTGGCACGGCCGGGCGGTCGCGGCGGAAGCGGAGTATCTGGCCGGGATGTGGTGATTGATATCCTCGCACGGCGATACCTGTACGCTGCGCCGCGTGCGCATGGGTGATCACAACGACCTGGCAGGACTTCGCCATCACCGGCATCACCGTACTCTTCGCGGTCATGCTCGTCCCGCAGCTCCGCGACGTGATGACCCGCGGCGCCGTGCTGAACGTCTTCTCGGCGCTCACGACGAGCCTGCTCGGCTATCTGCTGGCCTCGGTCTTTGCCACCCTGGGCCTCTGGATATCGGTCTTTGGCCAGGGGCTCGTCGCGACCGCGTGGCTGATGCTCGCCTGCTTCTCGCTCCGGAACGTCCGCGACCATATGTATCCGGACGCGACGCTCGCCGCCGTCGCCCTGGAGTTCTTCACGGTCTGGGCGCGGGGGGTCGCCTTCACCGTCACGGGGGGCGTGAGGGAGCTTGTTACGCGGCTCCGGGAGGGGTGAGCCGCCCTCCCTTTCGGGGATGAGTCTTATTGCTGAGCAGAAACCCAATTTTACAGGAATAGAACGATATTTGCGAATACCTGGACAGGCCCTGTCATGACAGATCCGAGGCCCGGCGCTGCTGAGCACAAAGTACGTAGCGATCTGGTGCTGATCGTAAGCTGCGTCGCGTATGGGCGATATCGAACCTGGCGCTCGTGTACAGGGTCGCCGGTTCGTTAGGCCGGACGGGAGATGATCCCTCCCGGACGCAGACGTCCCGCAACGTGCCAAAAGAGGATGGCTCCTCCTGCCCTGACGCATTTTGAGCCCGGGAGAGGGTGTCCGGGCTCTCGCCGGAGTCCCGGAACTGCGATGGCGGGAGGTTTTGATGCTGACCTTCAGCACCCCCTGATCTTGCCGAGCGCTTCAGCGGCGGCGTTCTGCACATACTGGCTTTCATGGCCGGTGCCGTTGAGCAGCACGGTTAGCGGCTCCACGGCACGGGGGTCACCGATCTCTCCCAGTGCCCAGACTGCCGTCTGGCGCACGTCCTCGTTCTCATCCTCGAGTGCCGCGATGAGCCGGTCTACGACGCAGGGATCGCCGATCAGGCCCAGCGAGTAGACGGCGCATCGGCGCATCTCTTCATCCTCATCACTGAGCGTCTCGATGAGCGGGTCTATAGCGGGCTGGCCGATCGTTCCCAGCACCCGGACGATCTCATGGTTGATCAGGAGCTTCTTGTACTCTGACCCCTCAGCCTGGAGCGCACTGATGAGCGGTGTCACTGCAGGAGCGCCGATCGTGGCGCAGTTCGCCCAGTTCTCCCTGGCACTCCAGAACCAGGGACCGATCGCATCGCCGGGTCCCGGGATCCAGCCAAGTGTATCCAGCGCCTCGGCTGCGCTCCTGCGCACGTCCCAGTTCTTGTCTTTGAGTAACCCGGCCAGCGGTTCTATAGCGCGAGGGTCACCGATCGATCGCAGTGCGCAGGCGGCACTCCGCCTCACCCGGTCGTCCTCGTCCTTAAGCGCCGCAATAAGCGGGTCCACGGCGGCCTGACCGATCCTGGTGAGGGCCCGGATGGCGCCTTCATTCGCCTGTGTGCTGTCTGCGCTGAGCGTGTTGATGAGTGCGTCCACCGCAGGGGCGCCGATGGCGACAGACATCTCCCAGTTCTCCCTGGCGCTCCAGAACCAGGCGCCGATCGTATCGCCGGGTTCCGGCTCCCAGCCAAGTATGTCCAGCGCCTCGGCTGCGTTTCTGCGCACGCTCCAGTCTGCATCTCTGAGTACCGTGGTGAGCGGGTCCACGGCCCGGCGGTCACCGAACGTTCCCAGCGCCCGGGCTGCCGCCTGGCGCACGCCTTCGTCCTCATCCTTGAGTGCCGCGATGAGCGGCACCACGGCCCGGGGATCATCGATCTCGCCGAGCGCCGCTGCAGCCTTCCGGCGCACGTCTGCGCTCTCGTCATCGAGCGCTCTCGCCAGCGGCTCCACGGCCGGCGAACCGATATTGGCGAGCGCCCAGATGACATACCCGCGTCTCTCCTCGTTCAGGTCCTCAAAGGCTGCAACGAGCGGGTCAAGGGCGGGCAGCCCGATCTTGCCGAGTGCGTCTGCGGCGGACCAGGGCACCCCTATATCCTCATCTTTCAGGACCGTGATGAGGGGTTCCACGGCACCGGGGTCACCGATCACCCCCAGTGCCCTGGCAGCTCCTCGAATGTCCAGGTCCCCGCCGGCAAGCGCCTCGATGAGCGGGTCTATGGCGCGTTCGTCACCGATCCACTCCAGCGCCTGGAACGCAGCCTCGCGGACAGTTTCACTCTCGTCTTTGAGCGCCGAAATGAGCGGGTCTGTGGCACGTTCGTCACCGATCCACCCCAGCGTCTGGATCGCGGATCTCCGGACACCTGGATTCTCGTCCTTGAGTTCCGCGATGAGCGGCTCCACGGCGGGCAGCCCTATCTTCTTCAGCGTCTTGATCGCTGCCCGGCGAATGATTCTGTGTCGGTCCCTGAACGCACCGAGGAGCGGTTCGACCGCAGTCTCTCCGATAATGGCACACATCTCCCAGTCCCCCCTGGCGCTCCAGTACCAGGGATTGATGTCGTCGCCGGGATCCGGCTCCCAGCCCAGCCTGGCCAGTGCTCCGGCAACGCTTCCGCGCACATCCCAGTCCTTATCTTTGAGTGCCGCGATGAGCGGGTCCGTGGCGTGTTCGTCACCGATCGCTCCCAGCGCCCGGGCTGCCGCCTGGCGCACGCCTCCATCCTCATCCTTGAGCGCCTCGATGAGCGGCACCACGGCACGGGGATCGCCGATCTCGCCCAGTTCTTGCGCAGCCTCCCGGCGCTCGCCTTCAGCCTTGCCCAGGAGGGTGGTGATCAGCGTATCTACGTAAGCGGTTGTATCTGGTGACTCAGAAGATGACATAATCGATTCTTTTTTCCTTAGAATCGATAACTGTTTTCATTTTGAATTTTTGAGCGAGATATGGGGTCTGATTGGATGGATACGGATCATTGTATATTAAGTAATCTGCGTGGTTTTCGGCAGTAAAACTGTGTTTTTTGTAATCTTACTCATCTTTGATGCGGGTTGTGCGAAAAAGCTGTGAATCGCCCGGAGTATCTTTGAGGGCGTATCTGCCGGAAGGGTATGATGAGGTGGCCGGGGCGATCTGTTCGAAGTCGAACTCCGAACATTTGCCGGGGAATTTCGAACATGGATGCATTGCACGAGATTGTAGAATCGGTCAGATGTCTGCAGAAAGCGCCCGGAGAACTTGTTGGATGACGATCCTCTGCCTCTGTGAGGTGGATTCCTGACATTTGATGAACTGGTCCCCTCCAGGTTTATATCCGCCGGTCGCCCGATGGAGGAGAGCGGCATCCGCCGATCCGAAAGAGATGATCATCCCATCATCCGCGAGAAGATTCCCGAGATCGCCCACGCCGCTCGACGCCGCCGGGACCTCTCAAACCCGCTCCCCCGGAGTCTCTGTACGCCGGATACCGCTCCCACGCCTGCGCCAATGCCCGGTCGATCGCGAACCCCCCGTTGTCTCCCGCGCTGCAGATCACGACCCCGGCAACGGCCGGGCTCGATCGTTGTGGGTCATATATTGCGTTTTGTGACCCACAACCGCTTCCTGGAATCGGGTTTGTGTATATCGGATCGGGGTTTTGATATACACAAATCTGTTTGCTGGTACCAGAACACTCACAACCGGTCCCCCTCGGTGATGGCGAGCCACTCAGAGCGAGCGTGAGTAGTCCAGCAGGCAATCGTAGCAGAATTGGGTCGCGTTCAGGACTGCCTCGTCACGATCTTCGAAATCGTGCCATCGCCACTCCCTTTCGGTGTAGGGCCGTATGCCGCGTCGCATACCGCCGATGTTCCTCGCATCGTAGCCTGCCTCGCAGAGAATGAGGGTGTAACGGCTCGCCTGTGGGGAGGCGACGTTCAGACCATAGAGGATCCCGATCTCCAGGGTGGCCGAATCGTTGATGCCGTATTCGCCCTCCTCTTCCGGAAGAAGTGGACGATGTGGACCCGGCTCTCCTCGATCAGGGCTCTGGCCAGCCGGAAGTCATAGGCGCGATCGTTCTCTCCGGGTTCCCTCAGGTAAGATGCCGTAAGATCGTATGACACCCGGGCGTTGAACCCCTCACGCTCGCGGAGATGCCGTCTCAACGCCTCAAAGTGCGATCTCCTGAACGAACCGAACAGGCCGACGGTGAGCCCGTCTTTGAGCCTCTCTGCATAACTGAGGTTCCTGTTGAGCCCGGCGAGGAGATCCATCAGAGGGATATCGTGGTTCTCACGGATAACGGATCATAATATCATATTTGTTACTTGAATGCACAAGAATATATATTGGGGTAACAGATGTGGAACTATGTGCGGTCCGGGTGTGAACCATGAATGAGACGATCCTTGAGCGACATTTATCTGAAGTCCCTTCGGTGATCATCAATGCCACGGCTCCCCTGGGGAATAGGAAAGCATGGGCGATCTTCATAGCACTCATCGAGAGGGACGAGGGACTCCGGTTCAACCAGATCCGGGAACTCTTCGAGGCGGAGCCCCCTGAGGTATCGAGGGCCTTAAAGATGCTCACAAACGCGGGGCTCGTCGCCAGGCAGGCTCGCAGCCTCGGCGATGTCGGGAACGCTGAAGCATCGTTCTACGTCCCGACCACACTCGGGAAGGCCCTGATCGCGGCCCTGTACCGGGGGCTCCTGCCGTCGCGGGAGGACGCCGGGCCCGCACGGATGCACTGCCAGGAGAGCCCGTTTGCCACGGGCAGGATCACCGCTTCGGCGCCGGAGGAGGAATAGGTACGTGTCCCTCAAGAGACGACCGGCGATCGAGGTATCGCGGGACCCGGCGTGCGGTGTGACCCCTGTGAACGGGGTCTACGGGACCTTAACCCCCGTTCTCGGGCAGGTGGCGCTCTACTACGATCTGCCCGAGATCCGCGCCGGCGAGGACGGCGAGATGGTCGTTGAAGCCATACAGCGCAGGATTGTCTTTGACGCACGGATGTCGCCCGAAACCTTCCGCTCCATCGCCTGCTGGATGATGGATCAGGTGGAGGACTACGACCGGCAGGAGAGGGAGAACCGATGACTATGGTGGTGACAAAGTCGAGGTTTCCAGGATTGAGGAGCCGCCCCTCGAGGCCCCGGCCTTCCTCGACCTCGCTTGCCCGGATGATCTCTATCCGGTAGCCGATGACCTCCTCGACCGTGTACTCTTCCATACGCACTCGCAGTCGCCGTCCGTTCTCCGGTGCCGGATTGTCAGATGATAACCAGTTGGAGGTGATCGGGAAAAAAGGTTGAACCCGGGCCGCTCGCGAATAACCGATGCCTGTCCCGGGATGGAACAAGACGCTCCTGATCAACGATGGCGCAATAGGGAAACGTAGCATTACCTTTTTAAGCGCCCGGGTCCAGTAGCGTCTCGTATTCCGGTGAGCGGACCATGGAGAGCGTCGACTTCGATCATGCGTACTACATCAAGCTGGGCGAGAAGGGAAAGTGGGAACAGTCGAGCATCGAGGAAGGAAAGATGCGGATCGGCTGGACCAACGTCGCGCTCGTTGATCTCCACCGGGAGAGGTGGGACGTTATCGAGAGGGCGATCCGGCGAAAGGTCAAGAACCCGGGCAGCGCTACCCACGACTTCAACTCCCTCAGGACGATCCACGCCTCGAACCACGGCGACGTCTGGATCACGTTCTCCGACGCGAAGCTCTGGTGGTGCCGGCTCAAGGACGGCCCGATCCTCGAGGACGAGATCTCCAAATTCCGGCTGACCGACGGCGGCTGGCACGACAGGAGCCTGCAGGGGAAGGTGCTCCTCGCAAACACCCTGCCCGGCGCCGTCGCCCAGTTGCAGGCCTTCCGGGCGACGTCCTGCACGGTCGGGCCGCTCGACACCCTCAGGCGCCTGATCAACGACGAGCATACGCCCGAGTATGCCGCGGCCATCGATGCACGGGAAGACCTGATCTGCCGGACTGAGGCCCTGGTCCGGCACCTGCACTGGCAGGACTTCGAGGTGCTCGTCGACCTGGTCTTCTCCGGGGCGGGCTGGAGGCGAAGGAGCGTCGTCGGCAAGACGATGAAGTTTGCGGACATCGAGTTTGAGGACCGGATCAACAACGAGTCCTACCAGGTCCAGGTGAAGTCGCAATCGACCCTTGCCGAGTTTCATGAGTATGCGGATCGGTTCAACCGGGGCGATTTCCGGAGACTCTTCTACGTCGTCCACTCCCCTGACAACGCCTTGGCGACGTACGAGGTGCCCGCGGACTCGGGAGTGGTGCTGGTCCCTCCCCGGCGGCTCGCCGCGATGGTCGTGGACGCGGGGCTGGTCGGGTGGGTGCTGGAGAAGACGGTATGAGCGGCGGTTCTGGAGAGGGGGAATCCTGTCTGAGATGTCATCCGTGCCGGGAGGCATCCGATCCCCGGTTTATCCTTCCCTCTCCATCTCAAGAACACGCCTGTAGAGGGCATCGTGGATCCGGAAGTTCCCCTGCTCCTGCAGCCGGTTCATCTCTTCTGCAAGTGATGCGACCAGCCCTTCACGCTTTGCCTGGATTAAGAGGCCGATAATGCCGGTGACCGGAAGGTCATAGAGCCCTGCTACGCGGCGGGCCTCGGCCTCGTCAAGGAGGAGCACGTCGGGCCTGACCTCGATGGCAAGGGCAATGCTCTCTGCTTCGCCTCACGGCAAATTGGAAATTTGCCTGACAGGGAACTGTTCACAGTTCCGTGGCGTGGAGTTCCTGTTCAAGCAGGCGCACCAGAGCCCTGTTGGAGGGCTCAACCACGCGCAGCCATCCTGACTCACGGGCTCCCCGGATCTCGGTTGCCCCCGGACGATCGCCGCCCTGTTCCACGACCTCCCGCCAGACCGCAGGAGGGATGCATACGGATGTAAAGCGTTGGAGCAGGTTGATACGGCCGATCAGTGAGAAGTGGATGAGCGGCGAAGAATTGCTAACTGCGAGCGGCATAGGCAATGTCCCGGTCGAGGTCCTCGTCGGCGTAATGCCGGGGGATCTTCCGTGCCCCGAGCAGTTCCTCCCACTCCCACCGGGTCATCTCCGCCAGCGCCGCCGCCTTCCCGGAGGAGAGGATGCCCCGCTGGTAGAGCGCCACGGCGAGCTCCCGCTGCAACTCGGCGGCAACGGTATCGGGAGGGAGCCGGAGCGCCTGGACGATATTCTGGGGGACGGTGATGGTAATATCGGTCATAGCCGCTTCACCTGATGAATAAGGGATGGGAGGGAGAACCGATAAATATGGTGGTGAGCGAGGGGCGGAAGATCTTCTCCAGGTGGTGGCTACCTGCCAACGTACCATGAGGTCCGTTGGCCGGAGATTGAAGGCCTGTTGCTGGACGAGGTTTCTGGTGCACTGATGAGAAAGGCATCATTTCATCGAAGATCTGCTCCAGGAGATGCGCAAGAGAGACTATTAAATCGGCGATATGAAGGCGTGAAAAAGAGTTATTCGACCTTCTCAACAACAACGCGTTTCTTGTCTTCCTCTCTCCTCCCCGTGACCTCCCCGATATGGGCCCCAGGAAGTATCAGGTATCAGTAGGGTAATAACTCCAGTCTCGCGAAGGTGAAGAAAACCACAACATCAATATTGACTCTACTAGATTGATCCTTATGGATCGCGAGAGGTATTTTCATTACCCGATAAAATGTCCTCATTGCGGTGAATGCAATATCGGTGGGGGACTTTTCTGTGGTGGATGCGGAAACCTTATCCACATACCACGAATTCTGACGTACCTTGAAAAATTCATCGAATTTAAGGCTCCACAAACTGTTCATAAAACCGAAAACATCGAGAGCATCTTTGCCTGCGAGTTCGAACGACAACCCTTTGGTTATCGCTATACGGCCATGCACCGTGTGGGAACCGGCGATCTCGCTATCAGGTTTTGTGGGTGCTCAACTTGCAAGCGCTTGCAAGGCGAGATTGCGGACTACTTTGCTGCATTTGAGGCAGCATACAACTCCGTGCAGCCTCATAAAAAACTCGCCAAGGAATAGGCCCTAGAGGTGTGGGATCAGAAGAGTGCAGCTGGTCTCGGTCCAGCATATCGATTCGGGATATTGCCCATAAGTTTTACTCCCGCAGATACCTTCCCCCGACCGGCACAAATCGCTCCGGCTTCTTCACCGTATCGTACTCCCGGATCCCCTCAAGTTCGAGGGCCATCCAGGGCCGCTTTCGGGGCGCCTCCTTCCTGACCCGGATCCCCCGCCACCGTTCCTGGCTCGCGACGTAGGCTTTTGCCTCCTCTTTCGTCAGGAAGATCGCGTCGCCGAAGGTCTCGAAGAACGCGAGGGGGTCGTCGTCGATGACGATCCGCCTGATCGTCGCCTGCCCGGCGTAGCCGGTGTCCTCGTGGGACTGGTAGAAGACAAGTTTCATGCCGCTCTGGAGTTCTTTGAAGACGGTGGCGGGTTTGATGAAGACGGTCTTTTTGTCCTTGAAGAACCTGGGCATGAGGTGTTTCGGGACGGGGAAGGTGACGCCGGTGATCTCGGGCATCGGTTACGCCTCCACTCCGGCCCGTTTGAGGATGAGGCGGTAGTCCTCCTCCGGGATCTCGCGCATGGCTATCCTGAGGTGGCCGCTCCACATCGTCTTGTTCGTGATGAATTTGAGATCCTCGATCAGCGGCTTGAACTCAAGTGGTTCAGGGAAGACCGTAACCGGCCGGACCTTCATGCGGTAGGGAAGACCTCGTCGCCCATCTGCGGCGGGGTGACAAAGAGGCGGGAGTGGTCCTCGTAGGGTTCGGAGACGACTTCATAGGCGCCGGTTATCGCTGAGGGGAGTATTGTGTAGTCCTCTTTCTCCTGCCGGACGTACACGAGTATTGTATCCCCGGGCTTCACCCGCTGCATGAGGGTTCTGTTCCGCTTTGGAACTCCCCAGGTGTGCTTCGCATCGAGGATCTTGGCGTTGTCCCGGTTGGAGGAGGCGATCCAGTGGGTCATATGATAGAGTCATTAACTCCACATCATATGAGGTTTGTTTTTGTGATTGATCTTGAGAACTTATTTTTCACGTAGTATCTCTCCCTTACAATGAGCATTTTACTAAAGGATTTCTTGGATCAATCGAAATCAACCAAAAACAATTCCTAACGTTTTTATCGGAGAACAGGGCTATTAAAAACGTGTGCAGTACCGTATCAGCGCTCAACAGCAATATCCCGAGGATGCAGGTTTTTTAAACGGAGTCGGAGTGCACACCGCTCGAACAATAATGTTCAAAGAGATTTCAACCATTCTGAGCACAACCAATGCAGATACTTCGTTCGATGAAATTAAGGGTAAAGTAATCGATGAGAACCTGCTTCAAAAGGCCAGCATCTCCGGGAGACGAAAGTCATTTGCTTACCTGAAGAAGGCATACGGGCTCGATCCCGACATCCCAATTTTCAGAGCGCTCTGCTGGGCGTGGAACGTGAGCGAAGAGGGCGAACGCCCGCTCATGGCGCTTCTCTGTGTTCTCTGTCGCGATGCATCTCTCCGTGTCTCGGCATCTTACATCCTCACCCTGCCTGCTGGAACAGTCGTGGAAAAACAGGTGCTGTCCTCAGAACTGGAGCGCGCATTTCCAAACGTGTACAGCCCGGCGGTGGTCGAGTCGATGACCAGAAACCTGCTCTCATCGTGGACTCAGTCCGGGCATCTTCAGGGGTTTCGGGATAAGAGTCGATCGAAAGCCTCGTCTCGCGCCGGGTCAACTGTGTTTGCGCTTTATATTGCGTCTTTAACTGGATTAAAAGGGCGGACACTCTTTGATTCACTCTGGGTCCGGGCGCTCGATGCAACCGATCGCGAACTTCAGGACTCAATTCACCTGGCATCGAGGCGTGGGTGGCTGAAATATCACGAGAGTGGCGGTATGATGGAGATTACTTTAATACCTGAGATATTCGCCGGGGCGAGAGGTCTATGAGTAAGATTGACGATCTGCTCGCGGCATATCAAAAACAGATCTCGCTCCCCTGGAATGATCTCCTGTCGCCGCAGGAGAAGGTCTGGTTCTGCATTTACGATCCTTCCCAGGAACGCCGGCTCAGGAAGCAGATGGAGGCGTTCGCCATCGTCACCCAAGAGACGGGGCATGACTGGATCCCGATCGACGTTACGTTCCTCTTTGAGCAGTTTCTCGCATCCAACGAGCATCACGAGAAATACTACCGAAATCCCAGGCTCATAAAATTTGAAGAGAAGAACTTCCTTGAGCATCTCTCAAACTACGTTGGGAGCCGGGCCAGTTCGAGTACTTCATCGTCTGTTGTTGCGATCAGCGGCATTGGGGCACTGTATGGCATCATACGTGTCAGCAAGATCGTCGAGGAGATTGTGAAGACCGTCCCGATTCCCGGTCGCCTTCTGGTCTTTTTCCCGGGAGAGCGGGATGGAAGAAATTACCGATTATTAAAGGCGCGGGATGGGTGGAACTATCTCGCCACCCCCATTGAGGCAGAGGAGATGGAGTAATGACAGCAAATTCCCTTACAGTCTTAAATCGCGAGGTATTCTACAACGACCCTACGACCTATGCTCTACCGAACGACGGCGTGGCAAGGGTAGGGCCGCTTCCGGAGGACAGAGAGGACAGGCAGTGGGCTGTCGCCCGTTACGAACTCGAACACTTCGTCTGTGAAGGGTCCTATCACGATGGGCTCAAGAGAATCCTCAATTCGTATCTCCAGAACCTCGATCAGGGATCACAACCCGCAGTGTGGGTGAGCGGTTTCTTTGGGTCAGGTAAATCGCATCTCGTTCGCGTGCTTGAGTTCCTGTGGTCAGATCTCAGGTTTGCCGATGGGGCCACCGCCCGCGGAATCTGCAATCTTCCACCGGACATACAAGAAGCCCTGAGAGAGTTAACGACAGAGGCTCGTCGGACCGGGGGTATCTGGTCCGCGGCCGGGACGCTCTCCAGCGGCGATTCGGACGACCCCCGCCTTGCGGTGCTCCAGGTGGTGCTCCGCTCCGCAGGGCTGCCTGATATCCTCGATATCGCACGCGTGCATCTCTGGCTCGCGCACGAGGGTATCCTCGACGGCATGCGCGAGAAGTTACGGGCGATCGGGAAAGAGAAGGATATGGAACTGCCGTTCGTTTCGGAACATTTTGCGCAGGCCCTTCTCGAACTGAAACCAAAGTTCGCCGAGTCCGCCACACAGGCAACCGAGTTTCTCAGCAACCAGTTCATGACGGATCGCCGGATGACGAACGCCGAACTGATCGGTCTGATGAAGGACGTCTTCCTTCTCAAGGGTTCGGCCAGGGGGCAGGTCCCTCTTGTTCTCCTCGTGCTCGATGAGGTGCAGCAGTACCTGACTATTGGAGAGGGGAGCAAGCAGCTGCTCGCATTTCAGGAGATCATCGAAGCCTGCTGTAAGAGTTTCGGGGGAAAGCTGCTCGTCGTCGCGACCGGGCAGGAGGCCCTCCAGGCGAACGTCCTGCTCCAGAGGCTTCAGGGACGTTTTTCGGTTCCTGTCCAGCTGGAGTCAAAGGATGTCGATGTCGTGCTCCACCAGACGGTGCTTCGCAAGAAGGAATCGATGAAGAAGACGCTACAGTCGGTCTTCGACCAGGTGAACGGGGAGATCTCAAGGCATCTCGGCGGGACGAAACTCGCTCACCAGATGGAGGACGATGACGCCCTCCTCCTCGACTATCCCCTTCTTCCTACCCGAAAGCGGCTATGGGACAGGATTCTGCACGCTGTCGACACCGGCGGCATGAGTACGCAGCTACGCACGCAACTGCGTCTGGCATACGAGGGTTCCCGGAGCACAGCGCTTGAACCTATCGGGAGCGTCATTCCCGCAGACTTCATCTTCAACCAGTTGAGCACCTACCTGATACGGAACGGGCTGCTTGCGGATGAGATCAACGAGATGATCCGGAAGGAGGATGACGGGACACCGGACGGGAACCTCCGGTCACGCGTCTGTGCGCTGATCTACCTCATCCAGTATGTCGACGAGTCGTTCGGGGTTAACGCGAACGCACAGACGTTATCCGATCTTCTGGTCACGGATCTCTCTGCTGGGAGCGAGATGTTGCGGAAGAAGGTTCCCGAGCTTCTTCTGGAACTCAATGACCGCGGCGTGATCAGCGATGTGGGGAACCGGGTCTACCATATCCAGACCAAGGAGGGAAAGGCCTGGGACTCGGATTACCGGACGAAACTTGCGCAGTACAAGGCGGACGATTCGAGAGTCATGTTCAAGCGGGATGAACTGCTCGGCCGCGCGGTTGAAGAGAAGTTGCGTGGGCTCAGCCTGGTCCAGGGGAAGAGCAAGACCCCGCGCCAGACGGAACTTACTGTCTTCGGGTCACAGAAACCAGAGATCGGCACGAAAGTTCCCGTCTGGATTCGCCACGGGTGGGAGGTGCCGGAGTCCCAGGTGAGAACCGAGGCGCAGGAGGAGGGGACCGAGAGTCCCCTGCTCATGGTCTTCCTGCCCCGGATGCACCACAATGAGATCCGGAACGAGATCGCCGGGATGCTTGCCGCCACCGAGATACTTCAGAGCCGGCCGACACCGACGACGTCGGAAGGACATCAGGCCAGAACCAATATCGAGGCGAAGTGCAGGAACCACGCGACGAAACTCGCGGAGTATATTACATCCATTCTCGCGAACACGAAGTTGTATCCCGGGGGCGGGAGCCCGGTTGACTGCCCGGATCTTGTCAAAGCAGTCCACGACGCGGCGCAGAACTCGGTTCTCAGGATGTTTCCCCGGTTCAGTGATGCGGATGCCGTCGGCTGGGAACGGGTGATCCCGAAGGTCAAAGCAGATGCCAGAGCTCCGCTTGAGACGATCGGCTTTGCCCGGGCGACCGAGGAGCACCCGGTCTGTAAAGAGATCCTGCACCGGCTGCACTCGGGTCCAAAGACCGGCAACGAGATCCGGAACGCGCTCGACGCTCCGCCGTTCGGGTGGCCGAGGGATGCGATAGACGGGGCGCTCATCGCCCTCTGTGCTTCGGAGCACCTGGTCGCCACGCTGCAGCGGAAACCGGTTCCCGCGAAGGAGATCGATCGGAAGAGTCTCGGGAAGATGGAGTTCCGCACGGAGACGGTCGTGCTCATAGCTGACGATAAGATCGCCCTGCGGGGTGTCTGCAGTACGCTCGCGATCCCGACTGATAATGTTGCAGAGGTTGAATCCGCACGCAGTGTGCTCGATGCGATAAGTGCGCTCGCC
>ENA-UOOK01002303-UOOK01002303.1-fermentation-metagenome-genome-assembly--contig:-NODE-2303-length-23761-cov-22.111322_pt1 | contig 23761 bp, 13 predicted proteins | sample MGYA00245777_ERZ724023 | MGnify/ENA primary metagenome ERZ724023 (study PRJEB28704, sample SAMN03018312) | fermentation metagenome | biome: anthropogenic terrestrial biome; feature: soil...
ATTTGAGCCAAATAAGAGGAAGAAGAATACAAAAAAGAAACTTTTTGAAGGCGAAAGAAATTTAAACAGATTCTAAATTTTATAACTTATGATAACGACAGACCAACTTAAAGATGTGTTGGAGCGCGAGCATGCGCTGAGGGGATATCTTTGACATCGATGCAAAGACTATCCAATTGGAAGAAGAAGAATTAAGAACGCAATCGCCCGAATTTTGGAATGATGCCAAGACGGCGGAGGCACAAATGAAGGTCGTCCGCGAACTGAAGGGCTGGATCAAGTCGTATAACGAAGTGAAATCGGCAGCCGAGGAATTGCAATTGGCGTTCGATTTTGTCAAAGAAGGAATCGTTTCCGAAGAGGAAGTCGATCAAGCATACGCCCGTGCGGTGCGGTTGATCGAAGACCTGGAGATGAAAAATATGCTTCGCCGCGAGGAAGATCAATTGGGAGCGGTGCTGAAAGTGAATGCCGGCGCGGGTGGAACCGAAAGCCAGGATTGGGCGTCGATGCTTTTCCGCATGTATCAGCGTTGGTGCGAAAGCAAAGGGTACAAGACCACCATTACGAACTGGCAGGATGGCGACGATGCCGGCATCAAGACCGCTACGTTGCAAGTGGAAGGCGACATGGCATACGGTTTCCTGAAAAGCGAGAACGGTGTGCATCGCCTGGTGCGCGTGTCGCCGTACAACGCCCAAGGCAAACGCATGACCTCTTTCGCATCGGTGTTCGTGGTGCCTTTGGTCGACGATACCATCGAGATCGAGATCAGTCCTGCCAATTTGAGTTGGGATACATTCCGGTCATCGGGTGCGGGCGGACAGAACGTCAATAAGGTGGAAACCGGCGTGCGGCTGCATTATATGTATAAGGATCCCGATACGGGCGAGGAGCAGGAGATCGTGATAGAAAATACCGAGAGCCGCTCACAGATGGGTAACCGGGAGAACGCTATGCGTTTGCTGCGCTCGCAATTGTATGATATCGAACTCGAAAAGCGTCGTGTGGCGCAGGCGCAGGTCGAGGCGGGAAAGAAGAAGATCGAGTGGGGGTCGCAGATCCGCAGTTATGTTTTCGATGACCGCCGCGTAAAGGATCACCGCACCAATTATCAAACGTCGGACGTGACGGGAGTCATGAACGGCGATATTGACGACTTTATCAAGGCTTACCTGATGGAATTCGGAGGGGAGAATTGAGACGGGGAGACAGGGAGACGGGGAGACAGGGAGACAGGGAGACAGGTAGACAGGTAGACAGGGAGACAAAGGGACAGAGAGACAGGGAGACAAGGTGACGAGGAGACCCGGAGACCGGGACTGACGACCGGCGACCGGCGACTGAAGACTGGAGACCGGAGACTGGAGACCGGAGACTGGAGACCGGAGACTGGAGACAGATTATTTAAAGATTGAATAGGGAATCATTCATGGATATATTCGGTATACTGCGCCAACGTATCCTCATCCTCGACGGGGCGATGGGTACGATGATACAACGATACAAGCTTCAGGAAGAGGCGTATCGCGGCGAACGCTTTAAAAATGTGGAAACGTTGCAGAAAGGCAATAACGACTTGCTTTCGCTCACGCGCCCTGATGTCATCGATGCCATTCATCGCGAATACCTCGAGGCGGGCGCCGACATTATCGAAACCAACACGTTCAATTCTACGACCATTTCCATGCAGGATTACCAAATGGGACATCTGGTGCGGGAAATCAATCTCGCTTCGGCTCGATTGGCGCGCCGTGCGGCGGACGACTTTACCGCCCGCACGCCCGACAAGCCGCGGTTTGTAGCCGGCTCGATCGGGCCGACGAACAAGACCGCCTCGATGAGTCCCGATGTCGAAAACCCCATGTACCGGGCCGCCGTGTTCGACGATTTTAAGGTGGCGTATAAAGAGCAGATCGAAGCATTGGTGGAGGGCGGCGTGGATTTCCTGCTCATCGAAACCATTTTCGATACGCTCAACGCCAAAGCGGCGATCTTCGCCGCCGAGGAAGTGGCCGCCGAAACGGGAAAAGAAACGCCTATCATCCTGTCGGTGACATTGTCGGATAAAGCCGGCCGCACGCTGTCGGGGCAGACGCTGGAAGCGTTTGTTGCATCGGTGAGCCACGCCAAGCCGTTAGCCATCGGGCTGAACTGCTCGTTCGGCGCATCGGATATGAAGCCTTATGTAAAGGAGTTGGGGCGTATTTCGCCATTCTTCGTAAGCGCTTATCCCAATGCCGGACTGCCGAACCAGTTGGGCGAATACGACGAGACGCCCGACGTGATGGCGCCTCAAATTAAAGAGTTCATCGACGAAGGATTGGTGAATATCATCGGGGGATGCTGCGGCACCACGCCCGACCACATCGCCCGCTACGCCGAGTTGGTGCCGGGCAAAAAGCCCCATGTCCCGCCGGCTCCGGCGCCTTACCTTCGCTTAGCCGGGCTGGAAGAACTGAAGGTGACGCCCGAACTCAATTTCCTGAATATCGGCGAACGGTGCAACGTGGCCGGCTCGCGCCGCTTCTTGCGCCTTATCCGCGAAAAGAATTACGAAAAAGCCCTCGAAATTGCCCGCAAACAGGTGGACGACGGCGCGCAGGTCATCGATGTGAATATGGATGAAGGACTGCTCGACGGCGCCCGAGAAATGACCAACTTCCTGAACCTGCTTGCGTCCGATCCCGATGTGGCGCGCGTTCCGGTGATGATCGACTCTTCGAAATGGGAGGTGCTCGAAGCCGGATTGAAATGCACGCAGGGCAAGAGCATCGTCAATTCGATTTCCCTGAAGAACGGAGAGGCTGAATTTCTCCGTCATGCCGAACTGGTGCAGCGCTACGGGGCGGCCGTCATCGTGATGGCTTTCGACGAAACGGGGCAGGCGGCGAGTTACGAGCGGCGCCTTGAAATATGCAGCCGCGCCTATCGCCTGCTGACCGGCAACGGTTTCGATCCGCAGGACATCATCTTCGACCCCAACATTCTCGCCATCGCCACCGGTATGGACGAGCACCGCCATTATGCCGTCGATTTTATCGAAGCGGTCGTATGGATTAAGGCGAACCTTCCGGGCGCGAAGGTGAGCGGCGGGGTGAGCAACTTGTCGTTTTCGTTCCGGGGAAACGATTATATCCGCGAGGTGATGCATTCGGTGTTTCTCTACCACGCTATCCGCGCCGGAATGGACATGGGGATCGTCAATCCCGCCCAATCGGTCATCTATGAAGATATTCCCGCCGATGTGAAAGAGTTGGCGGAAGATGTGGTGCTCGACCGCCGCGACGATGCCGCCGAACGCATGATGGAATACGCCGAGCGCGTGAAGAACGAGAAGAATCTCGAGCCCGAGCACGAAAAAGTGCAGGAATGGCGCAGCCTGCCGTTGGACGAACGGTTGAGTTATGCGCTGGTGAAAGGCATCGGCGATTTTATGGAGGAAGATATCACGGAGGCGCTGGCCACCTATCCGCGCGCAGTGGATATTATCGACAAGCCGTTGATGTCGGGCATGAACCGTGTGGGCGACCTCTTCGGCTCGGGGAAGATGTTCCTGCCGCAGGTGGTAAAGGCCGCCCGTACGATGAAAAAGGCGGTGGCCGTCCTGCAACCGACCCTCGAGGCCGAGAAAGCGTCGTCGCCCGATGTGCGCAAAGCCGGCAAAATTATACTGGCTACCGTGAAAGGAGATGTGCACGATATCGGCAAGAATATCGTATCGATTGTCCTCGCGTGCAACAACTATGAAATTGTGGACTTAGGCGTGATGGTTCCGCCCGAAAAGATTATCGAGGCGGTGCGGCGCGAAAAGCCTGACATTGTGGGCCTCAGCGGACTTATAACGCCTTCGCTCGAAGAGATGAGCATCGTGGCCAACGAGATGGAAAAAGCCGGATTCCATATTCCGCTGCTTATCGGCGGCGCCACCACCTCGAAATTGCATACGGCGCTGAAAATCGATCCGAAGTACGACAACGGCTCGGTGGTGTATGTGAAGGATGCTTCGCAAAGCCCCGCCGCTGTGGCGAAACTGCTCAATCCCGAAACGTCGGTGGGCTATTGCGCCTCGGTGCGCGAAGAATACCGCGTGCTGCGGGAAAGCGCCTTGGAGAAGAAAATCGATTTGGTGTCGTTGGAAGAAGCGCGGCGCAATCCGTTCCGTATCGATTGGGAGCGCTTTACGCCGGCTCCGCCGCTCACAACCGGACGGCAGGTGTTGCCGCATATCGATGTGAAGGAGATTATTCCCTATATCGACTGGAAATTCTTCTTCCATAGCTGGAAGATTTCGGCCAAGTTTGCCAGCCTCAGCACCATTCACGATTGCGAACATTGCCGCGCCCAATGGTATGCCTCGTTTCGCGACGAGGAACGGGCTAAAGCGCGCGAAGCCGCCAAACTCTACGACGATGCCCGTGAGTTTCTGGGCAAGTTGGCGAAAAGCAACGCCGGCTACATCCGTGCGGTTTACGGAATCTACGAAGCGTATAGCGAAAACGATACGGTGTTTATCGACGGGAAGGCATTCCCGATGCTTCGCCAGCAAAAAAGAACCGATAAAAACGAATACGTGTGCCTGAGCGATTTCATCGCCCCCGCTTCGTCCGGCAAAACAGACTATATCGGGGCGTTTGCCGTTACCGGGGGAGCCGGAGCCGACCCGCTGCTGAAGATGTACGAAGACGAAGGCGACGAATATGCCTCTTTGCTGGTCAAATCGCTGCTCGACCGCCTTGCCGAAGCCGCTACCGAATGGCTGCATGCCCGCATGCGGCGCGAATATTGGGGATATGCGGCGGACGAAAACCTGACCATCGCGGAAATGCTTTCCGTGAAATATCAAGGCATCCGTCCGGCGGTAGGATATCCGTCCATTCCCGATCAATCGGCCAATTTCCTGCTGCATGACCTCATCGACTCAAAGGAGATCGGCATTTCGCTCACCGAAAACGGCGTGATGTTCCCCAACGCTTCGGTAAGCGGATTCTTTTTCGGACATCCTTTGTCGAAATACTTCGCCATCGGGCCCATATCGGAAGCGCAGATGGAAGATTATGCCTTGCGGCGGGGTGTCCCGGTGCAAGATATCCGCAAGTTCTTACTCGCCAACCTGCCATAAATAATTAGCAAATTAGCGAATTAGCAAATTAGCAAATTAGCGAATTAGCGAATTAGGGAATTAGGGAATTAGGGAATTAGCGAATTGTTTTCTTTTGTATCTTTGCAACCGATTCGATAAATAGAATATGAGAAGTTTTGGTAGTGATAATCATTCGGGCGTGCATCCGCGCATCATGCAAGCCCTTTTCGACGCAAATGCCGACCATGTGCTCGCTTATGGCGACGACCCTTATACCCGTCAGGCTCAAGAGGCTCTGGAAGAGCTTCTGCAAGGCCATGCATTCCACCCGCTGTTCGTTTTCAACGGCACGGGCGCGAATGTCGTTGCCCTTGAAGCCTGCACGCTTCCTTTCCACAGTATTTTATGCGCCGACACCGCCCACATTGCGGTAGACGAATGCGGCGCCCCGGTGAAACTGACGGGCGCTTCGATAAAAGAAATCCCAGCGGACGACGGGAAGTTGACGCCCGAACTCGTAACGCCTTTCATTCACGGTTTCGGCTTCGAACATCACTCGCAGCCGAAGGTCATCGCCATTTCGCAATCGACCGAACTGGGAACGGTATATACGCCCGAAGAGGTGTCGGCTTTAGCCGCATTGGCGCACCGCCACGAGATGTATTTGTTTATGGACGGAACGCGTATCGCCAACGCCTGTGCCGCCGTAGGGTGTTCGTTGAAAGAAATGACGGTGGATTGCGGCGTAGACCTGTTTACATTCGGCGGCACGAAGAACGGGTTGATGATGGGCGAGGCGGTCGTGCCTCTCCGGCCGGAGTTTGCCGAGAATTTGAAGTATTACCGCAAGCAAGCGACGCAGTTGTTCTCGAAGATGCGGTACCTGTCGGCGCAATTCATTCCGTACATCGAGGAAGGCCTCTGGCTCGAAAACGCCCGCCGTTCGAACGCCGCCGCGCGCCGCCTGGCATCCGCGATGGCTACGATAGACGGTGTGCGCGTGACGCGGCCTGTAGAGGCGAACGCCGTGTTTTTTATTATCCCAAGGGAAATCGTGGACGCCCTTCGCGAACGTTATTTCTTTTACGAATGGGACGACTCCATCGGCGAGATGCGCCTGGTCTGTTCATGGGACACCAGCGACGAAGACATCGACGCCTTTATCGGCTGTCTGAGGAAATTGGCGATTCCATAATTCAATTAGCAAATTAGCACATTAGCAAATTAGCACATTAGCACATTAGCACATTAGCAAATTAGCAAATTATTTTTCATGTTCGATTTTTTAGACCAATCCCCTTATTTATTGCCCCTGATGATTTTCTTCGGTAGGATTATCGATGTGACATTGGGGACGCTGCGTATTATCTTCGTTTCGAAAGGTGAACGTTACAAGGCTCCGCTGATCGGATTCTTCGAAGTGTTCATTTGGGTCGTTGTCATCTCCCAGATTCTCTCGCGAGCCAACGACATGACCGCTTATCTGTCGTATGCGGCGGGGTATGCCACCGGCAACTTTATCGGCATCCTCATCGAACAACGCATTGCTTTCGGTATCGTATTGTGCCGTATCTATACCAACAAGAACGGTTTGGACGTGATCCGGCTGCTGAAGGAGTGCGGACATGGAGCTACTTTGGTGCATGGAACCGGCTCCGTGGATAAGGTCGACATTATCGAAACCGTCATCGAACGCAAGGAGATGAAAGGCATTGCCCAAAAGCTTACCCAATTCGACCCTAACTTGTTTTATGTGATTGAAGATGTGCGCACCAAGCAGAACGGGATCTTTTATAAACGCCCCAGCATTTTCTCCCGTTGGCGTCCGGGAAAATGAACGGTCGACCCATTTGCCATTGACGGATGCCTTTGCAGAACGTTGTTGGGCGGGCGCTCCTTCTAAATCGGCCGGTGTGCGGTTGTCGCTATTCATTGAACGGCCGGAATAGGCCGCTGAAGCGCCTGAAGATATCATTGAACGGCTTGGAGATGTCAATGAAGCATCTAAAGATGCCGCTGCATCGCTTAAAGATATCGCTGCACGACCTAAAACTGACAATGAAGCATGTAAAGCTGCCATTGAGGCACCTGAAGCTGCCATTGAAGCATACAAAGCTGCCATTACGTCATCCGAAACTGACAATGAAGCATGCTCAACTACCATCGAAACACCCAAAACTGCCATTGAGGCAGTCTCAGCAATCATTGAATCACTCTGAACGGTCATTGAATCGGTTTCGACGGTCATTGCCCGGTTTTTACCGGCTGCATAACGGTTCCGCGGTCACTATCGGCTATGATATTTAGGAACGGACAAACAAAATTTTGAGGGATTGGAGGATGATCTCTTTGTCGGCCGTGGGGCGCAGCAAAAGCATCAGCGTATTGTCGGCGGGGATGGCGCCCATGATGCCCGGAATGTTGTTTGATTCGATATCGCAGGCAATCCCCCGGGCGTATCCGGGAGGTGTTTTGATGACGGCGACTTGTCCCGAGAACTCGATATTCAATGTTCCCTGCCGCAAGAATGGCATCACCATGCCGTGTTTATCCCTCGGCGAAGGGGGCAGTTGCATCGAAGGCAAACGGTACACGTAGTTTCCCGCGGCGTCGGGCGTTTTAGCCACCTTCATTTCGCGAAAGTCGCGCGAGAGCGTGGCCTGTGTGGGCTCGAAGCCCAGGAGTGAAAGATGATGCAACAATTCGTCCTGACTGTCTATAGCCGACCGCGAGAGTATTTGCGCGATCGCTTCCTGCCGTTCTTTTTTATCGTTCTTGGCCATAAACGGTTATTTACCCCCGAAAGTGAATTCCAACGGGATGGGAGCCGGAACCTTAATAGGCGTTTCGCCGACCAGCACTTTGGGCCAAAGCTTCACCGTGACCTTGGTTTCATCGGAAATGATGCCCAGAAAAGCGCCCATCTCTTTCGCCACCCGCTCCTGCGAATAACGGTTCATTAAGGTTTTCAGGTCGACCCCTACCGATATGGGAAGCGTCTTGGTTTCGTTCGGAGCCAAGTCGAACGGGATATCGATTTTCCCTTGCGCAAAATCCAGTTCGTTAATCGCGATGCTGTAATCGAGAGCATTGAGGAACGCAGCTTTTTGGTTGGGGTTTTTCACATCGATATTAAGCGTCATGTTAAAAGGGATGGCTTGAAGGTTTCCCCCCGCCAATATGGTCGAAATAGACGCCAGGCTCGACAGCGAGATGCTGGAGGCATTGCCCAGGTTGATTCCGGCGAGTTGGATATCGCTCAGCGAACGGTAGCTATATTCGCATTGAGAGAGGTTATAGGCGCCTCCGATTTGATTTAATACATCGCAACTGTTGAATACAAGAGCAGCGAAAATAAAAACGATTATTTTTTTCATCTTTTGTTCGTTATTTACGGGCTGCAAGCCATTTTGTCCGGTCGTTTGGAGGCTATAGTCTCCGGTCTTTAGTCTCCGGTCTCCGGTCTTCAGTCTCCGGTCTCCGGTTTACTTTGTATTGTCTGCCGTCTTTTGACCGTTGACGGGTGATCCTTAACCGATACCTTTCAAAATTACCTGCGAAAGTTTAGTCTGTTACTAATGTGTTTACTTGATGGTCACCATCGTCGCCCCGTAGCCGTATTCCTGAAACGATGCGTCCTGATGGTAGCATTTCTTGTATTTGTTTTGTAATTCCTTTAATATCGCATTCTTTAATACGCCGTTGCCTTTTCCGTGAATGAACACGATCTTGGCGTTTTTCTCCGCCGCATGCGCTTCCATCGCCTCGTGGAACTTTTGCAGTTGGTATTCCAGCATGTCGGCGTTTGTCATGCCCGCCGTCGTGTCGAGCAGTTGATCGATATGCAAATCGACTACCAACGGCGCTTGTTGCTCTTTCTTTTCGATGCGCTGCCTGCGCGGGCGGGCGGGAGCGGGGCGCTCTTTTTCGATGATGGCGCGCTGCACGTCGGTGGCCGAGACAAGCAGTTGATGCTCGGGGACATCGTTGCGGGCGATATAATACACCAACGCATCTTCATCGAAGTAATCGTTCTCCCGGAAACTGTGCAGCTTGTAGAATTTCACCGTGTCGACAGCCAGTTCCACCGAATAGGGCTGTTTGATACCGAACGGTTTATGATGTTTAAAAGCGATGAACTGTACACAAATCTTTTCGATCTCGTTGAGTTGCGTTTTGTCGAACTCCTCCATGAAAATCTTGGTGTTGGGCTCCACCGAACCCTGATAGCGGCATTTCCAGGCGCTGTTTTCGCGGCTGAGATAGGTGAAGAACAGGTAATAATTGCTGTCGTTAACGAAATAGCATTCATACGACGTGTTGGAGAGGGTCTTTACGTCGGTCGGAAGGTAAGCCAGGCAGGCCGTTATTTTTTCACCTTCCACCGTTTCGGCGGGCTCATCGTCTTCGGGGGTTATCCGGGGCAAGTCGGGCGAGGATTTCTTCTGCCCGGCCTGCTCGTTTTCCGTTTCGGTTTCGCTGAGTTTTTTATTTCCTTCGGAAGCGACAACCACACATTCCGAGGCTAGTACGGGGACATCGAATCCGTTTTCATCTTCAACGATGACCACTTGTTTGTTGAGGAAGCCTTTTACTTTTCCTCCTCCCACCGAATTCAGGAAGCGTACCGTGTCGCCTGTTTGTAATTTATTCATTTGCTCTATGCTTTGTTTTGTGTATGCAACGAATTCATAAGATAAAAAGGTTTTGCGTCGTTGCTTATTTTTGTTCCGTGTTGCAAAGTTGACTATTTTTGTCGGATTATTCATATAATATTCCGAAAAAAGAAGGCGTACGATAGCCAAAAAAATGAAAAAAGAAGAGATAGAACAACTTCGCATCGGTGATTTCCACTACGATCTGCCCGACGGGCGCATCGCCAAATATCCCGTCGAGCCGCGCGATGCGTCGAAATTATTAGTTTATTCCGGCAGGACGATCACCACCGCTGTTTTTCGCGATTTACCGGCTTTTCTTCCGCCGGAAAGCCTACTTGTTTTCAATAATACCCGGGTCATTCATGCGCGCTTGCTCTTTCGCAAACCGACGGGGGCCGTGGTGGAAGTGTTTTGTCTGTCCCCTTTGGTGCCCGAAGAGTACAATGTGAATTTTCAGCAACGGGAGCGGTGCGCGTGGTCGTGCATGATCGGCAATGCGAAGCGCTGGAAAGACGAATCCTTGCAAATGGAGGTGGCATCGCCTGCGGGCTCGCTTACACTCGTAGCCCGGCGGAAAGGAACCTTCCCGTCGGGAGTCGCCGTGGAGTTTTCGTGGAACGATCCTTCGTTTACGTTTTCGGAAGTGTTGGAGTTTGCCGGGAAACTGCCCATTCCGCCGTATCTTAACCGGGCGTCGGAAGAAAAAGACGACGAAACCTACCAAACGGTGTACTCGCACGTCGAGGGTTCGGTCGCCGCGCCTACAGCCGGATTGCATTTCACGGCGGGAGTGATGGAGAAACTACGGCAAAAGGGTTTGTCGACGGTCGAAGTGACGTTGCATGTCGGGGCCGGAACGTTCAAACCGGTAAAGTCGCCCACTATCGGAGGGCACGGCATGCACACCGAGTGCCTGTCCGTGTCGCGCGACGCCATCGCTTCGCTGCTTGCCCATAACGGCAAAACCATTGTGGTGGGAACGACATCGCTGCGCACCGTCGAGAGCCTGTATTATATCGGCGCCAAATTATATCGCCGTCCCGACGCCCTGCCGCACGAGCTCTCCGTGTCGCAATGGGAACCGTATGAACCGGACGAGGAGATTCCACCGAAGACTGCTTTGCAAAGCATTCTCGATTATCTGGACCGTCACGGCGAGGAGCAATTGATTTCGTCCACGCAGATTCTTATCGCCCCGGGATACCGCTTTCGGTATGCCGATGCGCTGGTGACCAATTTCCATCAACCGGAGAGCACCCTTCTGCTTTTGATATCGGCTTTTGTGGGAGATGACTGGCGACAGATTTACCGGTATGCCCTCGATAACGGTTTCCGCTTTCTTAGTTACGGCGATAGTTCGCTGCTCTGGAGGGAATAGATTGAAGGAAGATCGAAGGAAGATCGATGAGAGATTGAAGGAAGATTGACCGGCGACCGATGACCGAAGACTGGAGACCGAAGACTGGAGACTGTAGACTGGCGACCGATTGACCGGCGACCGGCGACCGATTGACCGGCGACTGTAGACCGGACCCTTCGACAGATTTAAAAAAGTGTGCAATTACAAAGCGTTTTACGTGTTTTTTTTGTATTATTGCAGTTTGAAATAAATCCACATAACACCAACAAAGCAATTGGTTAAGAAAGTCGTTAAAATATTCGCTATTATTATAGTAACTATCATACTATTGAATGTAATTCTTTTCCTTACATTCAGTATTCCTTCCGTTCAGAAGTACGCCGCCGATTTCGCATTGAAAAAGCTCAAGCCCATGATCGGTACGGAGGCATCGATTGACGGCATCCGCATCAAACTATTTAATACCGTCGAGTTGAAGGGCGTTTATCTCGAAGACAAGCAGCAGGATACGCTTTTCTATGCCGGTACGCTGTCCACCCGTATCCATCCGTGGGATTTGCTCGACAACCGGGTATCGGTCCGGAAAGTTGCGTTGGAGAACTTCACCGGAAGCGTTTATCGTGAAACGCCCGAGGCGCCGTTCAATTTTCAGTTTCTCATCGACGCTTTCGCCGGAAAGGATAAAGACACCACGCAGCAAAAAAAGGAAAAGGCGCCTTGGCATATCGTCGTCGAAGATTTGTTGTTGAAGAATGGTTCGTTACGTTATCATATCCTTTCGGAGCCGGAAACTCCGGGGAAATTCAATGCCGCGCATATCGATGTGAAAGGATTGCAATTGCGCGCATCCGCCGACTTCCTCCGCGTGGAAGATATGCGCGCGCAGATAAAGAAGTTGGAGTTTACCGAACATTCGGGAATACAACTCACCCGTTTCCAGGCGGATGTGAGGGGAAAGGACTCGCTGTTTTCAGGCGATAAGATTCTTGTGTCGTTTAATGATTCGGAACTCGAAGTGAAGGAGGCCTCGTATCACTTGTCTTCGAAAGCCTTTGTGGTGAGGGCGAAAAGCGATCATATCGATGTGCGGAATGTCGCTCTCTTTGCCGACGGCTTCGGGCATCTCGGCAAGCCGCTGTCATTCGACATCGATGTGAAAGGGCAATTGCCGCAAGTTGAACTGCAAAAGCTGACGGCCTCCTACGGTTCCGGTACGAAAATACGGATGGAAGGCATGCTTTCCGATTATTCCAACTATAACGACAGTAAAATCAATCTGAACATACAAGAGGCAACCGTTTCGCCCGACGATATGGAGGCTTTCGCCGCGGTCGGCTCGCCGAAACCTTTGCCCGAACAATTATTCGCCTTGGGGAATATCTCGTTGCGGTTGAAAGCGCAGGGAAAGATGAGCCGTTTTGCCTACGACGGCGCTCTTCGCACTTCGCAAGGCAATGTATCGTTATCGGGACAAGGGATGCTTGGGAAGGATTTCAAATCGTTTTCGTTCGAAGGGCCTGTGAATGCCGATAATATACAAATGGCGAACATTATGGGGGAAGAACTCGGCGTGGACGATGTCACTCTGGCTACCCACATCCGGGTGGCTTCCGATAGCCGTAAACAATTGTCCGCTTCGGCTGACGGGAGTATCGTTTCCGCTTTATACAAGGGCTATCAGTATACCGATTTGTTTTTCGACGGCAGTTATTCCCCCGATAAGATTGCCGCTCATATTCATACCGATACCGAACGCAACAAGCTCGACATTTCCGCGGATATGACCATGGGGGGCGATCAGGCGATTCTGGTAAAAGGCGTCATCGACAAACTCGACCTGAATCCGTTCGTGACCATCGAGAAATGGGAGAACCCTTCGCTCACCACGCGTATCGACGGACAGTTATCGGGAGGCTCCATCGATAATATGGTGGGTACCGTCGTCATCGACAGCACGTCTTTATCGGCGGCTTCTTTTATTTACAATCCCGGGCCGGTTTATTTACAGGCGCTGGCCGATGAAGGAGAGGGAAAGAAACTCCAGCTTTATTCGTCGTTTCTCGAAGCCGAACTATCGGGCGATTATTTCTTCTCTACGGCGGGACGCGAGTTGATGGCGGCGTTGCATCCGCATCTGCCTTCCCTCATTCCCCAGCCCGAAGAGGCCGAACCGCTGGAAGGCCTGAATAACTTCCGGTTTACCGTCAACCTGAAAAATACGGAGGATTTATCTTATGCGCTTTCCTTGCCGTTTTATAACGTGGAGCCGGCGACCATACAGGGAAGTGTGGATATGGTTTCGGGGCAATCGGTGGTGATGAACGCGCATGTTCCCCGGCTGATGTTCGGAAATAACGATATACGCGAAACGAAAGTAACCCTTCAGAGCGGCCCGGCGAAAGGTATCGCTATCGAAGCCAATACCTATCTGGTGCAGGACGACGGTTATATCAACGCCCGCCTCAATACCGACGTGGCCTCTGACTCGCTCATGAACCGTTTGTTTTTCGACGTGCAGAACAGTGTCGCGCAGGCCAACGGTCAACTTCAGATTGGGCTGCAACTCGATCGGGATGCGGAAGAGCAGTTGATGGCGGCCATCCGCTTTTACTCTTCCGACGTACTCTTCAATAACAAAACCATTTCCTTCAGCGATGCGACCATTGATTACCGCAAAGACCATATCGACATCCGTAACTTTGGAATGAGGGAGCGCGATATGTTGATTCTCGGCATTGAGGGGATTGCTTCTAAAACTCCCTCCGACAGTATCCGCGTATATTTTAATAATACCGAGCTGTCGAACCTCCTGGCCGCCTTCAACGTAAGCAATATCGAGGGAGCCATCAACGGTGATATCTTCATCTCCCAAGCCTTGGGCGATCCCAGAATACGCACCGAACAATTGCGCATCGACGACATTAAAGTGTATAACGAGCCTGTGGGCACCTTTCATGTCGATGCCCGGTGGGACAACCTCCATTCGGGACTCGGGCTGGATGCCTATCTGGACAATAAGACGGGCGTCCGTCCCCTTGAGGTGAAAGGCTTTATCCCGACCGGCGACACCATCCGCCAACCGATGAACGTAAAATTAAACATCCGCGATTTTGCCTTAACGACCTTCAAACCTCTGACAACAACTATCTTCAGCGATTTGTCGGGAAATATCAATTCCGATATATCCGTGACCGGCAGTGTTTCCGAGCCGGAGGTGAAAGGTTGGCTGGGTATTGACGGCGGAATGATGAAGGTGGCTTATACCGATGTCACCTACCGTATTTCCGATACCATCCATGTGGATAAAAGCAATATCGGATTGAACAACCTGGTCATTTACGATGAGGACAACCATACGGCTACGTTGAGCGTATCGTTATCGCATAGCAATTTCGGGCGCATGGTCTATAATGTCGGGTTTGAAATGAACGATTTCCTCTTGTTGAACAATTCGCGCCGCACCGACCTGATGGCCTATGGTACGTTGCGCTTGTCGGGAAACATCAAGGTGTCGGGATCGCAGGCCGGGATATTCGGCGATGCGTTTGTCTCTTCTTCCTCCCGCTCGGATGTGACCGTCGTCATCCCGCAGTCGGCCGCCACGGCCGAGCAATACAGCGGCGTGATATACATCAACACCCCGACCGAAAAAGAAGACTCGTTGTCCTTCCTCCGGAAAAGAGAGGAGGGGAAATCCAACGCCAAAAGAACAAGCTCCGCCAACAGCATGCCCATAAACATGCGGGCAATCGTCAACCTTACGCCCCTGTTGCGGACCAAAGTTTTTATCAATCCCACCACGGGCGACGCCCTCGATGTGAACGGTACCGGAGAAATGACCATTTCGTATAATTCGAAAGCCGTGTCGCCTATGCAAATCCATGGCGATTACGTCATCGAAGAAGGGAAGATTCATTATAATCTTCTGCAAAACTTGCGGGCGATCGATTTCAATATCCGCAAGGGAAGTACCCTCACCATGATCGGCGACCCGATGAACACGCGCTTCAATATTATTGCATATCATCAGGTGACGACCGATTTGGCCACGCTCAATACGAGTTTTACAGCCGAGCTCTCCAATACCCGAGTTCCCGTGAATGCGCTGCTCGAAATCAGGGGCGATCTGCAACGGATGGATCTGCAGTACGGCATAGAATTACCGGATGCGACGAATGACATGCAGCAAAAAGTGAATAGTTTGATCAGCACGGAAGAGGCGAAGATAAGGCAGTTCGCCTCGTTGGTCGCCACGGGTAGCTTTTTTTCTTCGGGTGGAGATACCCAGAATACGAATCTCGGTACAAACATGTTTACTTCGCTGGCGGCAACAGGCCTGACGAAAGGATTGGATGCCTTGTTTGCAAGGGCTTTGAAAAATAACTGGACGGTGAGCACCAATTTCGAGTCGCAGGACGGTACGTTCGATAACGTGCGTATGGGCGTCGATGTGTCCACCCGTTTGTTTGACGACCGCCTCCGCATTACGACCAACTTGAGCTATGGCGACCAAAGCACGTTGAATACCGACCAGGCATTCATGGGTGAGTTCGAGGCCGAATACGATATCAATAACTGGTTGATGTTGCGCGCTTATAACCGTGCCAACCAACGTTTCTATCGCCGTTCACCCTTTACACAGGGCGTAGGGGTGGTGGTGACCAAACAGGGACACACCTTTAGGAATCTGTTCCGGTTTGATTTTCGCCGGAAGGAGAATGAATAAATAATGTTTGACGACTGTGAAATGAAGAAATATATAGTTTACCTGGCTTTCTTTTTAGGATGTATCGCTTGCGAAACCACGAAATACGTGCCGGAAGGAAGTTATCTGCTCGATAAAGTAAATATCAATTCCGACGTGAAAAGTATCGGCAACTCGCAACTCAAACCGTATTTGAGGCAGAAGCCCAATAGTTCCCTGCCGGTGTTGGGAAAGGTGCGGCTGCATATATATAGTATTCCCGATAATGATTCTACTTGGTTGAACCGGCAGTTGCATAAATTCGGCGAGCCGCCCGTTTTGTATAGTTCGCAGTTAACCGAGGTATCGGCGGAACAAATGCGCCAGTATCTTCACAATAAAGGGTATTTGAGGGCGAGGGTCGATACGTCTTTGGTGAAAAAAGAAAAGAAAGCGCTGGTCAGTTATCAGATTACGGGAAACGACGCTTATCACGTGCGGAACTTCCGCGATACGATTCAGTCGGCCGATACCACCATCTATTCCATCTTGTCCGAGTCGCGCAGGCTGCAAGTGATGAAGGAAAAAGATATTTTCGATCTCGAAGTGTTGGAAGAGGGACGTGTCAAACTGGCTGATGAATTGCGCAATCGCGGCTATTACAATTTTAATCAGGAGAATTTCTACTATTTAGCCGATACGACGCTCGGCAACCGGGAGGTCGATTTGACTCTCGGAATGAATAATCCGACCGATAGTACCTTGCACAAGCGGTATACCATTGGTAACGTCACGGTTATTAATGGTATAGATCCTGTTATATTGCAGGATTCCTCCCGGCATCATGCCTTGGATACCATTGAGTATCGAGGAATGAGGGTGGTCTCCGAAAAAGAGAAGTTCTTATTGCCTCAGGCTATCTATTATAATAATTTTGTTCGTCCGGGACGGCTCTATTCCGATCGGCTCGTCGAAAGAACCTATTCGTCGTTGAGCCAATTGGGTTCGGTGAATCAAACGAGCATCAATTTCACCCCAGTGGTGAGAAATGACTCTAACTTTTTAGATGCGAATATTTTGCTGGTGCCCGGCAATTTGCACTACATGCAGTTCGGTGTCGACGGAACCCATTCGGCGGGTGACTTGGGGGTGGCGACAAACCTCACGTATGAACATCGGAATTTGTTTAAAGGGGGCGAACGGCTTCGCTTGCGCCTCAATGGTGCGTATGAGTTTATCTCGGCTACCGATAGTACCGACCTCCTCGATCATAGTTTTTACGAGTATGGCGCGGAAGCTTTTTTGTCGATTCCCCAGTTATTGCTCCCCTGGTTGATGAAGCGCCTGAAGGATCGTCCTTCCGCTTCGACCGAGTTTTCTATCGGAGCCAATTTCCAGAACAGGCCGGAATATTTGCGCCAGTTCTTCAATTTATCTACCCGACTGCAATGGTCTGCCTTGAACTGGCAGGTGACCCATGAGGTCAATCCGGTGGACATCACTTATATACGGATGCCCAGAACTTCCCAAAGGTTTAGGGATTTGTATCTGAACGACGACGCCAATCCTATCCTTCGGTATAGTTACGAGGAACAGCTTATTGTCAGAACCGCGTATAGCATTAGTTATACGAATGCTTCTTTCCGGCATACTCCCCTCATTCCTTTCCGTCTGCGTGTCGGGGGCGAAGTGGCGGGCTGGATACCGAGAATTGTGACTTCTCTCAACAAAAGTAAAACCAATGATGAGGGCTATAAGAAAATTCTCGGAACCCGCTATGCCGAATATGTAAAGGGGGATATCGATTTTGCGCCCGTATATCGACTGAATGAAAACAGTACGTTGGCGGCGCATATTGCCGTCGGGGTGGCTTATCCGTATGGGAACTCGGTGGTATTGCCTTTTGAAAAACGCTATTACGGCGGCGGCGCCAATAGTGTCAGGGGGTGGAGCACGCGTACGTTGGGGCCGGGAATATATGGTAGCGATACGTTACGATACGACTTTGCGAACCGTACGGGGGATATCCGCCTCGATATGAGCGTCGAGTACCGGAGGAAGCTCACCAAAATGTTCGAATTGGCCGGCTTTATCGATGCCGGAAATATCTGGACCATTAAAGACTATTCCGGTCAGCCGGGAGGTTATTTTCAGTTCTCTGAATTTTATAAACAGTTGGCGATTGCCTATGGTGCCGGTGTCCGGCTCGACCTGAACTTCCTGCTGTTGCGTTTCGATTTCGGTATGAAAGCGCATAATCCCGCTATGCCCGAAAACCAACGATGGACAATCTTTAAACCTAAAATGAGGCGCGATTTTGCCTTCCACTTCGCTATCGGATATCCTTTCTAAAGGAATTAATCAATCGGAATTTGTATAAATGTAATAAATAGATTATTCAAGTTTCGCAAGCCATATCGTTGCACCTCACCTTCGCCTCCCGATGTTTTGTGACCCGGTATCGTTCTTGTTCGCTAAAAGAGTAGAACTCGCTTCGCTCAAACAGCTCCTCTTTTTACGCTCATTGCGAACGCCGGGTCCCCACAAAACATCTAAAGGGCTCCGTTTGAGTTGCAACGATTACAAACACACTTGCGAAACTTGAACAGATTATTATTTCTCAGTATGTTGTCAATGAAAAATTTGTGAAGAAATTGGATTCGGCGGATTTATACGAAATGCGAGTATCCGTTGGACACAATGAGTATCGTACATTGTACAAGAGTGATTTTATTACATTCTTTTCTAAAAAAAGACAGCAAACAGTATCGCAAAGAAATAGCAAAAGCGCAGGAAATTTTAAATCATTATAGGGTATGAGTACAGTAAAAATAAATACGGAATTAGTGGATCGATTGCCGACGGCGAATAGTTTATTGGAGGAGAAGTACGGAGAATATGGCACACAAGCGCGTGAGGAGTTTTCCGTGAAAGCTCGCGCATGGTACTTGGGCGAAATATTAAAAGAGAAGCGCAAGGAAAAAAAATCACTCAAAATGAACTTGCGAAACGGATCGGAAAGAAACGAGAGTATATTGCATTGTTGGAAAAAGGTGAAACCGATATGCAGCTATCCACTTTTTTAAGTATATCGGATGCGTTGGGACTGCAGATTAAATTGACGGAATTATTATAGTATGGGTAACCGATTTACTTGCGATTTCGCCCTACACTTCGCTATCGGATATCCTTTCTAAAAGGATTCAACAACCGGAATTTGGATGAATGTAATAAATAGATTCCTTTTGCGTAAGAGATAATCTAATGACGTCCAAAGATAAGTTGATAGATCGGTTTAAAAGTCTTCCTAAAGATTTTACATTTGAGGAATTGGTAAAATTGTTAGGTTTATTCGGGTTTGAACAAAGCAATAAAGGGAAGACATCCGGTTCGCGTGTGCGATTTATGAATATGGATAATTTAGAATATAAAGGTTATTATGGTACTGTTGAGTACAGTAAGGCAGATAATTGTCTCTTCGGTAAAGTTCTTGGAATGACGAAAAACAGCATTACCTATGAAGGAATCACCTTAGACGAATTGAAATCTGATTTTGAGGCGGGCGTCGATAGTTATCTGGAAGGTTGTGACGAATTGGGCGTTAAGCGGGGCTATCCATCAATACTTTTATAAAGAGAATATTAGAAGAGAAAATCTATTCTAATAAATATTGAGTATAATAAAATGCTTTTTGTCCGGAGCGTAAAAAACCTTTCAGTCAATCACAGAACTTAATAGCCCTGCCGTTCTATAGGGAGGGGTTGCCGATAGGCATTTGCATAAATGTAGCAAAATTACGAATCCTTTCGCACTCCTTTTGGCACAAAGGTTTGAAATAGTGCGAAGAATAATAGCGTAGTTGGTCGTTGAATGTAGTATTAAATATTATCGCGAATCCTCTGAAATCGGTTCTGGTAAAAGAAAAACCCGCCTTGTGAGCGGATTGTGAAAGTTTGAATAGTTGTCTTACCAAGATTCGAACTTGGACTAACAGGACCAGAATCTGTTGTGCTGCCATTACACCATAAGACAATTTGCGACTGCAAAAGTATAAAATTTTCCTTTGATACGGTAACTTTTTTGTATTTATTTCTTCAGGATGACGAACGCACTACCCAAATCATCGAGTAACGATGCGTAGATGGGATGGTTCCGTAGCAGGGCGCCGTTGCCGATAAGAAACAATTGCTTGCGCGCACGGGTGAGGGCGACGTTGAGCTTGCGATCGACCTTGCCGTCGTGACTGAGATTGCATAGAAAATCGAGTTGATAGGGCTTGTTGACGCAAAACGATAATAAAATGATGTCGCGCTGGCTTCCCTGAAAGCGTTCGACCGTATCGATCAGAATGTCTTCAGTGCCGGGTATGCGGGCTTCCGCCAAACGGCTTTTTATAAGGGCGATCTGATTGCGGTATGGGGCGATAATGCCTATCCGATTGCCTCGGAAAGGACGTCCGTTGGCTTCGTATACCGCTTTCAGTGAGGCCACGAGGCGGACAATCACCGATGCTTCCTGTTCGTTCATTTTGTCGGAACCGGATGTGACGGCAACTGCTTCCGTAGAAAAGAATAATCGTCGCCGGGATGCGACGGAACGTTGAAATAAATCATTCTCCGAATCGTATGCTAGCTGCCATGCTTCCGATTGCCATTCTTTTGCCGCAACGAGGGTCCCCGAATAAAAGAAACGCGACGGAAACGATGCGATGTCGTTGTGCATGCGTCCCTGCTGCGTGAGTTGGGCGTATGCCTGCGTCCAACCGTTGGTTTGGCAACGGCGCAACAACCGTTCGAAGAAGGAGTCGCGGCAATCGATGAGTCCGATATGGTTCAGTTCGGGTTCGCCGATGCGCGATGCGGCCGGTTTCTGCAATACGATGGTCGATAACTGGTTGTGATCGCCGATAAGGATGAATTTATCGAAACGCGGCAGCAGTCCGATGAGTTGCGGCTCGAGTATTTGCGAAGCTTCGTCGATAATGGCGATGTGAAAATGCTTGAGAGAGAAGAGTTCCATCCTTCCGACGATGGAAGCCAGTGTCGCTACATAGATACGGGTCGATTCGATGCGCCGGCGCAGTATTTCACGGTTCTCCGATTCTCCGGCGATTCGCTGCAACAAGCGGTGGCGGTAGGGTGGGGAGCAGGACAATTCCGTACCCACCCGTATATAGGTGTCGCAGGTACCGTCGTTACAGTCGAACGCTGCGTTGATCGCCTCGCAAAGCTCGTCGACGGCACGATTGGTATACGCCAAGACCAAGATGTTTTTTTCCGGATCGGCATAATATGTTTCGATGAGGCGGCGGGCGAAGATCGATGTCTTACCCGTGCCCGGCGGCCCGACCAACAGGAAATAATCGTTGGCGGCCAGCGCTTTGGAAAGAATGTTTTCGGGATATTCTTCCGGCGACGGTGCGGCGGGGGATAGGGCTTGCGGTTTTTCGAGGCCGAGCAGTAAGTCCCGTTTTCGATGCGGCGCCCGGAGGAAGGCGAACAAGCTCTTATACATGTTCATATACGATGTGTCGAGCGTATCGTGTTCGACCGCCCACAGCCGATGGCGCGTAAAAAACGACCGGTTCTTTTGTTTGTGGCGGAACCGTACTTCGACCGATTGCGGGGTGATTTGTGCAATGTACCCTTTCAGTATTTGCGTGTTGAGCACCGTATCGTTATCGTTTTGACGAGGGTAGACGATACAAATTTCCCCTTCGCGGAAATTCACGATGCTTTGCTCGCCTTCATGGCGTTGAAAGACGATGGTCATGTGTTCCGCAACATCGTCGATGCCCTCAATCGAAAGGGGATAAAGCACGTCGAGCGCTTCGGCGCGTTCCGAGAAATCGGTGTTCCACAACACGGCTGTGCCGGTCGGCGATTCGTAATCGACGTCTCCGGTTTTTTGCAGGTAAATCTCTTTCGACAGAAACCGTACAAAACGGTAAAAGTAACTTACTTCCGTTTCGGTGCATTGACGAAGTGTTTGCGAAAAACGTTCGATGCGGGCGGTAAAGAACGACGGAAGTCGTCTGCCGTTGGCGTCCGGCGACAGCATTTCGTTCATCAGGCGGTTTACCGTGCCGTTATCGCCGTGGGCAATCCGGTATTCGTTTGCTACGATGCGGTTGCGGATATCGATGATTTGTTTTTCGAGGATATGGTAAACGGCTGCAAAACGGAGATTCTCTCCTGCACGGTTTCCGGAAGAGTACAAAATGGCGGCGCTGATGTGACGGTCGTCTATTCCGTACACGCTTTGTATCATCAGCCGGTATACGGCCGTTTGCACGGCATGGTTCAGAGCAATTTTTCCGGCGTTGGAAGGCGGATAAGGAAGGCGTCCCGATTTTAATTCCACAATACCGGCATCTGTCGCTGTCGGAGGCAAATACAGGAGGTCGAGGCGTCCCTGAAACCCATACTTTTCACTAAAGAAAGACGGCTCAAGGGTACAATCCCGCGAGACGATGCCGTGGCGGGGGAAATCTTCCCGAATGACGCGCCGGATGTTTTTGAACTGTTCCCGGGCTTGTTGCATGAACCGGCGGAAATCGTCGGGCGAAGCGATGTCGGGGCAACTGGTATATTCAAAAGGCGATTGTTTGAAGGAGCGCAGGAATACCTCGTCGAAAGAAACCTTTTCCGCATCATCCGAAAAAACCAGTTCATCGAGAAAAAAGTTCGCCAGATTTCCGAGCAACAAGTACGAGCGGTTTTCTTTCTCCTCAAATTTATTCCGCAGATAATGAAAAGGCGAGACTTCATAATCCTGAAAACATTCGGCGACGGCGGAAGCGTCAACCAGATAATCGGGCTCGAAAACGATGAGCCGGGGCACCCAACATCCTTCGGCATCCATCGTGCTGTCGATAAGGTTTAGTTGTGCGCCGGCGCGGAAAATATCTTCGGCTGTTTCAACCTGCCGATCTTCACATGCCGCAGTATATCGTATGGTTATCTCACTCACGGGAAATGCTTCGGCTTTGCAAAAGAGTTGCTTTGCTTCCGTATCGACACGGAGGATTTGTACGCGCAACCGCCCTTCGGTAAGTTTTACTTCGGGCGGCGCAAAAGCCTTGTCTTGTGCCGGGCGTATTTCCCCTGCAACTATCCGGCAGAGAGTTTTCACCGCCTTCTCGGCCTGCCGGTATTCTTCTTCGGAAACGGGCCGTTGGGGCGCTTGAGGCGATGCCGTTACGCGAAGATGCTGCAATTGCCATTCCAGTTGTTTGGGAAGAGTGTATTTTTGAGCGATGAAGACCAGTCGCGAGAACAGATTGGAAAACTGTACCGCCTCATCGCGGGTTACGGCCTTGCAGAATCGTTCCATGATCCGCTTCAGAAGCCGCATTCGTTCCGGCAATTCGTTTTCGGACGTCGATAAATCCTGAATATCCCTCAGGTAATAAGATGTTGTATTCATAATCCTAATCGATTATCGCATCATTCAACGAATAGCTCGATGAGTTTCGGCAAGAAAATAAGCGCGCCTGCAACGACCGATGCAATAGCCGTAAGAAGAACGGCCGCCGCCGCCAGATCTTTGGCTTTTTTAATAGACGGATGAATACGGCCTCCGCAGGCAAAGTCCGCCAGTTTTTCTATCGCCGAATTGAGCGCTTCGGTTGCCGGCACGACGCCGAAAAGGATACAGACGGCAATCCATTCCATCCGCGAAATATGCAGCCAGAAGCCCAATACGATCACCAACGCGATAATGACTAAGTGAATCCTCGCGTTCGGCGTTTCCGAAAACAGGGTGCGTACGCCTTGGAAAGCATAGGAAAACGAGCGGATACGTTCTTTAAAATACAAAAACCTTTTCATCAGTCTCGTCAAGAATATCTTTTATAAGATCTATTTTTTGTATGTCTACATCAATAGTCTTCATCATTATTACCTTATTAATTGATTGATGCAAAGTTAGGATTTTCTCTGAAAATGAGAAATAATTAATAACTTGCGAAGCCC
>ENA-UOOK01002304-UOOK01002304.1-fermentation-metagenome-genome-assembly--contig:-NODE-2304-length-23752-cov-4.633160_pt1 | contig 23752 bp, 20 predicted proteins | sample MGYA00245777_ERZ724023 | MGnify/ENA primary metagenome ERZ724023 (study PRJEB28704, sample SAMN03018312) | fermentation metagenome | biome: anthropogenic terrestrial biome; feature: soil; material...
CAAAGCCGAAGAATCTTAAGATCCTTCGGCTTTGCCTCAGGATGACATTCGCAAAGTTGCTGCTTAATCATCTCATTCAAGTGTAATTATAGCAAAAAGTTTACATTGGTTAAATTCCGGCCCATTTTGAAACCCATGTTATCCCGAATTTACTCATCAAAGCGATATCCCCATCCCCAAACTGTTTTAACATTCTTGGCAGAGCCACTTTCCCTCAGTTTTTTACGCAACCTTTTCACCAGGTTGTCTACTGCTCTGATTTCACCTACGTAGTCGTATCCCCATATGCGGTCAAGAATCTCTTGTCGGGTAAAGGTTCTTTGCGGTTGCCGGGCCAGCAGCAGCAAAAGTTCATATTCCTGGGGAGTAAGCATTATTTCAGTGGTATCCACAGTAGTATGGCGATTGTTGGGATCAACTCTCAGGTTACCCCTTTCCAGTATTTCTTCCTGATTGGCGGGAAAAGAAGAATGACGGAGTATTGATCTGACCTTCGCCACTAATTCACGGGGACTGAAAGGTTTAGTCAAGTATTCACATTCATTCAAATCCGCTTTAAGATCATTATCTGCTTCTTCGTCACCGGAAAAAATTATAATAACCGGTAGACCGCTGCGTTTTCTGATGTCATGGTAGAATTCAGGGCCGGCTGTACCGCATAAAATAATATCCAAAATAAACATATCCGGGAATGCTGTTTGTAATCTGGCCACCAATTCCTCCGCCGATGAATAAGTTTCCACGCAGAATCCTTCGCGGGCAAGGTACTTCTTGATGACCATGCGAGTATTCTCCTCGTTATCCGCCACAAATATCGTTCGCACCATCATCACTCCATAAAGCTTTTAATTTATTCAAAATGCAGAGCCTCGATAGGATTGGAATTGGCTGCTTTCCGGGCCGGATAATACCCGAAAAACAAACCTATCATAACGGAGAAGCCCATGGAAAGAGCCACCAGCCACGGAGCTATTGTCATGTTCAGACCTGCCACCATGCTAAGTATGCTGGCCGTTCCCCATCCCAGCAAAACGCCTATGATTCCCCCTAAAAAGCACAACAGCAATGCTTCAATTAAGAATTGGGAAAGAATCGCCCGGGTAGTAGCACCTATGGCCATACGGATCCCGATTTCCCTAGTCCGTTCGGTGACCGAAACCAGCATGATATTCATAATGCCAATTCCCCCCACCAGCAGAGATACCGCTGCAATACCACCCAGCAGAAAGGTCATCATCTTGGTGGTATCTTCAATAGTTGACAACAGATCAGCCATGTCTCGAATATAGAAATCATCATCTGCCGTCTCAGCCAGACGATGCCGCTGACGCAATAGGGTAGTGATGTAGTCCTGCAAAGAAGCCAAAGCCTCCTGACTGGTGGCCTGTACGTTGATTGAACCTACGCTTTTGGACCCGATAAGTCTTTGCTGAGCCGTGCTGATCGGAATATATATAACATCATCCTGATCGGAACCGGCGCTGCTCCCCTTTGACTCCAGCACGCCAATAACCGTGAAGCTCAGTCCATTGATTTTAATGGTATTGCCTACCGCATTTCCGCCTGCAAAAAGATTACTTACTACCGTTTGTCCCAGAACTGCAACGCGGTTCATACCGGTGACATCACTTTGATTGAAAAATTCCCCCTGAGCGGCCGGCCATTCTTTTATCTTCATTAATTCCGGGGTAGTCCCGTCCACCTTGGTGGTCCAGGTTTGACTGCCGGCGGCTGCCGTAGCATTATTTACATTGACTTCAGCCGCTGCGTACTTAACCAGAGGCAAGTTTTTAATCGCTTCCACATCGCCCATGGTAAGTTGGGCGCTGCTGGCACCTCTCACCGGTCCAAAGCCACCTCCGGCAGAAATAGTCAGCAGATTGGACCCCATGCTGGAGATTCTATCGGTAATGCCTGCGGCTGTTCCCTGACTTAAAGCGACCATCGCAATAACCGCACCGACCCCAATAATAACTCCCAGCATGGTAAGAAAAGAGCGCATTTTATTGGCCTTCAAACTTTGCCATGCCATCTTTAAACTTGATATTAAATCCATATTGACCCCGCCTTATCTTTTCATTATCTTCCGGCCTGCACCTCAGCCTGAAAGGGTTTGGCGACCATTTCATCGTTAACGATCTCTCCGTCTTTCAAGCGTACGATCCGTTCACAATGAAGACCAATATCCGCTTCATGGGTGACTATTACCAGCGACATTCCCTGTTCCCGGTGCAAGTACTGCAATAATTGCATAATCTCTTCCGTGGTTCGGGTATCCAAAGCTCCGGTAGGCTCATCGGCCAGGAGCATTCCCGGCCGGTTGACCAATGCCCGGGCAATAGCCACCCGCTGCTGCTGTCCGCCTGATAATTGTCGGGGAAAATGATGTTCCCGGCCTTTCAGCCCTACCAGTTCCAGCATTTTCATGCCCCGTTTTTGCCTTTCCCGTCCGGAATAGACCCCTGCATATATCATAGGCAAGCATACGTTATCCAGAGCAGTTGCTCTCCCGATAAGGTTAAAGTTCTGAAATACAAACCCAACCACTAAATTACGGAATCGGGCCAGCTGTTCTTTATTCAAAGCCATTACATCCTGTCCGGCAAATATGTAATTTCCTGCATCAGGTTTATCCAAACAGCCCAGAACATTCATCAAGGTAGACTTGCCGGAACCTGAAGGTCCCATAATGGCCAGCATTTCACCACTTTTAATACTTAATGAGACTGACCGCAAGGCACAAACAGGCTCACCGGCGCCATAATAAGTTCTAGTTATATCCTTTAAAGTTATCAGACTATCCTCTGCCATGTTTTACAATCCTCACTATCGCATTATTTAGAACCCTCCCGGAGGAGGTCCGCCCATACCACCGGGCTGATTCTGGCGGTTGGATTTATTGGAATTGGAATTGGAACTTGAGTCGGACCCACCTGAGGCCGATTGGTCATCTGCCTGACTTGATCCCACTATAACCTTTTCTCCAATTTTAAGACCCTGAATTACTTCATAATTGGAACCATCACTTAAGCCCAGCACCACCGTTTTAATAACCGGTTTATTATTCTGTAAAACCAGTACTTTACCCGGCTGCCCGCCTTTTATCTCACTACCGTCGGAATCGTCGGATTCGGCCTTTCGAGCATCAGGACGAACCCCGGTTCTGGAAGTTTTAGATAGGTTTGTCTTATCCCCTGCTGGGAGACTTTTAATGTATGATTGGGCATAGGTTACCGCCATCATCGGAATAGCTGCTACATCCTGCTTCTGGTTTATGACAATCTTGACTGAAACAGACATGCCGGCTAAAAGCTGATGTTCAGGATCAATACAGGAAATCAGGACCGGGTAGTACTGGATATTGCTGACCGTTTGCGCCTGGGGAGAGATTCTTAAAACTTTTCCCTTAAAAGTCTTATTACTATAGGTAGTTGTGGTGAATTCTACATCCTGCCCTACCTTTATCTGGCTTATATCGGCTTCATTGATAAGTGCGCTTATTTGCAAATCCTCGCTTATAATACTGATCAAAGTACTGGTGCTGCTGTTGATTCCGTTAATCTGGCCCACCTGGCCGTTTACTGCCCCTATGATACCATCAAAGGGTGCAATCAGAGTGGCACCGGATAAATCAGAGCGTGCCTGCTCCACTTTAAGCTGGTCATTGGCCAGCTTGGCCTGGGCAGTCTCAAGCTCCAGCTGACTCTTTTTAAAATTGTCCTGAGCGGTATCCAGATCTGATTGGGAAATAGCCCCGGACTCAAACAGTTTCTGCTGCCGTTCCCATGTCCTGCGGTTGGACTCGAGGTTTAAGGAAGAAGTCTTAACACTGAGCTGATCTTGTTCAACTGTGCTCTGGGCCTGCTGCAAAGATGTCTGCAAAGTAGTGGTTTCCTGCTGGGCCAGCACCTGACCTGTTTTAACATGGTCACCGACTGCAACGTTTATAGCAGTTATGGTATCATCGTTCTTAAAACCCATTTCGCTGCTTTTGACCGGGTTCAAAGTACCGGTCGCCTCAATCGAGTTGGTTATAGTACTTTTGGTAACCACCGTTGTTAAAAATTCGGAACTTTCGCTGGGAGCAAACTTTTTATAGACACCAAACCCTGCTGCCGCAGCAATAAGGAGGATTATCAGAAGCCAGACCATTTTCTTACGTCTGGACGTTCCCTGTATATCCCGTTTTTTTAATGCCTTCTCCAGGTTATTAATGTCTAGCCTGGCTTGGACTGAACCGTTATCTGTTTCAATCGGGGTTTTAATCGTATCTGACATAAGCATTCCTCACTCCAAAATAAAATTCCACCTGTTGGCGTAATTATAGTTTAACGGCCTTCGCTGTGTATATTTTCCATTCCATAGCTGAAATTTCCCTGAATAAAGACTGAAAAGTTATTGAATATGTGCAAGATAACCTTCTGGCGCATACCACTGCACAAAGCAAGAGACACCGTAGAAATATTTTCCCGGTGTCTCTTGATTGAAAAGAAAAAGCTTATCGCTTATAAACCGTATAATTGCATTCCATAGGCCTTAAGCGCCGATTTAAAATCATTGCTAATCGCATTTTCCTGATCTTCATCGGTTTGTGATTGGTTGTCTTCATCGGCAGAAGTCTTTAAAGCATCAACTATGGTATTAAGCTGATCTTTATTAATAGTTCCTGCCGATTCGAGACTTTTCAGCTTATCTTCCAACGATTGGCCAGAACCTCCCTGCTGCGGTGGCGGCGGTGCCTGGAAAGACTTGTCCAATGTCTCTTTAATTTCATCTTCCTGCTCCTGGGTTATAGTACCTGAGGTTACCAGGTCGTCCAACACTTAGCGAAGAATCTTAAGATCCTTCGCTAAGGCTCAGGATGACATTAGAAAAGTTACTGCTTAATCAATAGAAAAAAGTTAATTATGCAAAACTCTCAAATCATTCCCATAGTTTATAACTATGCCAAAACATACAAATCAAGTATTATGCTATGACTGAAATCTCATGGTATATTATTTCCACTAAAGTGAAAGGGGAGAGCGGGCATGCAAACCGCCATAATCGGTTACCCGAGAGTAGGGACTTTACGGGAATTAAAATTTGCAACCGAAAAGTATTTGGAAGGTGTTTTATCAAAAGCGGAACTCCAGGACACCGCTGCCCTGCTTAGGAAAACACATTGGCAAAATCAAATTGAAAATGGCATTGACTATATACCATCCAATGATTTTTCTTTTTATGACAATATGCTGGATACCGCAGTTTTGCTTAATGTGGTTCCCCAACGCTACAGCGATTTACGGCTTGATCCGCTGGCTGAATATTTTGCCATGGCAAGAGGTTATCAAAGCGCAAGCGGTGATGTAAAGGCTCTGGCCATGAAAAAATGGTTCAACACCAATTACCATTATCTGGTGCCGGAAATCGACGGCCGCGCCGAAATTTCGCTGGTTGGGACCAAACCATTTGATGAATTCTCCGAAGCTAAAAAGCTGGGAATCGTAACCAAGCCCGTTCTTATCGGAGCATTCACCTTTTTAAAGCTGGCTAAATTTACCGGGCATAAAACCCCGGTTGATTTAGCCCCAGATATTATCAGGGCCTATGCAAAGATTCTTAAAAAATTTAATGATTTAGGGGCGGAATGGATACAGTTTGACGAACCTGCGCTGGTTATGGACTTAAGCGCAGACGATATTGCTCTTTTAAATAGGATTTACCGTGAGATCCTTTTAGCCAAAGGCGGTACCAGGGTGCTTTTACAAACCTATTTTGGCGATATACGCGACTGCTACCAGGAGGCCGCCTTACTGCCTTTTGATGGCATAGGGCTCGATTTTATCGAAGGCAAAAATACGCTGGAACTGGTAAAACAATTCGGTTTTCCGTCCGATAAAACTCTTTTTGCAGGTGTCATCAACGGCAAAAATATATGGCGCAATAATTATGGCCAAACCTTGCGCATTCTTGATGAATTGGGGAAATCCGGCCTTCATATGGTTTTGAGTACCTCCTGTTCGCTCCTGCACGTTCCCTATACTATTAAAAATGAAACTTCCCTGGCAGACGAATATAAAAAGTATTTTTCCTTTGCGGAAGAAAAGCTGGCAGAACTGGCCGACCTGAAGAAAATTACCGCCAGCAATAACCCGGCCGGGATTCCGGAATATATTGCAAACGGCAGGCTTTTCAGCGCCAGCAGGTTCTGCCCGGATACCTCGGTCCAAGCTGCGGTTGCCGCACTGGCGCCGGAGGATTTCATCCGGCATCCTCAGTTTTATGAACGGGAAAAGATACAAAAAGCGGTATTCGATCTGCCATTGCTGCCAACCACCACCATCGGTTCATTCCCACAGACGGCAGAGGTCAAAGCCAACCGTTCCCAATTTAAAAATGGTAAAAAGACGGTAAAACAGTACATCGAATTTAATAAAAAGAAAATTGCGGAATGTGTCGCACTGCAAGAAAAAATCGGACTTGACGTGCTGGTTCACGGTGAATTTGAGCGTAATGATATGGTTGAATATTTCGGCGAATGCCTGGAGGGGTTCCTTTTTACAGAAAGAGCCTGGGTGCAGTCTTACGGTACCAGATGCGTCAAACCGCCTATCATATGGGGGGATATTTCCCGTTCCCAACCTATGACGGTCGATTATATCGTATATGCGCAATCGCTTACAAAGAAATACATGAAAGGAATGCTTACCGGTCCTGTCACGATTTTAAACTGGTCCTTCCCCCGTGAGGATATTTCATGGCAGGAATGCGCCTTTCAGATCGCTCTTGCTATCCGGGAAGAAGTGCTTGATCTTGAAGCTAACGGCATAAAAATTATCCAGATCGATGAGGCCGCTCTGCGTGAAAAGCTTCCCTTAAGAAAAAGTGATTGGCACAGTGAATACCTGGATTGGGCGATTCCTGCCTTCCGGCTGGTTCACAGCGGTGTTAAAGCCCAGACCCAAATTCATACCCATATGTGCTATAGCGAATTCAGTGATATTATCAAGGATATTGACGCTATGGATGCGGATGTTATCACCTTCGAGGCTTCGCGTTCAGATCTTGCCATTATCGATGTATTGCATCAATGCGGATTTAAAACGGAAGTCGGTCCTGGTGTTTATGACATCCATTCTCCCAGAATTCCAGGCGTGGCGGAAATTAAGGCAGCACTTTTTAAGATGCTGGAGAAAATACCCCAAGAAAAGCTGTGGGTAAATCCGGACTGCGGACTCAAAACCAGAGGAAACGCGGAAACGGTTGCGAGTCTGGAAAATCTGGTGGATGCCGCCCAAGCAATTCGAAGGAGTTGGCAGTAATGAAAACAGCGGAAATTTTTAAAAACAAAAAAGTGCTGTCGCTGGAAATTTTTCCTCCCCGGCGAACAGCTTCGATCAATATCATTTACCAGGCGCTGGATGAGATGAAAGGCTTAAACCCGGACTTTATCAGCGTAACTTATGGCGCAGGCGGAAGTGAAAATAACCAGGCAACTCTGGAAATCGCAGCAGCTATTAAAAACCATTACGGTATTGAGAGCGTGGCCCATCTGCCCTGTATCAATCTCACCAAAAGAGAAGTGCTGCATATGCTGGAAGGCTTTAAACAAGCAGGCGTCGAAAATATTCTGGCCCTGCGCGGTGATGTTAACCCTGAAATTCCGCCCCAGCAGGATTTCCGTTATGCCAGCGACTTGATTTCATTCATTAAGGAAAACGGCGATTTTAATATTATCGGAGCATGTTATCCGGAAGGGCATACTGAGTGCCGGAATCTGGTTGAAGATATACGCCATCTTAAAACGAAAGTGGAGGCCGGGACCAACCAGCTTATCACTCAACTGTTTTTTGACAACAGCTACTTTTACTCATTTCGGGAACGAGCCTGCATTGCAGGCATAAACGTACCGATTGAAGCGGGAATTATGCCGGTGGTAAACAAAAAACAGATTGAAAGAATGGTATCGCTATGCGGCGTAAAGCTGCCGCAAAAGTTTGTAACTATGATGGAAAAATATGAAAACAACCCTGTAGCCATGCGTGATGCCGGAATTGCTTATGCCGTTGATCAAATTGTTGATCTTATCGCACAAGGGGTTGATGGAATCCATCTGTATACGATGAACAACTCCTATATTGCACAGAAAATCTATGCGGCAATCCGCACCCTGCTGCTGGCCGCATAACAAAGGCTCTCTTTCCATACCCCAAACTAAGGCTATTATAAAACCACATAACCGTATTCAGAAATCACCCGCCTTAGTTCCGCGATATAATCCAGGGCGATCGTGCTCAGATGAGCTTTCTCATTAGCGATCCAGCCCACGCGCATTCTCTCTTCTGTTTCCAGCGGTACGGAGACGATGTTGTCGCCGTTTAAATCACTGCTTAGAACGCCTGTGCAAATGGTATATCCATTCAGCCCGATCAGCAGATTGAAAAGCGTCGCCCGATCGCTGACATGAATGGTTTTCTTGTGCGGAGCGGTACTTAATATCTCCTCCGAAAAGTAAAACGAGTTATATTCACCCTGTTCAAAGGCCAGGAAAGGAAAATCATCCAAGTCTTCGAGCGTGACTGACTTCTTCCGAGCCAGCGGATGAGCCGAACTGATAAAAACATGGGGTCCGGCTTCAAAAAGAGGGTTAAAGGTCAAGTGATTTTCCTTCAACAATTTCTTAAGCACTTTTTCATTAAAGTCACTGAAATATATAATGCCGATCTCGCTGCGAAGATTCTTTACATCGGCCATGATCTCATAGGTCCTCGTTTCACGCAGGGTAAATTCATACTCTTCTACATCCAATGCCAGGAGAAGATTCACAAAGGCATTGACAGCGAAAGCGTAGTGCTGGGTGGAAACGGAGCAAAGCTGCTTGGAAGGCTTTTTGCCCAGATAGCGCTGTTCCAGAAGTTCAGTCTGCTCGATAACCTGGCGCGCGTAAGCAAGAAATTCCGTACCGTCGATGGACAATGATATACCTTTGGTGGTCCGGTAAAATATCTCTATGCCCAGCTCGGTTTCAAGCTCTTTGACCGCATTGGAAAGGCTGGGCTGGGAGATGAAAAGCTGCTTGGCGGCTTCGCTGATCGAACCGCATTCCACTATTTTTATAATGTATCTTAATTGTTGAAGGGTCATAACTCACCTGCTTACCATGTTTTTAGAATACATTGGGTCGGCCATTCAAAATGCTTACATATATTATATCCAAATTTCTTATCTCCTGTTTATGATTACCGGCCCCAACTGCACACATTTAGATCAGGAAGGCAATCCTTTAACAGCTTGTAAGCGAGTAAATTTGGTAAAAATCAGATGTAGTCATATGAGAGTTTTGCATAATAAACTTTGCGAATGTCATCCTGAGGCAAAGCCGAAGGATCTTGCAGTCTCCGAGATGGAAAGATCCTTCACTACGTTCAGGATGACAAAAAGACGTTATTCATAGCAATGACAAATGGGTTTTTTGGAATTATGCAAAACTCTCATATAAAAGTCAATCGGAATTAATAGAAAATTACGCTATAATACTAGAATAGCTATTAATATTTGTTGGAGGAACCTGAAATGAATAAGAAAGAACAACGTGAAAGATTTATCGATATTATAGCTGGGTTCACTGCGTATATCGCAAAATATCTTCCTGATGATGTTTTAGTAAAACTACAGGAACTAAGAGAAAAAGAAGATGCCCCTTTAGCCAAGATTATTTATGAGGCCATGTTTAACGATTTAAAGATGGCCAAAGAGTTGGACCGGCCCTGTTGCCAGGATACGGGGGTGATTCAGTATTTTGTCCAGGTCGGAACGAGATTCCCCTTGATTGATGAGATTGAGGATTGCTTGCAAGAAGCAGTTAAGAAGGCTACCATTATTGGACCTTTACGTCATAATGCGGTGGAAGTCTTCGATGAAAAGAACACCGGAAATAATGTAGGTACCCGAGTACCGTGGATAGATTGGGAAATTATCCCTAACAGTGATGATGTGAAAATCTATGTATATATGGCTGGAGGAGGTTGCAGTCTTCCTGGAACAGCAAAGGTTTTGATGCCCTTAGAAGGTTACGAAGGTGTAGTAGAATTTGTTTTCAACCAGATAACTTCTTACGGAATTAATGCCTGTCCGCCGCTTCTAGTCGGTATTGGCATCGCCGGTTCGGCAGACGTTGCTGCTAAGCTTTCCAAAAAAGCGTTGTTGCGTCCGATAGGTTCGCATAATAGTAATCCACGAGGGGCAGAATTGGAGTCGCTGATAGAAAATGGACTAAATACACTTAAAATTGGGCCAGGAGGTCTCGGCGGCGAGAACTCTGTAATGGGAGTTCATATTGAACAGGCTGCTAGACATCCAGCCACGATTGCAGTCGGTTTATCAACAGGTTGCTGGGCTCACCGGAGAGGTCTGATTAAGATCAATGCTCATCTGGAATATGAAACGATTTCTCACAAAGGAGCAATACTATGAGCAGAAAAATACTGACTACTCCCATAAAAGATGAAGATATACAAGACCTCACAATAGGCGATATTGTTTATTTAAATGGTTATCTAATAACCGGCCGGGATGATGTGCATCAGCGCTTAATCAAACAGCATAAAGAGTTGCCGGTTCAATTGGCTGGTAAAGCCATTTTTCACGCCGGACCCATTATGCAGGAAATAAAGGGCCAACCGGGAAAATACAGGGTAATCTCTATTGGACCTACGACTAGTATGCGAATGGAAAAGTACGAGAAGGAGTTCATCACCCAAACCGGCGTCAAACTTATTGTCGGTAAAGGCGGGATGGGTCAAAATACAGTAGTAGGCTGTCAGGAGAATAAGGCAATTCACACTGTTTTCCCCGGAGGATGTGCGGTACTGGCAGCCAACTGTGTGGAAGAAGTTGAAGATGTGGAATGGCTGGATCTGGGAATGCCGGAGGCTATGTGGATCATGCGGGTGAAGGAATTTGGCCCGCTGATTGTATCTATTGATACAAAAGGAAATAATCTTTTTGAAAATAATAAAGCTGCTTTTAATTTGAAGAAGTATAGTGTCGTGGAGGAAATCTGCAAACACGTAGATTATTTGGAGTAAATCTCTACATTAAAAAAGGCTGAATTCTTAAATTCTTGTCGTCCTCAGGCATTTTCCGCTTTATTTTATCATAATTAAAACTAAACCCCCTGATAAAATTAGTTTTATCAGGGGGTTCTTTGGCAGTCTGTGGGCTATTGTACAACACGCCCGCTGTGTTTATGCTTGGCCGGCAATGATATCGCCCGGTTTCTCTTTATGGCCAGCTTCTTTCGGGGTCTGCATATTCTTAAAAGCAACGGAAAGCATCAGTTTCAGGCGGTTCAGCTGATTGACTTCACTGGCCCCGGGGTCATAGTCGATCGCAGTTATATTGGCCCGGGGATAATGTCTTTTTAGTTCCTTTATCATACCTTTGCCGGTAACATGGTTGGGAAGGCAGCCAAAAGGCTGTACACAGACGATATTGGGAACATGGTCATTAATCAAATCAATCATCTCGGCGGTCAGGAACCACCCTTCCCCGCAACGATGTCCCAGCGACAGGATGTTGCTCGCCAGAGATGCTTTATGGTAAATAGATTTGGGAGCATGGAAACGCTTGCTTTTTTCCAAAAGGGAATTCATCAGTTTGCGCCGGTTTTCCAGGTAATTAATAAACCATTTGCCCACCAGTAAATCACGTTTGTTGCCTGACATATACTGAGCTTCAAAGATATTATCATAGGCGCAATAAAGGAAAAAGTCCATCAGATCAGGCATTATCACTTCAGCGCCTTCCTCTTCCAAAGTCCGTACAATATGGTTGTTGGCCACCGGATGGTATTTGACCAGTATTTCACCTACTACCCCTACCGGGGGTTTGGCGGTGTTGGCTATTTCAAGCTGGTCGAATTCATCCACTATCCCCTTCAGGTTAGTTTCAAAATTCTGTTTAGTACCGGAGGCCAGCTGCTCTTTACAGCGCTCGGCCCATCTTTCATAAAGCATATTGGCCGAACCGGGAATTTTTTCATAAGGCCTTACCCGGTGCAGGACCCGCATGAGTAAATCGCCATATATGACAGCGGTGATAGCTTTTTTGAACAGGCCGAAACTAATATTAAAGCCGGGATTTTTTTCGGAGCCGTAAAGGTTGGCCGACAGTACCGGAATATCAGCGAAGCCCGCCTCTTTTAAAGCCTTTCTCAAAAGGCTGATATAATTGGTGGCCCGGCATCCCCCACCGGTCTGGCTGATTACTACCGAGGTATGGTTAAGGTCGTATTTGCCTGACTGCAGGGCTTCCACCAGCTGTCCAATGACAATGATGGCCGGATAACAAGCATCATTGTTAACATATTTTAGTCCTACCTCCACCGCATTCTTGGTTACGGTGGAAAGCAGTTCAATATTGTATCCTTCCGTTTTAAACACTTCCTGCAGAAATTCAAAATGCATAGGCGCCATCTGTGGGAAGAGCAGGGTATGGCTCTGTTTCATGGCTTTGGTGAAAACTATGCGCGGCTGGCAATAAGAGGTCATCTCATGTTCCGATCCTTTGTTTTCCCGCCCGATCGCCGCCACTAAAGAACGAAGTCTGATTTTGGCAGCGCCCAGATTGGCTCCCTCATCTATTTTAAGCACGGTGTAAATTTTGCCCCTGGAGCTCAGGATCTCCTGTACCTCATCGGTGGTTATAGCATCAAGTCCGCAGCCGAAAGAATTAAGCTGTACCAGTTCCAGCTGGGGCTGGGTGGTAACGAAACTGGCGGCCGCATAGAGCCGGGAATGATACATCCATTGGTCCACTACCCGAATGGGTCTTTCCACCGTTCCCAGGTGGGCCACGGAATCTTCGGTAAGGACCGCCATGCCCAGGGAATTTATGATTTCCGGCAGACCATGGTTTATTTCCGGATCAAGATGATAAGGCCGGCCGGCCAGAACGATGCCTTTCTTGCCATTTTCCTTCAGGTAATCTACCACTTCTTCACCTTTTTGGCGAATGTCTGCTTTAAAGCGTGCATCCTCCTGCCAGGCCCGGCTCACCGCACGGGTAATTTCCTTTTTGGAAACCCCCAGGAATCCCAGCTCCTGATACAGCCTGATAATAAGCTGTTTCTTATTATCATAAGGGAGGAAGGGATTTATTAAATTAACCTGGTTGTGCCGGATTATATCCATATTGTTTTTTATAACTTCAGGATAGGAAATAACCATAGGACAGTTAAAATCGTTATTAGCGCCAGTCTGTTCCATCCGTTCATGGGGTATGGAGGGATAGAAAATCAGCTTCAGGCCCTGGTTGATCAGAGCCGCGATATGGCCGTGCACCAGTTTGGCAGGGAAACAGGCGGTATCCGAAGGTATGGTTTCACTGCCCAGTTCATACAGGTCATGGGAAGAACGCGGTGATGTTACCACTCTAAATCCCAGATTGGTAAAAAAAGTAAACCAAAAGGGGTAATTTTCGTACATGTTAAGAACCATAGGAATGCCAATGACGCCTCTCTTAGCCTCTTCTTCGGGCAAAGGCTCATAATCCAGCAGACGTTTATACTTGTAATCATATAGATTGGGAAGCGCCGGTTTTTTACTGTCTTTTCCCATGGCCTTTTCACAGCGGTTGCCCGATATGAACCGTCCGCCGTCCTGAAAGCTGTTAATGGTAAGCAGGCAATTGTTGCCGCACCCTCCGCACCGGGTAAATTTAGTCTTAAAGGAAAACTCATCTAACCGCTCTCTGGTTAAAATTGTGCTCGGCTGCTCGTTTTGACTACGGTCCCGGGCAATCAGAGCCGCCCCGAAAGCCCCCATTAAGGGAGCAATGTTGGGCCTTATCACTTCTTTACCGGTAATGATTTCGAAACTTTTCAAAATGGCATCGTTTTGAAAGGTCCCGCCCTGTACTACAATCTTTTCGCCCAGTTCGGAAGGGTCTCGCATTTTTATGACTTTAAATAAAGCATTTTTGATGACGGAATAAGAAAGACCGGCCGAGATATCTCCCAGCGTCGCCCCTTCTTTCTGGGCCTGTTTTACCATCGAGTTCATAAAAACAGTGCAGCGGGAGCCCAGGTCTACCGGGTGCGATGCTTGGAGCGCCAGCCCGGCAAAATCTTGCACCGGAATATTTAAGGAATGGGCAAATCCCTCAATAAAGGAACCGCAGCCGGATGAACAGGCTTCATTCAGCATGATGCTGTTGATGACCCCGTCCTTGATTTTAAGGCACTTCATATCCTGCCCGCCAATATCCAGTATCAAATCTACCCCGGGATTGAAAAAACGGGCTGCGGTATAGTGGGCTATGGTTTCCACTTCGCCCACATCAACATGCAGGGCCGCCTTTAAAAGCCCTTCCCCGTATCCGGTTACCGCTGTCCAGGCAATTTTAGCCGTGGCCGGCATCCGGTCATAGAGGTCTTTTAAAATATTCACAGCCGAGTTCAGAGGACTTCCGGTATTGTTACCATAGTAAGAATACAGGAGAGCCCCGTTTTCATCTATCAAAGCGGCCTTGGTGGTGGTCGAACCGGCGTCTATACCTAAAAAGCACGGGCCGGCAAAGGATGCCAGATCCTTCTGCTTTAGGTTGTGAGCATTATGGCGCTGCTGAAATTCATCCAGTTCCCGGTCATCTTGGAAAAGCGGCTGCAGGTAGGAGACCTCATGTTCTGAGGTGTCGTGATGCTCCAGACGTTTAATCAAAGTAGGCAGATTGGTAACTTCGGCCGATGATGAGGCCATCGCCGCGCCCATGGCCACGAAGAATTGTCCCTGTTCCGGGAATAGGGCCTGGCTGTCATTAAGTTTCAGAGTATCTTTAAATCTTTGGCGCAGTTCGGGCAGGAAATACAAAGGACCGCCCAAAAAGGCGACATTTCCTCTTATAGACTTGCCGCAGGCCAAGCCGCTGATGGTCTGATTGACCACGGCCTGAAAAACTGAAGCAGCAATGTCTTCCTTGCGGGCACCTTCATTTAAGAGTACCTGAATGTCAGTTTTGGCAAAAACCCCGCAGCGGGCTGCCACCGGATAGATAGTGGAGTGGTGTTGGGCCATTTCATTAAGGCCGATGGTGTCTGTCCCCAGGAGGGTAGCCATTTGATCAATAAAAGCACCGGTTCCTCCGGCACAAATGCCATTCATCCTTTGATCCAGACCGCCTTTAAAGAAGGTGATCTTGGCATCTTCTCCTCCCAGTTCGATGGCTACGTCGGTTTGAGGGATTAACTTGTCAATGGTTTTATTGCAGGCGATTACTTCCTGAATATGTTCGATGCCCAACCAGGATGAGAGGGCAAGCCCGGCTGAACCGCTTACCATAACGGTGAGCGGACGATTGCCTACCTGCTCAAAAGCATTATTCAGCAGTTCCGCGGTGTACCGTTTAGTCTCGGCATAATGACGTTGATATTTTTTGTAGAGGATGGTCCCGTTATCGTCCGTTATAACTAATTTTACTGTAGTTGATCCTACATCCAAGCCCATACGAAGTGTATCGACCATTATTAAAATTACCTCCAGCTAAAGTTATGGGGTTGACGGAGCCATGTCATATAGAATTTTATATTATATTTTAGACATGGCCTACCCTGATTCCTGCTTTTATTTAAACAAGCCCGGAGAACTGTGTCCCGGGCTTACGGGCATGCGAAGAAGGATAGTCAGAAATCTATAAAATACATTTTTTGTGATAATCAGGCAATACTGCGCTACCATGATGATAATAACCTTGCAGGAACACGCATTGACGTATATAAGGCACCAGCTGCCATTGCAACCATGGAAGCAACCCGGGCTTTAAAAGAGAGGAGCGAGGAACTTGACCGCCAGGGACGCGTACCGGCCCCAAAAAGCGGTCAGGAATTGGATATGACCGGTTAGTATACCTCATCAACCACTATCAATAATTCAAAGGGGAGTTTGAAGTCCAGCTTTTTGGCTACTTCGGCGTTAAGGGTTATTTTCGGGGCACTCTGAAAAGATTGTTCCAGGTCACGTGGTTTTGCTCCATGTAAACATTTACTGATATTGTCAGCCCCAAAGCGGCCGATGTTTTCTTCATCCATAACCGAGACTGTCATCAATGCTCCATTTTCCACTTCTATATTGCCCAGCTGAGAGAAAATAGGTATTTTATGATCATAGAAGGGCTGAAACAGTACCGGTAGTTTATCACTTTCCAGGGATGCTATGGTTACATAAACAGCATCAACCTGTTGGGCTAATTTATTATAAGCAGCCTGAACTTCCTGATAATATCTCGGATAATCTTCGGGAGTCCGCGGCTCTGTAACATGATAACGGACAATTTCAAATCCCTTCTCCGCCGCCAGGCTCTCCAACTCGTTAACGGCTGAATATATTCTGGCATTGGGAGAGTCTTCGTAAACGATTCCTAATTTTTTAAATTTTACGATGTCATAAAAGGCCCTGGTCTGGCGTACAAAACGGGTTTCATCCATATGGGCCCAAATATTGTCCTTGCCTGAATCCTCCACAGAAGCAATAATCCCTGAGCGTACGGCATTGGAGGCAGCAAAAACAAAAATGTTGGTATCGCGCTGTTCACTTAACAATACCCCGGCTGCGCCCCCCATCACCAGCATAATATCGATATCATTTTGCTGTTTAAGCCGGGTCATGATCCCTTCTTTATCAAACCCGGGATCTTTTAATTTGTAAAAACCATCGTCAACAAACTCAATATAAGGGCTAACTTCTCTGGAAGCCAGCCACTTCCAGATCTCTCTGCTATCGCCGTTAGCCGCTGCCTCATCAAATCCTTTCAGATCAGTGATCCAGCCGATTTCCTCCAGGCCCTTGACTATCGCCGCCAGCGTCTTGTTGTAAGTAATAAAAGATTCACTTTCACAGTAGCCAATCCGCCACTTGCTGCCATCGGCCCGGGCAGCCGGTTTATCATTATTATTAACGCTGGTGGGCCGGGCCCCCATGGTTAAGCCGGGCACAGTCAAACCAAGCAATATGACCAGAATTGAAATTATGACCGTCAGCCTTTTCATTTTGCCATCTCCCTTGCTGAACAATAGTGATTGCCGCTGAAAAGATTCTTTTCCACCTTGTCTGCTACCGCCCGGCAGGAAATACAGTTGTTTTTCAAATAACAGCTCCGGCATGGTTCTTCGCGGTAATCTTCAAATTGACGCAGCTTATTCAGCACCTCGGAATTCCACCAATAATCCTCAATACTTTCAAACCTTTCGGAATACAGCAAATGCCGGCAGGGAATCAAATTTCCGTCCACATCTACTGCCATGGCGTTGCGCCCCGCCCCACAGCCTTTATTAACCCCGGTATTGCGATTCCAGAGGTAATAATCATTAATATAGGCCCGCAGCGGGGAAAAGCATGGTTCAACCTGAATAGGTATTTCCTGCTGATCATGTTTTTTCAAGTAATCAGCCAGCCTTAAAAAATTCTCCGGGCTTAAGGTTGACTGCAGAGCATAGCCGGCATCGGGTTTTGATTCCAGTATAACGATGCCTTTGACCCCCAACTCTTCGGCCAGGCTCACAAGATGGGGAAAATCCCCAGCGTTATCATTGCGGGCTACCCAGTTTATATAATAATTAACCTGCCGGTCAGCTTTTAACAGGTTCAGAGCATTTGCCGCCATTTCATAACCATCCCGGGACAGCGCATTGATTTCCCGGGTGGAGCCGTTTAAGGAGACATATATCTCGTCCACCCCGGCCTTTTTTAATTCCAACAGCCGGGCCGGGTCAAACCCCCACCCGCTGATGGAGATGGCTGAACTCAAACCCCGCCTGCTTATGCGCTCCAGCAGTTCGGTCAAGTAAGGATAAACCAGTGTCTCTCCCCCGCTTAAATTGATAAAGGGGATTTTTAAGTCGGCTGCCTGATCAATGTATTTAAAAGCAATTTCTTTCTTTATGTCCTTGCCCTGGTTCAAATCACAATAACACTGAGGACATCTTAAGGGACAACGGGTGGTCAACTCTATATTCATGATTTCAGGTGTATGCATGGAACGGAGCGGCGCCTGTGTTTCCCGGCACCGGGCCGATAATTTTTTTAATTCGCTCTTCTGAAGATCGCCCGTATCCCCGCTTAGGAAACCGGTTTCATTTAGCCTTTGGACAAAGTCATTGCTTGTACCGGTATTGAGCCATTGATTTACCAGGTTTAAATTATCTCCGGCGATTCGCATGCTCTTTTTGGTGGTCAGGTTGTATGCCGTTAAATAACCAGGTTCGGCCCGAAATATTATTTTCATATGCTAACCTCACAAACCATCAGATGTCATTCTGAGCCTTAGCGAAGAATCTTAAGATCCTTCGGCTTTGCCTCAGGATGACATTCGCAATCTTACTGCTAATAGCGTACATTTTTCGACGCTCTGCTTATAAAATCCTGGCATACATGATCTTGATGCCGTGTTCATCTCCGAATTGGGAAAAGCCACGGTAGCCGCTGCTTAATAACTCCTGCTGTTCGGCCCAGGCGGTATTCTTAACCATTACCGGATGATCGGTATCCAATTTTACCGGATTAACAATATCCCGGTAGACCACATACCGGTCCCAACCATAATACATCTTGCATAACCGGGCAATTTGCAGCCCCATCGAAGTTACCGTTTGAATGCTGGCATAATTATAGGGAGAAACAGTGGTAAACAAATATCTGAATCTTTTCTTCTCGGCTGACCGCCGGGCCAGAATCCCGGCCATCTTATGCTGTAGTTTATGGCCCCGTAAATCCAGGTCTACCAGTGATAATTCCAACTGGGCCACCCGGGCTAATTCTTTCTCACTAAAGTTAAGCTCCCGTGCCATATTATTTTCGTAATCAACCTTAAAAAGCAGTGAACAAGCAGCATACATTTTATTATTAATAAAGAAACCCAGTGCTTCCCCCTTGCCTTCCAGCAATGAAACCATTTCCTCTTCCGCTATAGGTACGTACAGATCTTTTTTCTCCATGACTTCGATCAAATCACTCTGCAACTGCATTACCGCCGCAACATCATTTTTATCCAGTATTCTTAGCACATATGGATGTTGATCTAAATCTGACTTCAGGGAAATCTGCCCCTGTTCAATCATTTCCCGCGTTGCTGTTTCCATGATATCCTCCATAAATCCGGTCCAATTCACCAATATGAGTAACTTTCAGACTGTATAACTGATTTAGACCGTCTATCAATTTCTTTTCGATATATTCCCATTGTTCGTCAGGTGTATATCCCGAAAAACGGGAACGGCAAATATCTATTAATCCTGGTTTAATGCTATTCCGGGTCAAAAAATTTATAAACCTGGCAATTCTTTTGTCAATAATCTCTCTTGAATCCTTCTTCAATCCCGGTACTTCCTGCCATTCGTTATAATGCAGGTAATAGCGGTCTTTTTCCCGGCTAACCGACAAAGCTGCCGCCGGCATGACTTTAAAGGGATGATATTTATTGTTTTGGAAATCATGATAAGCCTCGGCAGTTATCTCTATTTTTGTTTCTGCTGATGATAACGAATTGTCACAGGAGAAATAATCCAGGTCAATATCCAGTATCAGAGACTGGCCGGTCGCAAAGCTGCTGCCCAAACCAATTTCCTGGTAGCTGTAAAATTGATATTCTCCCCACGGGTTTTCATCTGATTCCAGCTGCAGCCGGAAAAGCGGATTAATCTCTCCGGTTTTGAAAAACTTTCCTTCCGATTGATAGGAAGCCACATACCGGTTAGTCCTTTTTCCGCTCGAAGCATCATATTTACATAAGAAGGTATAGTTATTGATTATTCCCCGGTAAATGGCCGGTATAATAAAACTGGCGATGCCAAATTCTTTATATCCATATTCATAGATCCTGCTTAAATCATCTTCCAATTCATCAATTGATGACTGCAGGAGTGCAATGACCATATCATCGTGGGAATCCACATGTAAGAGGGTATTGCCGCAAGGATTTATGAACCCATGGTAATAGCCATAATTCCAAATAAAAAAAGCTTCATGATGTTCTTCAATAATAAACAATGGTAATGTTGATTCTTCTGTCACAGCTTTCACTCCCGGGTTTATTTACTGGTCAGCCACGATGGCTTAAGAAACGGAGGCAGAATATAAACCAGACCATCATCTGCCGGCTTCTTTTGATCTTCTTCCACAAATAGAATATCCGGTATTGCCCTATCGTTTCCGCTTACGGCTTGTACGGCGGCCTGACCATCCCTTAAGCACAGCTCACGAAATTCCTGGTCCAGCATCGACCTTTGGGCTATTTGCTTCAAAACGTTTTGTATTTCTTTGTAGCACGGCTGCTCCCTTTTAGTCTCCGGCTGCACATCCGGAAACTGCCTTGAAGCGTTTACCTTAAACAACTCTTTCAAATAAATCCCCTCTACCCGAAGATAGGCCTTCGCCTTAAAATCTTCTTCCGGTGAACAGCCTATTTTAAAGTGTGATATGTTTTTAATCAGTGCGGTATAACCGTAGTCCGGTCCCAAAAAACTGCCCTGGCTGCCAGGCCATGCCAGTATACCCTTTCTTTTTGTATCTGTGCATAGCCGGTGCGTAACCAGCTTCTCCAGGAAATAAGGCAGCATCTTTTTGGTTTGCAGCCCGAAATTAATACCGATTTTCCCGGACACGCCCTCCCGGGTGACATCAAAATCCACGATGTACTGACCGTCGCTTAAAGAATGAACCAGCTCGAATAATTCAGTCAGCCGGGAAAAAGGCCCTTGCCAGCCGATGGCAGACAAATACTCCGTTACCTGTTCCCGGGTTAATTCCGCGGTAAATATTCTCACCCGGTCATTATTTCTGGCCAGCATGACGCCCACCTGAAACAACCCCGCCTCAGGGGGTAACTGATTAGTAACCCCCTGCAGGTTGGGCCATAGTAATTCCAGCTGTTCCATGTCCATTAACTGCTTGAGGGCATTAAACAAAAGCTGCTCCTGCACCTCAGTACCCTTTTTTATCTGACTGGCATTAAAGAAAAAACAGGGCTGCGGAATTGGTTTTTCATATTCGCCATAATCCATCTCAAACCAAATATCCCCAATAGTGGAGGGCCAGAAATTCACAAAGTCGGCGATCTTCCTCCAGATCCCCTCCACAGCCAGGGTGGAAAAGTTGTTTTTCAAACCGCTTGTTAAACAAGTCTTCTCTTGCGTCAACACACGAAAGGAAAAATCCACCTCGGCTGCTTCGGTATTCAGATGAGTCTCCATTATGTATTCACTGGCGGCAAAATCGCTGAATAACGCAGCTGTTTGATATATTTGGCGGTAGGTTGCTTCAGAAACTATTTCCGGCGGTAAATTACCGGCAACGCTGTTGAGATAATTTTTAATATTACCGTTCAATACAAACACCAACTATCCCACTAATTGCTGATATAAAGCTTCACTTTGCGCTCTAAACTGCTCCGACTTCTTGCGTCCCTCTTCAATTACAGAAATGGCTTCGCTCTTCTGCCCAGTTTCGGACAATATGACCGCCAGGTCGAAATAGGGGTCCATAAATGCTTCATCCGTCAGAGACACGGCTTTTCGTAATAGTTCTATTCCTTCTTCTGACCTACCTAGGCGGGAGAGACAAATACCCTTCCCTTTGAGAGCATAAACATCGTTGGGCTCCCTTGCAAGCACCTTTTCATTGGCTTCCAGTGCTGCCTGATAATTACCCAGCCTGAAACTGACGTAGCCATAAAGACTTAACAAATCAATATCACTGGCTGCACCGTTCCTCTGCATGGCAACATTGAGAGCCGATTCTGCCAGCTGCCAATAGCCCTTTTGAGCATATTTACGGCCCATGGCTATTAGCTCGCCGACCGGCTGCTTCTGTTCAAACATCTTCATTCTTACTTTATTGGCATGGTTATAGGAACAATACCGATTTTCAGCATATACACTGCCTCCCAGGGTAAGCTTTGAATTGGCGCACCCGCCCAGGCACCTGTCCCCGAACCGGCATTTCTGGCAGAAACCTCCCAGGTTCTCTTTCTTCAGGTTCCGGTTCCAACTGAAGTTATTCTGGTCTTCCCATATTTCTTTTAAGGGGGTATTTCTTACATTGCCCTCGATAAATTGTTTATCCCTTATGGAAGTGCAACCTAAGATATCACCGTTATGCAGTATACCAAAGCTGTATTTTCCCGCCGTACAGCCCTGCCAGGAGTATGCGCCGCCGTATTGTTTCTTACTTAGTTCCATTTCTTTCAGGTTATAATAGCCGAAACAGTCTGCCAGCATTACATTTATAGATGACTCTTCCATGCACTGGTGAGCCAAATCGATTACAGTATCAATATCAGCAGGTTCGATTACCATGCCGTGGTGGTCAGCCATATTTCCCATGGGTAATCCCATCTGAACCTGCCAACCCCTGACACCCTGCCTCACCAGTTCCTGTTTAAGTTCCATCAACTCGCCCAGGTTCAGCTTGTTTATAGTTGTTATAGCGGTTACGTCAATGTTCCGGCGGCGGCATAACTCGACAGCCTGCATGGTTCTCCGGTATGAACCATCCCTGCGTATGAAGTCGTGGGTGTTGGGCAGGCCATCGATACTGAAGGCAACAGTTCCCACTCCCGAATTAATGGCCTGCTCTAGTGTCTTCCCGTCAAAAAGCCACCCATTGGTAATGATGTTGGGAATCACTCCGTTTTGGGTTAACCTTTCGGCAATTAAATGCCAGTCTTTCCTGGTGGTTGGTTCGCCGCCCGAAAGGGTAATCCACTCAAGTCCAAGTTCCCCTATTTCATCACATAGTTTAAGGGCTTCTGCGGTGGTTAGTTCTTCCGGGAGCGCATCATGGCAGCTGGAACCGCAGTGCTTGCATCTCATGTTGCATCCCATGGTTATTTCCCAGACTGCCGTTACAGGTTTACCTATCATTATTTAAGGGGCCAATTCCAACCGGTTCCGCCGCCTTGAGGTGGACGTACTCCATAGGCACATACGGCTCCTCCGCCTATGCCAGCGGGGCCAACACCACCAGCTACATCTTCCAACTGGTCATCGGTCAATTCGTCGGCATTACCCGCCGGAATTATTAAGTGCAGTACATTCAGGCTTTCCATGTGCACCTCTACTTTGGTGTTTTCGGGAAATGTTACTGCAAACTCCTTGCTTATGGCGGCTTTGGCATCATTTATGAGGGCCAGTCTGAATTCTTCGTTTTCACACGCTTTTTGGGCAATCAGTTGGTTCAGCTCCAGAGTTGATAGAACTTTCGTTTCCATTATTTATACCTCCCCTTATAAGTCCTATAGTCTACCATTTCCCACCGGAAACCGTATGGACGCAGGAAATAACAGCACAAGTTGCAACAATGGCCCCTGAAATTGATCCCCCGGCAACATCTTCCAGGTCTTCATCGCTAAGCTCACCTTTTTGCACAACCTTGAGCAGCTGATCCCTAAATAAATTGATTTCATCCACACTGAACTCCAGGCCTTCTTCTTTCAAAAAACTCTGTACCTGTTCAGCAGTTTCGAAACCGAACAATTTTTCCGCCCAACTCTCGTCCGCCTCCAACTTGGCCTGCAACTGGATTAATCTTTCTTCCATAAATCATTCCTCCTAATTTATTAGTGAAACTTAAGTTGTTGTTAACCACCTCCTTACATATAACCAAGGATTAAAATGCCCCCTTATACTCCTCACTCCATACCCCCTTACTGTCTTACGCCTTACGACTGACGACCTATTTAAGCCAGCTGCCTTTGCACCAACCGGGTAAATAAACCGCCTCTA
>ENA-UOOK01002305-UOOK01002305.1-fermentation-metagenome-genome-assembly--contig:-NODE-2305-length-23750-cov-14.101709_pt1 | contig 23750 bp, 18 predicted proteins | sample MGYA00245777_ERZ724023 | MGnify/ENA primary metagenome ERZ724023 (study PRJEB28704, sample SAMN03018312) | fermentation metagenome | biome: anthropogenic terrestrial biome; feature: soil...
GGCTGCTCGGCTCCATTGCGGCCATGACCGGGAGGCCGAGTTTTTCCGCCACTGCCTGACAGGCGACGGCGCAGGCCATTCCGTAGCGTCCCGCCGCAAACGAGGGCCCCGCGACGAAGAACGCCGCATCGCTCTCCCGCACCCACTGCACGACCTTTTCAGCCAGAACGTCGGGGTTCTCCGCAGCGAAGTTGTCCCCGCAGGATATGGTTCGGACGATCTCGATCGCTCCGTCGAAGGCCGCCTCGAGGCTTCTTCCGACGGAGGTCGCGCCGTCTATGGAGAAGGGGGTCATTCCCGCCTTTTCCTCGCCCCCGACGCCGCTGTAGAACTGGTTCACATAGTGGACGACTCTTTTTTTATCCATGATCCTCTCCCCCCTCAGCTCAGATCAGCACCGTCGTCAGGGATTCCGCCCCCAGTTCGTTGGTGGAACCCATGATTCCGGCAATCTCCATATCGATGGATCCATCGTCATGCAGGCCGCCAGCATGCCCGCCCGTGATCCGCTCCACGGTCCGTATATCGCCTATCACGGAGAGCGGAGGAAGGGTGACCCGCTGGTTCCCATTGCCGTTCGTCACCACCGCGTCCGCCTCGGGCGTCACGTCAGCGAGGCCGGCCGACGCCCCATCGGAGCCGGCGTATTCGTCCGTCACGATGACGGTCTTGATCCCGCTGCGCTCGAGCAGACGCGTCGTCAGCATGAGGTCCACCTCGGGGTTGCCGCCGCCATCCTCAGACAGGATTTCATCTTTATCCGTCAACTCGTTAAAATAATTGGCATTTCCCGTATTTTGAAATGGGAAAGAGGCATCTGTCCAGAATTGCAACGGCCACCCATCCTTAAAGCTGGTTGATATGGGAGTAATACCTTTTGCTTTGATTTTCTCACATACTTTGTAAAAATCGTCCCATGTTTTGGGAACCTCCGTAATTCCGCATTCCTCAAATACCTTCTTATTGTACGCTATCCCGCTGTATGAAATAAGGCCGTCTATTTTATACAGCTTGCCGTCCGTTCCGAGACCTGTTTCATAAAAATATAAGTTATCTTTTGTAAAACCGAGATCGTCAAGAGGTACAAAATATTTTTCAAAATCCGATGATTTTGTCTCAGGCAAAACCATCGTTATATCATCGAGTGAACTTGAGGCCATCTTTATTTTCAATACCTGATTTGCATCAGGAATAGCCTGAAAAACAATTTCTGTTCCCGGATTTTCATCCATGAACTTTTGGGCCAGATCTTTCAGGACCGTATCAACCAGGTTTGAATGTGTTGTATTCACCGTAATTTTTCCGGATAGTTTTTGGTTTTCCTGTGAAGAAATGGTGCTTGAATCCTGCACCGTTTGGGATTGACTTTCCTCTGATTGTGATTTTTGTGCCTCTGATCCGCATGCAGTCAACACCGAAACTGCCAAAACAGCTGCTATAAATAGAGCTAAAAACCTTTTCATTTTTATCCCCCTAATCCGATTTTAATTTTGTTTCTAAAAGGAAGATGCATCTTTTCGTTTATTATACTTTAAGCTTCTTTCGACTTGAATTACAGGAAATCATATTAATTAACATTTTATCGGCTTTTATTTTAAAATTTTTTTATATTCGCTCGGTGATACGCCTACCACTCTTTTAAAAGCTCTGTTGAAGGAAACGGGCTCGTCGTATCCAACCATCTGCCCTGCCTCATAAACCTTAACGTCATGTTTTGCAAGGAGTTTCCTGGCGGCATTGATCCTGACCTCGACAGTGTAGTCCGTAAAGCTTTTACCGGTTTCCTTTTTAAATAATTCGCTGAAATAATTCGGATTCAGGTGGACATACTCCGCAACCATTTTTTGACTGATGTCTTCTTTATAATGCTTTTTTATATATTCCTTACTGATTTCAATAATTTTTTTGCTTCTCTCAGCTCTTACCTGATTCATTCTGGAAATAATATTATAGAATGCTGTTGAAATATATTCTTCCAATTCCAATACAGTATTCATTTCCATGACTGCCTGAAGCAAATCATTGTCCTTATAAGTATAGTCGTCAGCAATACTTTTAAACTCCTGTGATGTAAAACACACATTTTGTATTATCTCGGCTACGATTGCCTTAAACTGCTCCTGTTCAACTCTGCTTTTTTTTATTATATCTATAATTTCACATATCGTGTCCTTTGCTTTCAATGCTTCCCCAATTTCAATCTGGTTAAGTAAAGCTTTCATATGGTCTTCAATTATATTAAAGTCAAACTTATCATAAACATATTCTTCCCGGCTATAAAAGTATACTTTCCCTTTTCCTTTATAAAATCTGCTTTTAAGTGCGAAGACAGCCTGATAATACGAAATATGCGTCTTTTCCAATTCAGCATATGGATTACTTATCCCGCAGGTAATGGTAAGGCCGTTTTCCGCCAGCTTATCCCATCTGGCTATTTGCTTAAGTATGTCTTCTATTTCGCTGTCGAATGTTATATCAGAAAATTCTGAAGAAAATAATACGATGAATCTGTTGTCGATTTCTGTTATTAAGCTGTTGGAATATTTGCCGCCTGCAAGAATTTCCAATACATAATGACCAAGAGAAGATAAAATTGATGCGCCGCTCTTCTGGGATAATTCGGCTTTAACCTTATAAGAATCATCCAGCTCTATGACTGCGATTATACGGTTTTGCGGCCTCAGAATACCCGACTCCTCAATAAGGTGTGCGCATTGAGATGTATCCGAAATTGTTCCCCTGATTAATTCGGTTAAAAACTTTTCCTTAATGGCGGCTTTGCTTTCTTCTACTGTAGCGTTCAAAAGGCTGAACTGCCGTTCCCTTTGTCTTTCCTGTTGTATATCGCTGCTAATCTTATTTAAAAGCTCTTTAAGAACATCTTCCCTTACGGGCTTTAAAAGATAGTCAACCGCCCCGTATTTCATTGTCTCCCGTACGTAACTGTATTCGTCAAAACCGCTGAGAACAATACAGCGCGTTTTAATTTCCGATGCGTTTATAGCTTTCACCAATTCCACGCCATCCATCACCGGCATTTTAATATCGGTGACCAGCAGTTCCGGTTTCTTGTCAAGGACCATTTCAAGCGCTTGCTTTCCGCTGAATGCTTCTCCGACAATTTCAATATCCGGGTTGCTTTCTTTAAGAATTATTCTTAGCCCTTTTCGAATAAGCTTATCGTCATCAGCTATAACCACTTTCATCGTTCTGAAATCCCTCCCTGCTTGCATAATTACATTCTAACACGTAAATACACGGCTTTGACAAGAAATTTTCAAAAATATAAAATATGTCTGTGAGGAGTTGTTTATGTGAGTAAAAAAGCAAGAAAAACTTTTTATTTTAAATTATTACATATTGCAAGAATACTAAGTATGAGGAATTTATCCATCGCGGTTAAGCTTTTTACCATATTCGGTATTATTTTTGTAATTACAATCCTTCTCTCGGTGATTACTTTTACAAATTATAAAAAGGATAAAGAATCCTCTACCTTGACAACAATAGAATCGATGAACCGCCAGGGGATTAATAAAATAGACAATTGTTTGAAGGATCTTGATACAATAACCAAATTCCCTTTATTGAGGGATGACAGCAGCGACAGTAATTTTATCAGATCATTCCGTCAGTATAACAACGGTCTTATAACACACCTGGATTTTCAGCGGATATTCGAAAATCTCGCTTTCAAAATGTTCAGTTATAAAGATTTCATACATTCCGTTTTTATATATAATCTGGATGGGGAAAGCTTTAATATGTTTTCAGGATACAAGCTTTTTGTGTCGGAGTACAGCCCTCTGCAGGAAAAATGGTTTAAGGAAAGTGTAAACAAATTCGGGAGCCAGATCGTTATCGACACATATCAGCTTCCCGGTTATGTTAATTCGTATACTGAAGCTCCGATCCATGTTTTTTCTGTTGCAAGAAGTATCATTGATGTCGATAACAGTGAAACGCTCGGAGTTATCCTGGTAAACTGCAAAATGGATTACCTCGCTGATATCTGCAGTGAAATGGAAATTGTCAATGGCCAGAAAACCCTGATAATCGGGGAAAACGAAAATATCGTGTACGACCGTGACACGGCGGCTCTGGTTAATAAGCTGGACGCCAGTTTTCTTCAATTCATCGGAGATAAACCGTCAAACACACAAAACGTAGACATCAAGGGGATAAAATATCTTATAAGCTACGATTCTTCATTGTTAACCGGTTGGAAAATTGTAAACATAATTCCTCTGGACGACCTTTACAGATCCATCAATGATAACAGAAATACTACAGTGCTTATCACATCGGGTCTGATACTTGTTACAGTCCTGTTCCTTGTATTTACAATCTTTCCTCTGGTGATATCCCTGAAAAAGCTGGTAATTCTTATGAGATTGATTAAGAAGGGTGACTTCAATGTAAAACTCAGGTTTGACAGGAAAGATGAGGTTGGGCAAGTTGCACGCACCTTTAACAGCATGGTAAAAAAAATCAACAGTCTTATTAATGAAATCTATGTGGATAAAATAAAGCAAAAGGACCTTGAGCTGCAAATGCTTCAGAATCAGATCAACCCGCATTTTTTATATAATACGCTGGATTCTATTCATATGATGGCAAAAATCAACAAGGACAACCAGACCTCTCAAATGGCTGTCGCACTGGGGAATATTCTCAGATACAGCATCAGTAAAAAGAATATGATCGTTACGGTCAGAGAAGAAGTTGAGCATTTGAAGGATTATGTCATGCTTCAATTGATCCGATTTGATGATATTTTTGATATAAAATTTGATATTGATCATGAGTTATTTGATAAACATATGATAAAGCTTATCCTCCAGCCTATTGTCGAGAACGCCTTATACCATGGCATAAATATGGTTGAGTCCGGCGGGAAAATAATGATTCTTGGCTATATGAAGGAAAACAATATTATATTCGAGGTAATTGATAATGGTATCGGCATGGAGGAATCCCAGGTGATAAAAATGGACAATTATATAAACGATCTGGATAATTCTATGGACTCAATAGGCTTAAAAAATGTGCATAAAAGGATTCAGCTGCATTACGGAACGGAATACGGAATAAAAATATTCAGTAAACCTGGGGCCGGTACTAAAATCCAGGCTGTGATTCCTCTTGCGGCCGAATCCCATTAAGCTTTCAACAATCTTCTGCAATATTGAGATTTATTAATTTACTTTGACAGAAGGTTATATAAAATTTGCGCCATTTCAGCCCTTGAAGCTTTTCTTTCGGGGAAAAATCCGTCTCCGTCTCCTTCGACAATTCCGGTTTTAGCCATTAATTCCACGGCATCTTTGGCCCATGAAGCTACCTGTCCTGCATCATGAAAGCTTGGCAGCGATTTATCGGTATCGTCCTCCGGCAGTTTTCCCGTGGCCTTTAAAGCATCGTAAACAATGGTTAACATTTCCTGACGGGTAATTGTATCGTCCTCCTGGAAATTGTCCTTTGAAATGGCATCGGGTGCTATTCCATAAGCTTTCACAAGCATAACAAGAATTTGTCCGCGTGTAAGCATTGCTTCGGGACTGTAAGTACCGTTTCCCGTTCCATCGGTTATGCCCCTTGCCGCTATAAAATTCACCGCCTTGCCATACCATGCATTTTCACTTACATCCGTAAAATTTACCCTGTTATAGCCTACGGCGAAATCGCCGGGATGTCCCGCAGAAAAGATCGCTGCGCCTTCATCGGAATCATAATGTCCGTTTGGCACCGGCGCCATCCTGCCGTTGTCGTCGATAGACCATACGATAATATTTTCCGGATGGATAAGCTCGCCAGCCGCGGGTGTATACGGCACGGATACGGTAAGTTGTATATTGGGATCAGCCCGATTCAACGATCTGCCGCCAACAGCCGCATCAAGCTTTATCAGCGGCCTATTGCCTAAAGAAGCCCTGACTGTACCGTCCAACTGCTCCAGGCCTAGCTTTGCGATCGTTATCTCCGCGTCCTTTCCCTCTATATCGTCCATTCCTGAATTAACAGGCATTTTGACGGTTCCAACGGGAGTTCTGAATATTAATTTCCCCTTTAATTCTTTTTCAGGAAGTCTTAAAGCAGGTATTTTCATCGAATATGAGTCGGCATTATTTATTTCGGGTACGATGATCTCTATGATTTTAATACCTTCTCTGTCCAATACCGCCATATCATACAACCTGGCAAGCATTTCACTGTTCAGGCTTACTACTGCTTTTTTATTTTTACCGTCTACGATCATTTTAAGCTTCATGGTTTTTTTTCCCGCAACCGCCTCGGCGGTCGGGAACGTATTTTCTCCGGTGCTTTCCATGCTTTGCTTGTCTGGCATCTCCCGATCATTTTCTCCATTGTTGTTTTGGGAAGGGACTTTATTTACTTTAAAATTTATATCAAAGCTTTCATATACTCCATGATCGGCCCTGATAATCACTTTATCACTATAGCTGCCCGGTTTAAGTCCGTCTTTAGGTTTTATTGTGAAAGTGGTGGAAGAATGCTCCGCGTTAAGTGTTGTGGCAGCGGGCGGCCCGACAATAAAAGCGTTTCCGTTTTCCAGCGCCACCGACAGATTTAATATATCGCCGGTCCCCGTCTTTTCAATCGCCACCCTTGCGGCTTCTATCGGCAGGTAGCCCTCATTTATTTCACGGAATACAGGCTGGCCTGATATAGCTATACTGTAAGTTATCCGCTCAGGGATTTTTGCGGCTTCAAAGGCCTCCATGGCGCTTTCAAGAGCCTGTACGGCATTGTTCACTTCCTCCTGGCTCTTTTCATCTGAATCGTCCAGTACACGCTGAGCCATGTCAATAGCAGCTTTTAGCTGTATTTTGGCTTCGGCAGGGTACTGTCCGGGAGCCGTACCTTCTTCGGCGGCGGCATGCTTCGCGGTTGCGGAAATAATCGCCTCTTCCAGTGCAGCCACGTTTATCCTGGCCGTATAGAGCTTTACCCAGCTTATTTGGGGCGTCCATAAATATTTTGCATTTCCCGGATGCAGAATTTTCAGATATTTCGTTCCATCCGGAAGCTCAGTACTCTCGTAATCTAACCGGGTCCATACGGTGGCATTCCCCTCTGTTATACTGCTAGCCGGCGTTATAGAGGAATAGTTCACTCCGTCTCCGGAAACAAAGAACTTAAGATCATAATTATCGTCATAGGTAAAATATTCCTGAGCCTGGAATTTTTGTAATCCCCTGTCCGTCTTGTATACGATAGCCGCCTCAGTTGTGTTGTCCCGTCTTACGATTGTATTGGGCTCATCTACAGGAATATAAGTATTATCCGGCGCAGTAACTTCAAAATTCACAGCTGAAAATACTTTGCTCAAATCCTGGAATTCGTCGGATATTAAGAGTTCTTCTGCAATGCGCCTGGCTTCAAAAGCCGCAACCGCGGCATCCAAGGCCTGTAATGTAGCATTTATCTCTTCTTCCGAACTGCCGGCGTTTAATACACCGTATGCAGCGGCTATTTTTTCTTGTAATTTAGCTATAGCGCCGGCCGTAAAATCACCTATGCCATATCCCTCTCTTGCCGATTGGCATTTCTCCTCCGCCTCAAAAATTTTAGCCTCCAGCTTTTCCAGCGGCGTACTGCTCCTGTTTCCGTAAATTTTAATACCGGCAATTTGAGGAGTATAATTTGTTGTAGACTCACGATTAAATTCCATTTTCAAATAGTGTGTCCGGGGAGGCAGATTTTCACCGCTAAATATAATGTTTGCCCAGTTTCCGCCATGATTAGCCATTTCAGGGGAATATTCGGCATATGTATCGCCGTCTTCCGAAATGTAAAATTTCATATTCTGAATACCGGCCTCAGGTTGATAATAAGCGTTAACTGAAAATTTGACAATCGGATCATCGGATTTATAGATCACATACTCACTGGTGCCTGCCGTACGTGCCAGCCTTTTTGTATCTGGAACATAAGGACTTGAATCCGAAGCTATGGTCAATTGTTCAGATTTCAGGTATATCTTATCATAGTTGTCAAATTCGTCATTTATCAATATCCGATATTCTGTAATAATACTGTCGTCAAATATCGCTACAGCCTTCTCCAATTCGCCGACTGTCCTATCGACTTCCTGCTGGCTTAAGTCGTCTACATTCAGCAATATAGTCTGCGCACAATCAATTGCCGTTTCCAGAAGCGCTCTGGAACCTATTTCATATTGCCCCAGCTCACTGCCCTCCGTAGAATTCATATATTTATCAATGGCATTCTGTATACTCTTCTCCAGCTTCCGCGTATCATTCATGTGAATAACGGTATAAGATTTAACATCTGAAGGCTCGGAGGATGCCCCCGACTTATTCTTTGCAATAAGCCTGTAATAATAACTCCTGCCTCTTTCAACGATAGTATCGCCATATGGCTTATATTCCGCCCCTATTCCTTCCCGGAGATTTTCCGCAATTTTTATCCACGGCCCATCCATGGCTTCGGAGCGTTCCAGATCATAATAATACGCACCTGCGGAACCTTTCCACGCAATATCGAGATGATATTCAATCGGAAGTATCTCGGGCTTTTCGGGCGCCGCAAGCTCGGGCACAGGCTTTCCCTGTATTTCATAAGCGCTTTCCCGCATAAAATCAACCATTATCTCTTCAGAATCATTCTGCGCCGGCCAATGGTAGGATTCCTGCAAAAAGCCTCCGTCGACGGAATGCGTACCCAATGCCCATATTAATGCTCCGGTTGTTCCGTTATCCCTGACGGTTGTTATAAGCTCCTGCATATTTGACTGAGTCGAAAGTCCGAATTCACCTACGATAAAAGGCTTTCTTTCTTTTGCTTTGCTGGCATCCAACAGGTATCTTTCACTAAATGTTTTATCGCTGTCATAGTAGTGATTTGAAACTATGTCGATATTGGGATTTTTCAAAGAACTATCTGAAATGCCGTAATTGCCGTCCATTACCAAGTGTACGCGATCTATTCTCTTTATATATTCGGCCATTTCTTCCGTCCAATTATCCGGCGGTGATAGTTCGTTTCCTGTTTCCCACGCCAGAATCGCTTTATCATCCTTATACTTAACCCCGGTAATTGTATTTGTCCGGTTTAAAACCGTACTGATAAATTTCTTGAAATCCTCCTTTATGGCCTCATCGGTAAAAAAGCTGTCCTGTGATTTTCCGTGCAGTTCTGCAAATTGCTTTATCCCGCCCCAATGATCCCATTGATCGATCAATGGAATGATCAATCTGACTCCGTATTTATTCGCATAGCTCAACAGTCTGTCAAAATCTTCAAACAATGCTTCATTGTATTGTCCTACATCGGTTATATGAGCTACATCCTTGGAAAGCGTGCCTCCGATGATGCTGAAAACATATGTGCGCGCCACCTGTCCCCCTAATTGGCAGATTGTTTTCATCGCATCCTCCTGTTCCCATGGATCTACTCTGCGTAATTTATTTTCTCCTCCGGGAGTTTTCCATGACGGCTGCTGATTAATCGTAAGCGTAGGAATATTAAAGGAAAAAAACCTGAGTTCATTGTTCCCGTCCATCAGTTTATCCCCGTTGCGGGTAATATAGGTTTCAAATTGTGTAGGAGCTTCGACAATTTTCACCGCTTCAAAAGCAGCAATCGCATTTGTCAGTTCCAATACCGCGTTATTCAATTCAAGATATGTTTTCGCTGCGGCGTTTTCATATACAGCCTGTGCCGAATCGACTGTATTTTGAAGCGTATCTATTGAACCTGCCGGATAGTTTCCTTCTTCGTTTCCTTCAACCGCCTGTCTGATTCTCTCGTCCGCGTCTGCGATGACTTCTCCAAGCAGCGACGGATCGCCGGTCGTTATAACTCTTCTGCGAAACCTTTCAATTTCGGCTTCAAACATTGATTATTTTTCCTGCTAAAAGCCCTTCCTTAAAAACTATCTCTGTGCCGGTTCTGGCCTTCTTCCCTGGTTTTACCAGTGTTTCCCACCTGTTATCATCAAGTCTTTTTAAAAGCAATATTTCTATTACCGCTCCTGTATCTTTCCTAATTCCGTACAGTCTTGCGGGAAGAACCTTTGTATCGTTGATTACCAAGCAGTCGCCCTCATTTAAATAACTTATAATGTCATAAAAATGTCTGTGCTCAACTTCTCCGGTTTTTTTATCAAGGACAAGAAGCCTGGAATGGTCTCTTTCCTTTATCGGTGTTTGTGCAATCAATTCCTCAGGTAAATCATAGTAAAAATCGCTTGTCTTAAAATTATTTATCATTTAATTGTAACTCCAGTATAATAATGTTTTAATATTTCATCATATTTAAATCCTTCAGCAGCCATTTCCTTTGCGCCATACTGGCTCATGCCTATGCCGTGTCCCCAGCCTCTGCCCTGGAAATTATAGCTGGAACCGGAAGCAGAAACAGTGCCGGAAGAAGAACTTGTACTCGTATCAAGCACAGATACTCCGGAAGAACTTATGACAGAAACTTTCCCGTCGGTAAGCTTTTCAGTCCCTGAGCCTGTTATGGCGTATTTTCCCTTCAGATTTTCGGAATCAGGATTATCTGAATTATTTGAATCTGTTCCGATTATTGAATCGAGAATTCCACCTCTTGAAGGAACAGGAGTATATTGATTTGTAAAATAAAACACTCCTCCGCTTTCACTTACACTCATGCTTCCGTTGCCAATTGTAAACCATGAACTCATGAGTCCCAGAAGCAGCCTTGCTTCTTCCTTACGATATACAATTTCTCCAATATCAGTATTAAATATACATTCCATAACCCGGTTGTTTTCAGATACCTTTGTTATCTCTATGCTGTAAATATCCCTTACACTGTGTCCATCATCCCTGAGCATTTTTATTATTTCTTCCCTTGTATAGGATTTCTGCCACTCGGTGTAGGGTGATCCTGATCTGTTTGAGTACTCATCTTCAACTCCTACGGCATATGGAAGCTTGGCAGACCATACATTTTCTGAGTTTTCGGTACTGCCTCCGCTGGTTGAATGGTAGAAGGCCTGAATAAGCTTATTGTCATAATAAATCATTTCTCCGTTTGTTTCATCAACCGCTTCATTTGTAGAAGCTTTTTCCGAATTATATCCCATATAAACCTGGCTGTTTTGATTATCATCCATGTCATAGCCGTAAGTGGCATAGGGGTTCAGGCATGAAACAGCGTAAGTCCTTGCGGCAACAGCCTGGGCTTTCAATGATTCCTTGCCCCAGGATGCGGCTATTTCATTTGGTACCACCCCATAGAGATAGCTTTCCAAATCAACATAATTTATTGATATAAGCTTAGAGCTTTCTATTATGCTGAATCCTATCAGACCCCTATACGGTTTTTTATCAATTTTAATCATTTCGCATGATTCGCTGCGGTTGAACGAAGAAAAAAATATGTTCATTTCATTGCTGTACATAAATACAGCATTATTGTTTCCGTCATATACAATAATGTTTTTCATATCGGTATTTACTGCTTTTCCTGCATATCCATCACCGCTCAATTCTTCCTGCAAATCCTTCGCTTCATCTAATCCCGGGTAGTTTCCTCCGTATATTTTAAACCCCTCCGTACTTAGTTGAGGATAAAAATCCGCATTGAACCTTTTTTCTAATTGCTCGGCTTCCTTTTTCGCATCATTGTAAGAAGAATATATGTCGTCAAGCACCACATGGTTAGGACCATATTCAGCTTTATTGCCGCCTGGGGTATAATTAAAATTCCTGTCAAAATACGAATCCAGAAGGACGCTGACTTCATCCTCTTCTAATTGAAATAATGAGTCAGAATATCCATTTAGTTCATATACCGTTATATTTTCATATCCCTCAAGAGAGGACTGCTCATTATAAATTCTTGGAGATCTGATTCTTATCCTGACATATTCTTCTCCTGATGCTCCGTAGCAATTAGAAGTTGAAAACAATAATGTCAATAAGAACACAGCGGTTATTTTTTGTGCCAGCTTTCTCATACTTACCTACCCTTCCAAATCTATTGTCATTTGATTCCTTTTTTTCTTATGTTTGTTTACATGCCTGAAACCCAGCTCTGTAACAGTTCTTCCTCTCGGTGTGCGGTTCAGATATCCTATTTGAAGTAGGTATGGTTCATAAACATCTTCAATTGTTCCTTTTTCTTCACCGATGGAAGCCGCAAGAGTATCAAGCCCCACAGGACCGCCTTTATAAAAATCTATAATTGTGTTTAATATCCTCCTGTCAAGCTTGTCCAGACCCATTTCGTCTATTTCAAGCATCTTTAGAGCATTATCAGCCGTAGAAGTATCAATTACACCATCCCCCTTTACTATGGCATAATCCCTGACCCGCTTTAAAAGCCTGTTTGCAATCCTCGGGGTTCCTCTTGAACGCCTTGCTATTTCTTCCGCTCCGTCTTCATTGATTTCGATGTCAATGATATTGGCTGAACGCAAAACAATTTCCTTTAAATCCTTAACATCATAAAAATCCAGGTTACACATCACTCCAAACCTGTCACGCAGTGGTGAAGCAAGCATTCCCGACCTGGTGGTTGCACCGATAAGCGTAAATTTTGGCAGGTCAAGTCTTATGGATCTGGCTGACGGTCCCTTTCCTATTATTATATCAAGGGCATAATCTTCAAGTGCCGGATACAAAATTTCTTCCACATTTTTATTTATTCTGTGAATTTCATCTATAAAAAGCACATCATTTTCGTTTAAATTTGTAAGTATTGCAGCCAAATCCCCCTGTCTTTCGATTGCAGGACCGGAAGTAACCCTTATATTCACTCCCATCTCATTGGATATTATATTGGCAAGAGTAGTCTTTCCAAGACCCGGAGGACCTGAAAGCAGTACATGATCCAGTGGCTGATTCCTCATTTTGGCAGATTCTATGAAAATATTCAATACCTCTTTAACCTTTGTCTGACCTATGTATTGAGAAAGCTTTTGGGGTCTCAGGCTAAGCTCCAATTCCTCCTCGGCTTTGCTTGCAGTGCCGGCAACTATTTCATTTTCTCTATCATACATTACTATACCTGCCTGTTAATATTTTTTAGTGCTTCTTTTATAATTTCGTTTTCTGTCTTTCCTGTGAAATCAATTCTGTCAAGGGTCTGCCTTGCAGCATAGGAATTAAAACCCAGAGCAATCAGTGCATTGAGAACATCAGATTCTTCGGAATCCATACGGGAAATGCCTATTTCTTCTCCACCTTCTGTTATGTTCTGTAATGTCCCCACCTTATCCTTAAGCTCAAGTATGATTTTACTTGCGGTTTTTTTACCTATGCCGGGCACCTTGGACATTCTTGCAGCATCATCCTTCAGGATTATTTCCCTGACTGTATTTACCTCATAGGTAGAAAGAACGGACAATCCTGCCTTCGGACCTATGCCGTTAACAGAAATAAGCTTCTTAAACAGTTCTATTTCATCTGTGGTTAAAAATCCGTAAAGAGAAATCATATCTTCTCTTATATGCATATAAATTTGTATTAAAACATGGCTGCCTTCAATTATTTTGTTTAATGTTGAAAGAGAAGTATTAATGTAATAACCTATACCATCGTTGTCTACTACTATGTAGTCCAAGCCTCTTTTAACAACCTCGCCCTTTATGTAACTTATCATTGTAACTCTCCGTTTAATATTTTAATATTTTGAAATTATCCGCATATTTCAGGGAATGAGCGTGACATATGGCCGCTGCCAGACCATCAGCAACATCATCAGGCTTTGGGATAGTGTCCAGATGCAATATTACTTTAACCATCTCCTGAATTTGTTTTTTTTCAGCTCTCCCATATCCGACAATTCCCTGCTTTATCTGAAGAGGTGTATATTCATAAAGGGGAATCCCGCTGTTTTCCGCAGCAAGCAGGTGTACTCCTCTGGCTTCAGCTATGGCAATTGCCGTCTTTACATTTTTATTATAAAATAGCTCCTCTATTGCAACCGCTTCAGGCTTGTACAATTTAAACAGTTCCATATAGCTGTCATAAATTATTTTAAGTCTCCTGGGGAACTCTTCGCCGCTTTCCGTAATAATCGCCCCGTAGTCAATAACTTCAAATTTATTTCCTATGTAATTTAAAACCCCATATCCTGATATAGCAAGCCCAGGGTCAATTCCAAATATAATCATAATTATTCCTTTTCTTTTGTTATCACAACTGTTCAGCAGTAACTCACCTACAACTGAACTATTGTTCAGCTATTGTTCTAAATTATAACATAGAATACCTGCCATGTTAAGAACTTTTTATTTACTTGTAAATCTTGCTATTAATTTTTACTTTGCAATAAGTTAAAATGTGATATAATGAATAAAAATCTTTATCTGAATGGAGTTTAACATGTTCAAAAAAGAAAGCAGACTTAAAAGGTTTGATTTTATGTTGTTCCTAACAACAATAGCCTTATGCATATTTGGATTTATAATGATTAACAGTGCAACCATGAGCAAGGCCTCCGGAAGCGAGCCATACCTAAAAACGCAGATTGCCGCTTTTTCCATGGGATTGGTGGCGTTGTTCATATTGGTTATGATAGACTATGACATATATGGAAGCTTTTATATTCCAATTTACGGAATATCTATTGCTTTGCTTGTATATGCATTAATCAGACCTGTTTCCGCATCCGAATGGGGAGATGTAAGGAGCTGGGTTTCAATAGGTCCAATTGTTTTTCAGCCTTCCGAAGTTGCAAAATTCAGCGTAATTATATCGTTGTCAAAGTATATTGACATACACAAGGAAAATATAAATAACCCTTCGGTTCTGATAAAAATACTTGTATTTGCACTTGTGCCGGTAGTTTTAATCCTAATGCAGCCGGATCTGGGTACTGCCCTGGTTTTCATGTTTTTTATAGCAGTTATAATTTTTATAGCAGGAGTGGACAGAAAATACATTATCGCCATATTTATTGTATTGTTGGTGATGCTGCTGGCAGGACTGATTATATTTCCGGGTCTGATGGAAAATTATGTTCCTAAGGATAACTATATGCTGGACAGAATAGTTGCATTTTTATATCCTGAATTAGATCCCGAAGGTATTGGATACCAAGTAATCCAGTCAAAGACCGCAATCGGGTCGGGACTTCTCTACGGAAGAGGTCTTAACAACGGAGTCCAGAATCAGTTGGGATACCTTCCCACAAAGGAAACAGATTTTATATTTGCCGTAATCGGGGAAGAACTTGGTCTTTTGGGAGGACTTTTGCTGCTTGGCTTGTATGCGGTACTGCTGTACAGATTAATCAGAATCGCAAGACATGCATCAGACTTATTCGGCTCACTTATGGTATCTGGAATAGCCGCAATGCTTTTTTTTCACATATTTGAAAATATAGGCATGACTATGGGACTGATGCCGGTAACAGGAATACCGCTTCCTTTAATAAGCTACGGCGGTACATTCATGCTTGTAAATATGATAAGCATTGGACTTTGCCTAAGCGTAGGCATGAAGAGAGGAAGAATGGATTTAAACGATTTTATGGAACGATAAAAAGGGGCTGACAGCCCCTTTCTTCATTTTATTCAAAACAGCTTCCACCTGTAAATTCTCTTAAAATTGAAGTGTTTGTAATTGCACTTTCATCTTCAATAGGTTTAAAATAGCTTAGAAACTTGAGAAGCCTCTGCCTTTCAGGATAGAATTTGCTGTCATATTCAATTCCCTCTATTAAGGGTTCGGCATATTTTCTAAGTACACACAGCTCGTAAACCAGCGCAGAATTAAATATAGCATCTGCATTTTCCTGGTAGGGGAAAATATATTTTTCGGTTCCCCTCACAACACTATCCCACAGCTCCATTGTTTTAATGGCATTGTTTCCTCGATGTGTGTTATCTCTTACTATGCGTCTGAGCAGCCTTAAATCAGATGTTGGAATACGATTGTGATTATCTATGTTTAGCTGGGTCAATGCGCTGATATATATTTTAAATTTATTTATTTGTGGTATCTGCTCCGTAAGATGATCATTAAGTCCATGTATTCCTTCAATTATAATGATGTAATCATTTGTTAAGGTTACCGGCTCTCTCGTATATTCTCTTTGCCCCGTTTTGAAATTATATACAGGAATATTAACAGTTTCACAGGTCATCAGGCTCAGAAGCTGCTCGTTGAACAAATCAAGGTCTAAGGCATCAATTGTCTCAAAGTCATATTCCCCATTTTCATCTCTTGGTGTCAGATGCCTGTCAACAAAGTAATCGTCCAGAGAAAGCGCAAACGTCTTCTTTCCGTTAACCCGCAATTGAATTGAAAGTCTTTGGGCAAAAGTAGTCTTTCCGGAGGAAGAAGGTCCTGCAATCAGCACAACCTTAATATTTTTATCACTGGCTATTTCATCTGCTATATAAGCTATTTTCTTCTCATGGAGAGCTTCGTTAACTCGTATCATATCATCTATTGTGTTATTGGCTATTTTCCTGTTCAAAGCTCCGACATAAGCCACATCCATTATTTTCCCCCAATCTTCGGCCTCCTTAAAAACTTTATACAGCTTTTTTTGTTCAATATTCTCAGGAAGTTCAAAATTACTTTCCTGTGTGGGGTAATTAAGTATAATTCCGGGATAAAATAATCTTAGATCAAATTTATCTATGAACTCTGTATTCGGAGCAAGATAACCATAAAATGTATCATAATATCCATCCAGTTCATAAACTCTTATAGTATCTCCGTTCCAGTATTTCAAAAGCTGAACTTTATCGTTCATGCCCTGTTCGGTAAAAATTTTCTCTGCTTTATTTAGGCTCAAAAACATTGTGCTTATAGGCTTTTTCTCATCTATAATCTCCTGCATTCTTTTTTTTATGTTTTTAAGCTGCATCTTATTTACAAGGTGCTCATGTTCCAGCTCAGTATACAGCCCTTTGTTCAATGAGTGCTTTATTTCTACACCTATACCGGGGAAAACATCTTTGCAAGCCTTAATATATATCATAGTCAGGGTTCTGACGTAAATTCTGTGACCGTCATTATCTTCTATGCTCAAAAACTCGATCTTGTCATTCTCTTTGAATTTTCCATTCACAAGCTCCTGAAGCCTGTTGTTCACCTTTACTCCAAGATAACCGGTATAATCGTCCTTATACTTTTTCAGTAAATCAAACAATGATTCATTTTCATTAACATCTGCAATTTTATGTTCATTAATTAATTCTACTTTCATGTTACCCTCCGTTATTTTAAAAATAGTCTGTCGCTAATTTCAGATTTCACCTCCAGTCCGTTTAAATATTTCAGTCCACCTTCGTACCCTCCGAGAATCAGCTTGTAGGCATGGAGAACCTGCTGTTTTTCCGAATCTTTTTTCCCGTACTTCTTATCTCCTTCTATGGGATGACCTATAGAAGCCAGATGTGCCCTTATCTGATGTGCTCTGCCCGTCTCTATTTCTATTTCAAGCCATGTGTAGTTTCCTTCTGTTCTTATGGGATGAGCATAGGTTATGACTTCCTTTGCATTTTCAGTATTTTCCCTGATAATTTTTACCATATTCTTATTTTCATTTTTTATGAGATAATCCTTAAGCTCCAAATCCTTATTGATTATTCCGTGAACCTTGGCTATGTATAATTTTTTTATGTTCCTTTCTCTTATTGCCTTATTGGTCTGCTTCAATGAATCGTAATTTTTTGCTGCAATAATCAGGCCTGATGTATTTTTGTCCAGCCTGTTGCACACCGCAGGCTTAAATGTAAAGCTTATATTTTCCTCTTTTGCATTTAGATACATTCTGATTTCATCCACAAGATTTCTTTGGGATGTTTCATCAGGCTGAGTACTCAAGCCTATTGGCTTGTTTACAATTAAAATATTATCATCCTCATAAACTATTTTGAAATGTATCTCCGTCTGTTTCAGTGTCTTCTTTTCTCTAAATTTTTCAATTGTTTCATCAGCTAAATAAAGCTGTACCAAATCATCCTTTTTTAATACTGTTTCCGGTTCAGCCTTTGAACCGTTCAATTTTACATTTTTCTTCCTCAGCATTTTATAAATAAATGACTGGTTTGCTTTATTGAGGTATTTTTTTAAAAATCTGTCCAGCCTTTGACCTTCTTCATTATTTGTAATTTTTATTTCCTTCATACTTATAAAACCGCCTTTCTGCTAAAGACACCGATAGGGTCATGAAACAAGTATTTGTTTCAAACTTTATTTCGTATTGATATGAATTATTACTTTATTATACCAAACTATTTATTAAAGTGTATATGCTTTTGTAAAATTTGATAAAATTAACAGCTTTTTATTAAATGAGGTTATTGTATCTAATATAATTTTGTGATAATATAAAGAGGTACGGATATTCTTAAGGAGCGACAAATGAAAAAGATAATTAATGCTATAAGAGACTTTTTATATAATATTACAGACTATGGTTTAATTATTATCGTAATAGTTGTCATGGTTGGAATATTAGGCTGGAGGTTTAACATTTTATTCAGCAGAGGAATCGATAAAGAGGTTATAGACCAGTTGCCGCCAATTGCAGCAAATGAGCCTGAACCTTCTGACAGTACCGGCAATAATCCGAATCCCTCTGAACCGGGTGAGGCTGAAGAACCGTCCCAGACTGAAGAGCCTGAAAAGCCTTCCCAGAATGAAAGCGGAAGTGGTTTGATAGCAACAGTTGTTATTCCGGATGGCACTTTGCCTTCAAAGATAGCCGAAATTCTCTTGAATTCAAACTTGATAGATGACACAAAAGCATTCTTAAACAAATCTGTTGAGCTTGGTCTTGATACAAGACTTAGAAGCGGAACCTATGAAATCGAAGTCGGAACGTCACTGGACAATATAATTAAAATACTTGCAAATGCCCAATAAAGTAACAAGGGCGGACACGTGTTCGCCCCGTGTTCGCTCTTGCGTTCTTAATACTTTGAATTCACGTAGTAATCGATAACGGATGTCTTTCTTTTATCAGAGAAGACACTTTCTTTTTTTAACACCTCCAAAAGCCAAAGGCTCTTAGAATGAAGAACAGCATATTCAAAATCATTCAAAACAATTTCGTACAGCTTGCCTTCAAGGTTTGTGGACTCCATTTTGATAAAGTATGCTTCCACGTTTTCGTAGTGAAGAAATCTTAACAGCCGGAATGAAGTTTTATCCTTTTCATTGTAATAATAATCGGCATCGCTTAAGTATTTGCTGTAATAGCTTATATGCTTTCCTCTGTCTTTAATTTCCTGGGCTAACATCATGTGGTACTTTGCCATCATATTATAATACTGATAGTTGTACATTCCTTTTTCAAAGCTGTCTATACGCTGAAATGGCTTAATATTCTTTTCAAGCATATATTTATAGTTTAGGTCCAGATACTCCTTCTTGTTTATATCACCGTTCATGTGCTGAATGATCAGCATATCCCTATGTTCGAAAAAATCATCAAAAATAGTCTTGTTCGGTTTGAAATAATTCATAAAATCACTCTTTCTAATTGTCATACTAAAGCGTACATTAATTTTAACAGAAAATACGCATTTTAGCAAGAGCGATAGATAATGTTAGAAGGTTAAGATATAAATAGCCACCGAAAACTCGGTGGCATATACGTTAAAGCATTACTGCCTGTTCAACAACTCTATCTCTTAATCCTTCCGGAATATCTTCTACGTCATGATTTACACTCATTACAAAATTAACATCGAACTTCTCTGATAAATAATCTAATCTTTCAATTATGGAATTTAGCTTATCCACACCTGATTGTGCAATTTTGTATAATCCGTCTATGTATACTACTTCCACATCATAATCTGTTGCAATTAAACCGCATACAAAACCTTGGAACTGCTCTGTATTTGTCAGTCCGAATTCTTTCGTGTTAATATATCTGACACGGTAGTCCAAATCGAATATGTGTCTGTTGTTCGCTTCCAGGAAAACCATCTTTCCCTGTATATTTTCGATTGATTTATTTGCCATATCAATCATTCTTCTTGTTTTACCTGTACCATTGTGTCCGCAAACCAATTGAACCATAATAATCACACTCCTACGATTTTTTTATAAAAGTTAATTACAGATATATTGTACCACAGATTGAAAATGTTTACACTAACAATTTTAAAAATTTATAAGTTTTTTGAACCTTGGCTCCTTCCTGCCTTTTCCATCATATTTGTCACCCTACCCAAAGTTAGGGTGACAAGGAAGTTACAACAACCCCATGTCACCCTTGTCACATTTAGGCGAATATTACATAAAGCAGTGAATAAAGGCCTGCAACTCCTATTAATATGTAAATAATCCTTCCAAGCTTGTTGTTCCAGCCCCCAAAGAAGTTATCTACAATATCAATTTTTGCTAATCCGTACAAACCCCAATTCAGGGCTCCTATGATTATAAGAATTGAAGCTATGGCAGTTATTATCTTCATACTTCCTCCCCAACACTGATATTATTACATTATATTGGAGGTAAGGTGTAAATATGTACAAAGCTTAAATATTTTCAGATAATCTGAAATATTTCCGACAGTGCGTAATATACACCTGAATTATTGTTGTCATAAACTGATACTGTCCTTGCAGCCTTAATTGATTCTTCCGTCCCGTTTTTCATTGCTATGCCAAGCCCCGTATTTCTTAAAAGCTCTGTGTCGTTATTGTCATCGCCAATTGCAATTATCTCTTCAGGTGCTATACTGATATGCGAAGAGTATTTTTTCAGTGCATTCCATTTACAGCCCTGGGGGTGCAGAAATTCCAGCAGTGCTCTTTTGCTGATATTTCTGTTGCATATAATGTTATATCTTCCCTTCTTAAATCCATCCATTACATGTGCAAATTCACACAGTCTGTTATATTCACCAAAGTAGCATGCAGATAAAATATTATTTATATTTCCGGGTTCAAATTTCATTATCCTTGCACGATTATACTCTCTCTTAATATATCCGAAATATGCTTCTTCATAATCTTCTCTTTCATAAATCAAATCATATCCGTTTTCATATTCATCAACATGAAGCACAGGATTCAGGCTGTATTTTAATCCTTCTTCGTATATTTTTTCAAATTCCAGAGGATTGAGATAGTTACATTCCACAAGCTCATCATTGTATGAATACCTTATAATTGCTCCGTTGTTAGCTAATATGACCGGATTTACTCCCTTTATCTCTTCTGTAAGCTGCTTAGCCATGTAATAGTTTCTTCCGGTTGCAATTGCTATCCTGATGTTTCGTTTATGAAGTTCGTTTAATATCCTGCTGTTTTTTTTGCTTATTTTCTTTTCATCGTCAAGGAGTGTCCCGTCCAAGTCCAGGACTACCATTTTATAGCTCATAACATCACCCGCATGAATTATACCACCGATATCCGGAAATGTACAACCCCAAACAAATCATTTGTTATCTGAAAAAGATACGGCAGAAGTTTCTGCCGTATCTTTACATTCATTCATTATTCATTCATTCATTATTTTATTAATTCTGCGTTTTTGAAGTCCCATTTATTTGTCATTGTAAGTTCAACGCCTTCTACTTTTCCTTCATCAACTATGTTAGTAAATGTATAATAGTAAATAGGAGCTATAACATGGTTGTTCATAAGAACATCCTCGGCTTTCTTTAATGCTGCATCTCTATCTTTACCGGTCGTCAAACGAGATTCGTTTAATGCCTTTTCAAATTCTTCCTGTTCAGGGTTTAAAGTTTTGTCATGTGGCGCAACAATAGGTTCTTCTCTGTATCTCCACTGAGGGTCGTTGTTTCCTGAGTTAGAAGCAAATAAATCTAACATTGTCATTGGATCACCATAGTCACCTAACCATCCGCCTCTGGCTATTATATAGTTACCTGCTCTTCTTTCATCCTGGAAAACATCCCAGTCCTGATTAAGGAGCTCAACGCTTACACCAAGGTTTTGTTTCCACATTCCCTGCAATGCTTCTGCAATTTTTTTGTTGTTTTCATTAGTATTGTACAGGAAAGTAACTTTTGGAAGACCTTCGCCATTTGGATATCCTGCTTCAGCTAATAATGCCTTAGCTTCATCAACTAATGCCTTACCCGGGTCGATTCCATATTCCGGTGCAGGTAGGTCATTGTCATCTAACGGTCTTATGTCGCTTCCGTCAGAATATTGCATGCCTGAAGGAATGAATCCTGTTGCAGGCGTTTCTCCACCCTTTGTAACCTGTTCAACAAATACTTTTCTATCAATAGCAAGTGAGAATGCTTTTCTTACTCTTACGTCCTTGAATACAGGGTCATCATTGTTAAAGTTTACATAGTAAGTTCCGATGTGCGGGGTAATCTTGAAATTCGGGTCTTCTTTTTGAAGTTCTGGAATTCTGTCATTTACTATACTGTCAAGTACCTGGATTTCGCCATTTTTATATCCGCTAAGTGCTGTACTTCCTTCAACTATCATCAGACCTTTAATGCCTGCTAATTTAACTCTGTCAGCATCCCAGTAGTTCTCATTTTTAACCATAGTTATATGGTCACCTATTTTGTACTCGGTCAGTTTAAAAGCACCGTTGGAAATACATGTTGCAGGATCCTTTTCCCAGCCTTCACTCTTAGCTTCAACTATATCCTGTCTAACAGGTGCATAAGTATAGAATGAAGTTAAGCTTAAGAAATAAGGAACCGGGAAGTTCAAATTAACTTCCAATGTTTTGTCATCCAGAGCCTTAACGCCTACATCATCCCTTGATGCTTCACCCTTAAAATATGCATCTCCATTTACCAAGTAATTAGTAACGATGAATGAATATTCAGAAGCAGTTGCTGGATCACATGCTCTTTTCCAGGCATATTCAAAATCTTTTGCTGTTAAAGGCTGTCCGTCCGACCATTTCATACCATCTCTCAAGTGGAAAGTATAGGTTTTTCCTTCATTGGTAATATCCCATGTTTCAGCTGCAGCAGGTTCTATACCATCCTTTGTTTCTCTTGTTAAGCCCTCAAATAAGTTTTGAATGATATGACCGCCGTCAGCAGCGCTATTCAGAGTCGGATCCCAAGTCTGTGGGTCTACTCCCATATTCCATACTAAATAATCATCTTCTCCTGCCGGAGTTGTTGTTCCTGGTTCTTCCGGTGTTTCAGTTGGTGTGCCCGGTGTAGGTGCCGGCGTCTCCTGCTTCCCACAACCAACTATTGAAAATACCATAGCAAGTACCACTACCATTGATAGTACTCTCTTTAACATAAAATCCCTCCAAATATTTATGTATTTGCAGCCTGTTATCGGCTGCATTTATATTATCACCTTTTTTATGCGATATATCAATAAATGAGCCTTTTAACTCTTTTAACAATATCGTATAAAAGATGAGAATATCATTATTTGTCTAACAAATGACATGCTGCAAAGTGCTCTTTTCCCACCTCTTTAAAAACAGGAGTTTCTTCTTTGCATATGTCCATTGCGTACCTGCACCTTGTTCTGAATTTGCATCCTGACGGAGGATTTACAGGGCTTGGAACATCTCCCTCTAAAACTATACGCTTAGATGACTCGGCTATATCAGGATCCGGTATTGGTATTGATGACAGCAGAGCCTGGGTATATGGGTGAACAGGGTTTGCATACAGTTCTTTGCTGCTTGCAACCTCCACAAGGCTTCCCAGGTACATAACGCCTACTCTGTCTGATATGTGCTTAACCATTGACAGGTCATGGGCTATGAACAAATATGTTAGCCCCCTTTCTTCCTGCAAGTCTTCAAGCATATTTACAACCTGTGCCTGAATAGATACGT
>ENA-UOOK01002307-UOOK01002307.1-fermentation-metagenome-genome-assembly--contig:-NODE-2307-length-23737-cov-15.701419_pt1 | contig 23737 bp, 16 predicted proteins | sample MGYA00245777_ERZ724023 | MGnify/ENA primary metagenome ERZ724023 (study PRJEB28704, sample SAMN03018312) | fermentation metagenome | biome: anthropogenic terrestrial biome; feature: soil...
TAAGGCGCATGAGCATATCAATGGTCTTGGAATCGGGTTCCAGCACATCGATCAGGCGATTATGGGTGCGGATTTCAAAATGTTCGTGCGAGTCCTTATCAATAAAGGTTGAGCGGCGAACAGTGTATTTTTCGATTTTTGTGGGCAGCGGTACGGGTCCGACGACGCGAGCGCCAGAGCGTTCTGCGGTTTCAACGATACGTTTTGCCGACTGATCCAAAATACGATGATCATAAGCTTTCAAACGGATTCTTATTTTTTGTTTTGCCATTGTTTTCCTGTTCTTTGTTTCTTATTTCAACCGGCTTTCGCCGAATGAGTCTATTCTGCTCTCAGCCTTAAAGCCGACCGAGGATTTTTTTCATATAGGAGTCTGACACCCGGTCATAGTGCTTAAATTCCATGCTGAAAACCCCTCTTCCCTGGGTGGCGGAACGCAATTCGGTGGCATAGCCAAACATTTCTGACAGCGGAACCGTTGCGTGGATGGCTTTTGCGTTTCCGAACCGGTCTTCCATACCAACCACGCTGCCGACGCGCGCGTTGATCTGACCGATTACATCCCCGGTATATTCTTCGGGAATGGTCACTTCAACCTGCATGATCGGCTCCAGGATAACCGGGTCGGCTTTTTCTGCCGCGTCCCGAATGCCAAAGATGGTTGCCATGCGAAACGCCATCTCGCTGGAATCGACTTCATGATAGCTTCCATCCACCAGGGTGAACTTCACATCGGTCATCGGGAACCCAGCCAGGGGTCCGCTTTCGCAAGCTTCGTAAAAGCCTTTTTCGATTGAGGGGATATATTCTTTCGGGATGGTTCCACCGCGGATCTTGTTCTCGAACTGCAGACCTGTACCGCTTTCCAGTGGTTCGAGGTCAAAAACAACATGCCCATACTGACCATGCCCGCCAGTCTGTTTGACGTAACGATAGTCGAAGTTCATGATCGGTTTGGTAATAGCTTCACGATAAGCAACCCGCGGTTTTCCAACGTTTGCCTTCACTTTGAATTCGCGAACAAGTCTTGTCACCAACACATCCAGGTGCAGTTCGCCCATACCAGAAATAACAGTCTGTCCGGTGGTTTCGTCCTGCCGAACGCGGAAAGTGGGGTCTTCTTCTGCCAGTTTTACCAATGATTCTGACATTCGATCCTGGTCAGCTTTGGTTTTAGGTTCGATGGCGATCGAAATAACCGGTTCAGGGAAGTTAATGGTTTCCAACACCACCGGGTTCGTGGGGTCTGAAAGTGTATCGCCAGTGAAACTGAATTTCAAGCCCAAAATCGCGCCGATATCCCCCGCACCTAATTCTTCAATGTCTTCACGTCGGTCTGCATACATGCGCAGCAGCCTGCCGATGCGTTCTTTTTTACCTTTGGAAGAGTTGTTGACGGTCGAATTTTGTTTGACCTTCCCGGAATAAACACGAATATACGCCAGGCGTCCCATATAAGCATCGGAAACAATCTTAAATACCAATGCAGACATGGGTTCGCTGTCATCAGCCTTACGAAGCACTTCGCTGCCATCGCGGACTAAATGAGCAGTTACCGGAGGGATGTCCAGCGGGGAGGGTAAATAGTCGATCACAGCGTCCAAAATCAACTGCACGCCCTTGTTTTTCAGGCTGCTTCCGCAGAAGACGGGGGTTGCCAGGTTGGCTATTACAGCTTTGCGTAAGGCTGCCTTAAGTTCACTTGAGCTGATTTCTTCCCCTTCAAGAAACTTTTCAGTCAGACCATCATCCAGCTCCGCAATGCGTTCCACCAGGGTCTCACGCAGATCGGCAGCTTGTTGTTGGTATTCTACCGGAATTGGAATCAGTTCCGGCGTGGAACCGGTATCATCACTATACCTGAGCGCGTTCATTTCGAGCAGGTTGATCATGCCCGAAAATGCGGATTCTTCTCCGATGGGGATTTGCATCTGCAGGGGGTTTGCACCCAGGCGTTCTCTGATGCTCTCAATTGTGCGTTCGTAGGAAGCCCCGGTCCGGTCCATTTTGTTCGCAAAACAAATGCGCGGCACGGCGAATTTATCTGCCTGCCGCCAAACGGTTTCGGATTGTGGTTCAACCCCTTGCACAGAATCGAAGACGACCACACCGCCATCCAGGACACGCAACGAGCGCTGCACTTCGGCAGTAAAGTCGATATGACCGGGAGTGTCGATAATATTGATGCGGTGGTCTTTCCATTCAGCCGTAACTGCAGCCGAAACAATCGTTATCCCCCGCTCACGCTCTTCCGGCATCCAGTCGGTAACAGTGGTGCCGTCATCAACATTGCCGAGGCGGTAAGTTTTACCGGTATAAAACAAAATCCGCTCGGTAGTGGTAGTTTTACCGGCATCGATATGGGCGATAATGCCAATATTTCGATAGCGCTCGAGCGGAAAGTTAGTCATGATGTGACCTGGGTTATTAAGGTGCCGGAATTACATGCGGAAGTGAGAGAACGCGCGGTTGGCTTCTGCCATCTTATGCGTTTCCTCACGGCGGCGAATTGAAGCTCCCTGATTTTCAGCAGCGTCCATCAATTCTGCAGCCAGCTTCTCGGAATAGGATTTTCCTGCTCGCGCGCGAGAAGCGGTGATGATCCAGCGCATGGCAAGGGTAACCCGGCGTTCTGGTGCAACTTCGCTCGGCACTTGGTAGGTCGCGCCGCCGATACGTCGGGGGCGAACTTCCATCATAGGGCTGACATTTTTCAAGGCAGTTTCAAAAACCTCGATACCATCTTTGCCAGTTTTCTCGCTGATCATATCGATCGCGTTGTAAACATGACGGGTAACGGTGCTTTTCTTGCCATTGAGCATGATGCGGTTAATCATCATCTGAAGGTGCACATTGTTGAAGCGCACGTCAGGCTTGGTTTCCCGCTTTTCTGGTTTAATTCTTCTTGACATAATTGCTCCTCAAATTTCGCCGACCTGCGTTTTTGCCAGGTGACTACATTCCAAATTATTTCTCAGCGCGTTTGGCGCCGTATTTGGAACGGGCGCGCTTGCGATCAGCCACACCAGTGCTATCAAGGGTCCCGCGAACGATGTGATAACGCACACCGGGCAGGTCTTTAACTCTGCCTCCGCGAACCAAAACAACACTATGCTCCTGCAGCTGGTGACCCTCACCGGGGATGTACGCGGTGACTTCGATACCATTTGACAGGCGAACACGAGCAATTTTGCGCAGGGCTGAGTTCGGTTTTTTAGGGGTCATGGTACGAACGATCGTACAAACACCACGTTTTTGAGGTGCACCCTTGGGCTGGCGCGTGCGGCGCTGCTTTTCCGAATTCAGCGTATATTGCAACGCTGGTGAATTACTTTTCTGTCTTTTGGTCGTGCGACCTTTTCTAACCAGTTGGTTTATTGTTGGCACCTTTTTGCCTCCATACTACTAATAAAAATTCATTTATTCAATAATCAAGGCCATCAAAAATACGGATGGCCTTAGCTTCCGACACAATTGACAGGCACAGATACATAATCCCAGCCTGCCAGGAATGAGCAGTTATTCTATCACGCCTCATTCCGAAACGTCAAGCAATAAATCCGGCAAATCTTACACTCCGAGATTTTTTAAAGAGCTAAATACGTCAGCACCCTGGTCCAGCAATCCGGTTGGGAAGCGGCTGCGGCTTGAACGTTCTTCATCCTTGCCAAATTTAACAATTTCACCGTCTTCCATGATCGCTTCCACAGCCAGGCTAAGAGATTGCAGCTCTTTTACCAGCACGCGGAAAGCCGCAGGGATGCCAGGCGCTTCGATTGGCTTATTCTGGACGATGGATTCGTAAGTCGCAGTCCTGCCAGCAACATCATCCGACTTCACGGTGAGCATTTCCTGCAAGGTATAGGCGGCGCCATAAGCTTCCAATGCCCAAACCTCCATTTCACCGAAGCGCTGACCACCGAATTGCGCCTTACCGCCCAGCGGCTGCTGGGTTACCAGGCTGTACGGTCCGGTTGAGCGGGCATGGACCTTGTCTTCAACCAGGTGATGCAGTTTGAGCATGGTCATAACACCAATAGTTACCGGCTGGTCATACAAATCTCCAGTGCGACCATCACGCAATAATTGTTTGCCAAGCGTCGGCATCGGTTTACCGGTTTCAGCCATAATCATCGATGCAGCGGCTTCAATTTCCGAGCGGTCGAAATCACGATCGATCACCGGACGCTTTTTACGGTCGTCAATGTCATTGATGTGTTTCTCCGACCAAATGATCAGCCCGGCTCTCACAGCGGCATCATCGCGGATTTTACGCTCTGGCACTGTAACCTTTTCCTCGGGGAATGAGGTGATCGTTAGCGGATCAAAGCCTTCAGATTTGAGCCATTCAGTCATTGCCACTCGGCGAGCCAGAATTTCATTTTCCTTGATCGCGAACAAGTCCACATCCTGGTCTGCCAGGATTTCTTCCAGGTACAACAAGCGCACTTCATTATCATCCTGGATCATTTCAGGGTCATGCTCGATACCTTGCAGCCATTCCCATCCTTTGACGGCGGTAACGCGCCAGGCTTCGTCGATCATCCAGGCTCGCACGAGTTCAGCTTCAATTTCCGATTCGGTCGCGCCGTCAAAAACAGGTGTGACCGCGCGGAAACCCAAACTGCGGGCAGCCCAGCCAAGCTCAGCTTCGAGCACCTGACCAATGTTCATGCGCCCGGGAATGCCGAGAGGATTGAGAATGATGTCGATCGGGGTGCCATCTTCCAGGAAAGGCATGTCTTCAACCGGCAAAACCATCGATACACAGCCCTTGTTTCCGTGTCGCCCTGCCATTTTGTCACCAGCAGTGATCTTCCGGCGCTGGGCAACCGAAACGCGAACCATCTTATCAACCCCAGCGCTGAGGTCGGTGTTTTCTTCACGCGTAAACACCTTAACGTCTACCACAATACCACGCTCGCCGTGGGGCATGCGCAGGGAAGTGTCTTTGACATCGCGGGATTTTTCACCAAAAATCGCACGCAGCAATCGCTCTTCAGGAGTTAGCTCTTTTTCACCCTTCGGAGTAATCTTGCCAACCAAAATCTCGTTTGGTCCGACTTCAGCTCCGATGCGAATGATGCCGCTTTCGTCAAGATCGCGGATGGTGTCTTCACCGACATTGGGAATTTCACGGGTAATCTCTTCGGGACCCAGCTTGGTATCACGAGCCTCGACCTCATATTTTTCAATATGGATGCTGGTGTAGCGGTCGTCCTCAACAAGGCGTTCTGAAATCAGAATCGCGTCTTCAAAGTTAAAACCTTCCCAGGGCAGGAAAGCGATCAAAACATTTTGACCTAATGCCAGCTTGCCATCCTGGGTTGAAGAGGAATCAACAATTACATCACCCTTATGCACCAGCTGACCCTGGACAACCGCCGGGCGCTGGTCAATACAGGTGCTCTGGTTTGAGCGTTGGTATTTGCGCAGATTGTGAGTCTTAACACTGCCATCTGGCAATTTAATCCTCAGAGAGTCACCCGTGACCGTGAGAACTTCGCCATCTTCTTCTGCAATCACAACCTGACCCGAGTCTGCAACAGCAACCTCTTCCATGCCAGTTGAAACCCTCGGTACTTCGGGGCGCAGCAGCGGGACAGCTTGCGTCTGCATGTTCGAGCCCATCAGGGCGCGGCTGGCGTCGTCGTGCTCCAGGAATGGAATCAGCGCTGCCGAAATGCCGACGACCTGGTTGGGGGCGACATCAATGTAATCGATGTATTCATAATCATAAATTGCGAACTGGTTATGGTATCGGCAGCTGTTTCGACGAACAAATTCGTTATACTCGTTTACCGGCGCGTTTGCCTGGGCAATAACAAACTTATCTTCGGCATCCGCGCTCATGGAAACGTAATCGTCGCTTACGAAGGGACGAACCAACACATCTTCAATGCCGAAGGACTTAATTTTCTTAGCCATCTCTTTGGTAACCCGGGTCTCTGCCTCATAAACAACTTCGCCAGTGTCCGGGTCGACAATATTTTGACGCAGAAGGTGATTAACCAGGTTGGGGTCGTTGCCTTTCATCGATCGATATACCTTGCGGTAAGGTGTTTCGATAAAGCCAAACTCGTTGACGGAGGCAAAGCTCGCCAGGCGTCCGATCAGACCGATGTTTGGACCTTCAGGGGTTTCGATCGGGCAGATGCGACCATAGTGTGAGAAATGAACGTCACGAACGTCAAAACCGGCACGTTCGCGGCGCAAACCACCAGGACCCAGGGCTGAAACTGTGCGTTTGTGGCGCAGTTCAGATAGCGGGTTGGTCTCTTCCATAAATTGTGAGAGCTGGCTGGAACCGAAGAATTCCCGCAGCGATGCCACCAGGGGGCGGATGTTCACCAGGCTCACAGGCGACACCGACGTGCCCTGGTCGCGGATGGACATGCGTTCTTTAATCACTCGCTCCATGCGGCGTAAGCCGACACGGATCTTATTTTGGATTAACTCACCAACAGTCTTCACACGGCGATTGCCGAGATGATCGATATCATCGGGAGGAACAACGCCGTTATTGATCTGGATCATGCGCCGGATCAGACGGATAATGTCATGCTTGGTGATCATCCGGTGTTCCCCATCTACCACATCTTCCAGATCCAGTTTTTGGTTCAATTTATAGCGACCCACTCTTTCAAGATCGTAATGGCGGGGGTCAAATATCTGTTCAACTACATACGCGCGGGCGTTATCCAACTGGGGAGGCTCGCCGGGGCGTAAGCGTTTGTAAAACTCGATCAGGGCAGCTTCAGATTTGGTATACACATTCAGGTCGTATTCCGGTTCCTGCCCAAACGAAGAATCAATGTAAAGATGCTCTTCGTTGGTATCGACATCGGCAAAAAGCGCCATGATTTCTTCGTCAGAACCGGTCTTGAGCGGGTTATCTTCCAGCCCGTCATCCACAGCTGCCAACGCGCGCAGGAAAACCGTGATCGGAACAGTGCGTTTGCGGTTGAATTTCAGGATAATGAAATCGTTCTTGCGGGTCTCAAACTCCATCCAGGCACCGCGGTCAGGGATCAGCTTGGCAGTTGACATCATACGACCGGTGGCACGATCCAGCTCGGCTTCAAAATAGACACCTGGAGAGCGGATAAGTTGGGAAACAACCACTCGCTCGGTACCGTTAATAATGAAGGTGCCTTTGGGGGTCATCTCCGGGAAATCGCCCAGAAACAGGTCATGCTTGATTTTGTCACTGCTCTCGGCTCCATCCAGCAGAACAGAAACGTACAATGGGCAGGCATAGGTAAGATCACGCTCAAGGCATTCCTCGATCGTGTTTTTTGGTTCTTCGAAGCGGTATTGCAAGTCAAATTCTTTAGCTATCGGCGTATTGCTGGGGAAATGTAACCTCAGGTCGCCACCATATGAAACTATGGGAGAGATTTCGTTGAATAAACTACCCAAACCCTCGGATTTAAGGCGTTGGAAAGAATCCAGTTGAACCTGGATCAGTTGCGGCAACTCGAGCCCGACAGGGATACGTGCGTAATTTTTGGGTGTCATCAGGTCAGCCATTCATGTCTCCTAACGTGATAAAAGCGTGGTGCAAGCTGCGATCCACGCATTCAGTACTTTTTTAAGCGCAATATTTTAGTATACGACACTTCAGTAGAATAGTCAATACTTTTATATCTTTTTTATAACCCAATGATCAGGGTTTCCTCTTGCTACTATCCCAATTCCCAATAGTGTTCCTCGATAAAAACAAATCTTCCTACAAACAACGCAAACTATTTGCTCTATGGCAGGGGAACCAACTTCCCATAAACTATATAGCGGGCGTTTTCGAAATAGTAGGCACAGGTTGATAAGGTGATCATTTGATCTTCCGGGTTTAAGACCACCGGGCTATCAAATGTGGAATAAAGTTTCAATTGTTCCACATAGTTCATGAAATCGATATCATCTTCGAAACTAAACCGGATTAAAGCATCATCCGCGTTTACGACCTGCCCCGCGAAGAGCTCGATTCTATAATCACCGTTTGGTGTGAATAAATTGATGGATGGAAAGGATTCATAGAACTCTTGTGACTGGTAATCGATCAGCGAAGCAAACATCGAGCCATCATTCATGTTGTGACCATAGATTGCCGTGTTTTTGTCGCTGAAATCGCCCTTGTTATTTGCATCTACAAACAGCGTGCCCAACCGGTTATATTGACGGTCAAACAATCGCGTCAGGTAATAATCGTTGTCATCTCCTTGTACAACAGGCAAATCAATCGGCAATCCATCAGCCGTCAGCCAGGCGACAACATCATCATTTACCAATTTCAAATAACTAAAATCCATGCTCCCGGTTTTTACTGCTGGCTGCTCTTCAATGCTGGCAGTGCTTTCCATTGATTGTTCTTGATCCAGTTCAGGCGAGAGAGCTGGTGTCGCAGTGAGTTTGGCATCGTATTGTATGTTCTCGAAAACAAGTTGTTCGGCTCGGATGTTTTGATAATAATCATTTCCCGCCTGATACTCATTTTCAACCCGAAAATAGGTGTAAGCAAAAAAGACAACCGCCACCAGGCTCAGAGCGATTAACACCCGTAAAACAACTGAGTGCCATTTCTGGTATATCCATTTCTTATTCTTCGTGTTCATAGGTTCAGATAGTTTAACTACTTGGGTTTATTGAAAAATCTTAAATTCCCGGGCTGTGACGGTTAACCGTCACAGCCCGGCTCGCTCTGAATTACTTCAAAGGTTGTTTGCGTTTTTTGGTTTGCAGGAATCCATACAAACCAGACAAAACAAGAAATAGTGGCGCGGAAATCATTAAGCCGATTTCGCCCATTCTTGCAACGCCATCATCACCGGTTTGTGGAATCGAACTACGTCTGTTTACGAAGGCTGCTATTACGCCTTGTAAATCAATCGACCCCACCGCCCCGGTATAACTGGTGGAATATCCACCCTGGTTGGCTTCCAGTTCGGTTACTTTGTAGGTTGTTCCCACCAGAATGTCCTCAATAATTATGTATTCGCCATGTTTCAACAGAACCGATTGCCCACTTCTGATGGAACCGGTCTTACTGCCATGGTAATGGTAAACCTCGTTGGTCTCAAATTCGACCATAAAAGTGAAGTATCTGTTTTGATCCGCCAAATCGCCTGCCACAGTCTTCTTAATGGTCAGGCTGCCAAGTTGACGCGTGTTTGTAAAGGCTGCCAGCCGGGTGTCATCAACAACAATCGTCCCGGTGTTGCCTGTGTAAGTGGTTATGTATCCATCTGATGAATAATCAGCTTCGACGACGGTGTAAGCAGCGTCTTTTGGCAGGTCATGAATCGTGATGCTCTGACCATGTCTCAAATAGATCGTGTCTCCGCTGGTTATTATGCCGTCTGCCGCGCCTCCCGAACCGACATAGGGGTAGGTATAGGGAGCATTCACAAAGGTCACTGTGAAGGCAAACGCCTTGGTGAGGTCACCGCCATTCCCGGCGACAGTCTTTCTGATGGTCAGGCTGCCAATTTCACGGGTGTTGGTAAACAAGGCAACCCGGGCATCATCCACCACGATCGTTCCGGTATCACCAGAATAGGTGGTAATGTAGCCTTCTGCAGAATAATCAGCTTCGACAACGGTGTAAACAGCATCTTTTGGCAAATCGTGAATCGTGATGCTCTGACCATGCGCCAGGAAAATCGTGTCTCCACTCGTGATCGTGCCATTCGACGCTCCGCCATAACCGATATAAGGGTAGATGTAGGGAGCATTCTCGAAGGTAACCGTGAAGGCAAACAACTTTTGCGGGTCGCCGCCGTTACCGGTCACCGATTTGCTAATCGAAAGCGTACCGATCTCACGGATGTTGGTAAAGGCTGCCACCACGGTTTCATCAACAACGATCGTTCCCGTGTCACCTGTGTAGATGGCGATATAGCCATCAGCAGAGTAATCAGCTTCGACAACCGTGTAGGTTGCGTCCTTTGGCAGGTCATTAATGGTGATGCTCTGACCATGAGTCAGATTGATTGTGTCACCGCTGGTGATCGTCCCATCAGCCACACCGCCCGAACCAACGTAGGGGTAGGTGTAGGGCGCGCCTTCAAACGTGATTGTGAATGTAAAGATCTTGGCAGGGTCGCCGCCGTTGCCTGCGACTGTTTTGCTGATCGTCAGGCTGCCAATCTCGCGTGTGTTGGTGAAGGCTGCGATTTGAGTCTGATCGACCACGATCGTTCCACTGTCACCCGTGTAAGTGGTGATGTAGCCATCAGCAGAATAATCTGCTTCAACCACCGTGTAGGTTGCGTCTTTTGGCAGACCAGTAATGGTGATGCTCTGACCGTGCGACAGGTATATCGTGTCACCGCTCTCAATCGTGCCGTCCGGCGCGCCTCCAGAGCCAACATAAGGATACTCGTAGGGAGCATTCACAAAGGTTACTGTGAAGGCAAACTGTTTTTGCGGGTCGCCGCCGTTGCCAGCAACGGTCTTGCTGATCGTCAGGCTGCCAATTTCGCGCGTGTTGGTGAAGGCTGCGATTTGAGTCTGATCGACCACGATCGTTCCGCTGTCACCTGTGTAAGTGGTGATGTAGCCATCAGCGGAGTAATCCGCTTCAACAACCGTGTAGGTTGCGTCCTTTGGCAAGTCATTAATGGTGATGCTCTGACCATGCCCCAGGTAAATCGTGTCACCGCTCTCAATCGTGCCATCTCCCGCGCCTCCAGAGCCGACATAAGGATACTCGTAGGGCGCGTTCACAAAGGTTACTGTGAAGGCAAACTGCTTTTGCGGGTCGCCGCCGTTGCCTGCAACCGTCTTGCTGATCGTCAGGCTGCCAATATCGCGCGTGTTGGTGAATTCCGCTACCTGGGCTTCTCCGCCAACAATTGTTCCGATGTTACCAGTGTAGGTTGTAATATACCCATCAGCAGAATAATCTGCCTCGACTACGGTGTAAGTTGCCCCAGACGGCAAATTTAATATGGTAATGTTTTGATCATGAGCCAGATAAATTGTGTCTCCGCTGGAGATAGTACCACTTGGCACACCGTCGCCAATGTATGGATAGGTTTCCGGAGCGTTTTCAAAGGTTATCGTAAAGGCAAACTGCTTTGAAGGGTTGCCGCCGTTACCCGCGACTATTTTACCGATCGTCAGACTACCTGCGTCCTGAACAATAATGTAGTTGACAACATCTATCGGGTCCTGCAGAGACATCGGTTGCCCGTCAATCGTGGTGATGTAATCAGATCCTACAACAATAACAAAATCGCGCGGAAGGCTTATATATCCGGGAGGTGGATTGGTTTCTCTTAGAATGTAGGTGCCTGGTTGCAGCCCATAAATCCTGATTTTCCCATCAACACCGGCTATTCGTACTGCTCTCGGAGATCCAATGCTGCCATCAGTGTTCGTGTTATAGAGTGTAAACTCAGCGCCGGGGAAAAATAGCACCTAAGTTGTTAACTTTTCTGACAAATACGTAACCACTGCGACCCATCGAAGCGGAACCATGTTGTTCAGTAATCACAAAACTTTCACTCGTACCGGTACCCTCACCCACAACGCCAATCAGGCTTGCTGTATTCGTAACTAATCCGGGTTGACCGGTGATATCCGTGAGATAGGACAAACGACACCCCTTGGTGTTATCGGGGAAGATAAAGGTGAGCGTACGTGTTTCATTGTTATAGCTGAAGTTTGCCTGAATTGTTTCCAGAAGCAACTCTGAACCAACAGTGTAACCGCCGTCTCCATTTGCGTTTGGAACAAGCTCAAAAACTGTGATATTCCGATTGCCATCCTGCTCCCAGATCAGGTTTCCGCTCGAGTCCAGACGAAGGTCGATCCCCTCTGGTAAAGTATCCTGAAAACCATCTGCAATTGGTCGGTTGAGGGGTGTGTAATCTAACAACCAGGTAAGAATGCCGCTGAATTGTTGGCTGGCATCAATAGATTTGTCAATAATTTCAGTGTCAACCCTAACGTTTTGAGAATCGCTAACGCCTGTTCCCCAATTAGCTGATCTGAGGTTTACTGTATTGGTCTCAGCGTGAGAGTCGGCGCCCACAAGATAACCATCAAAAGTCTCATCGGTAGGTTTTGCTTTTACCAAAATGACATACGGTTGGTCCAGATTTGTAAACGTAAACGTGGCGGTAGAGGTTCCGACACTGTAAGTAAAACCAGCTATGGTTGTGGGGTCCAAAGCCGGGACGGTTGCCACAGCCGCACTATTCGCATCGTAAATCAAGAATGTTGCGCCACCAGAGAATGGTGAGAACGCCCAGCCGGCAGGTAGTGTGTCGGTGACGGTTACATCACCGAATCCACCTGGCAGATTTGTGTCTACATCGGCAAAATCTAATCCGGCAGCATTAATGTTCAGGCGGAAAATCACTTCGCGATAATCATAATGAAAGCCATTGGCTGCATTGGTTGTGCTGTTGTTGGGGTTGATATCAGCTGATGGATCATGGTCATTAGCAACTTCTGCACGGTTCAACATTTGCTTGGCAAGCACCATGTTGTTGAATGGAACCGATGCATTATCACGGCTGCGGTAGGTTGCGCCTTTGTACAAGGAAGCCACATTGCGAACAGATTGGTCTGACTTGTTACCAGCCAGTATCTCGGGGTCGATAACCTGGCTTTTTATAACAACCTGGTTAGTACCAGTGGCTCGAAGTTGGCTAACTTTGACCAAAGTGCCTAATCCAGCCAGGTCAATCGCTTCCACGCTTAAATGGTTGTCAGCAGTATGGCTTACGTATTTTTGCCCGTTATTCCTGGATATTCCGGGATTGCCAATTGAAAGACCTGCAGGCCATCCGGCTGCTCCGGTCAGAGCGCTGTTAGTGGTTGCTGAGGAATGAACAAACAGATCGTAATACACAAAATCCGTCGGGCTTTGTCCCATCAGATCGACATTTATCGTCCAGGTAATCTGGTGATCTGCCTTGTCAGCATCAGATTGCGTGCCGCTTTTTGTGATAGCGTCATAGCCAATGCCAACACCAATTTCGCCGGTGCCGGCACTGCCAGCAGTTCCACCCGGACTCGTCCAGTTAGCTGTCGCCTGGTTATTATAGGTTCGGTAGGAAACAGAGCCGTCGTCTTCGTCCGGAACATTGCTGACAATCACTAATCTGCCGATATAATCGACATCGCCAATTTCGTAAACGCCACCAGTTGGTTCTGTTGCCCAACTCTTTCCGGGCACATCCACCCAGGTTGAAGTGGCTTCATCCCATTTTTGCCAGACAGCGCTTTCAAAAGTCAAACCGTCCTGCAAAACGTCTGTGATTGTTAAACCGTTTAAGGTTTGTCCTTCGTTGTCGACTGTAATTGTCCATGTGATCGTGCGGTCATTTGGATCATAACTGCCATCACCGCTAAACCCGTCATCTGCGGTTCCAGTTTTGCTCGCGGATGGACCCACAATAGTTGTAGAATCGGAATCGTTGCCGATTTCTACTGTACCGTCATAGACATAGGCTTGATTGGTGATTGTTCCGCCATTTGTTAAAACGGCATCAGCAATTACTGTTTTGAAGGTTATCACGATCGGACTTTCAGAAGGCGCAGGCAGAGTATAAGTCAATTCTTGATTAACCAAACCAGGGGTTGCCGACACGCCATTGACCAAAAAACTGTTGTCGATGTAAGTACCAACAGCAGTCAAATCGTCTTCAAAAAGGAAACCCGCCAGGTCAAGTGGGGTTGGCGGAATGGTGTCACTTTCACCAGTAATGGTTACCGACCAGGTTATCGTGCCTTCATCCAGGTTAACCAAAGCGACTTCCTTGATTACATCAAAGGTGTGAATATCGCCAGGTAACTGAAGATAATAAGTTTTATCAAGGATGATTACGTACTCATCCCCATTCTCATCTACCAGGTACTCATTATTATAGATCAGGTTACAGGTAAATTCGGCAGAAACGCCGGAGTACGGCGGCTCACCAGGAGGTAATTCTTCAGGGTCGAAAATATATTCTTCACCATCAAAGACAATGGTTGCTACAGCATGACCATCCACGTTGCTGTATTTGACCGTGCCGACCTTGATGCCGTTAAACAAAAGATCTTGATCGACAGGGAGCGGATCGTCGAACATAAAGTACTCGCTGATTAACAATACAATTTCATCGCCATGTACAAAATAATCGTCAACACCATCTCCAATAACAGGGATGTTTGGAAGAGTTATGGTAATACTGACTCCAGCAGAAGGGTCAATAATTCCACCTTCGTCAACACCAGACACCTCAACTATCGCTTCAATTGATGTTGGCGTGGCAGTTATGCTTTCGTCCTCATCTATCTCTTTGTCCCCATCGCCGACTTGTTCTTCGGTTGGAGGCGCTGGAGTTACAGTGGGTGTCAGCTCTTCATCTCCGCCATCGTCCTCTTCTCCAACAGGGTCTGTCGGAGTGACCGTGCCGTCATCGTCACCTAAATCATCAACCCCAACGGTTTCATCATCCGGGTCGAGCAAAGGTAAGGTTGGTGTAAACTCGTTTGAGTCACCAGGAACCTCTTCACCGTTTTGGTTGTCTTCGACTAATATTATCGGGTTTTCTATATTAGTTGGCGTATCTGCAATTGTTCCGCTGCTCGGGACAAATGTTCCAAACACAAAAATAAAGGCAATTATCCATAGCATCGTTCTCTTTCGCTTTGCTGTAAACATGTCTTTAATTTAATTCCTCCGTTTTTTTTATATGTGATTGATTTCAAGAAACATATTGTTTCTTTTTGCGAATGATCTGATAAAGATTATCATAACATATCCATAGGCGATTCTTTGTACCGACTTTGGATTTCAACAATTTTCAATATGGAAAAATATGTTTTTTGTGGTGTGAGGGGCGGTTGCCACGCAATCCCTCGAGGAACCGTTGTACGACAGGTCTGTTCTGGCGAAGGCGGTAAGGTTCTTGTTGGCAAAGGTTCAGATTCTTACGAAGTACACTATGTGTCACTTCGTTCAGAATGACAAAATCCAGGTCCTGCTCCCTGTTCCCTGTTCCCTGTTTCCTGTTCCCTGTTCGCGGTTGCCATGCCGTCCCGGTACAAACGTCTCGCCCTACGAAAAGATGGCTTCGCCGAAACGGGACAATCACTTCGTAAGTGTAATTCACAAGGGTCTTCTTGTTCCGATCGACAAGATCCTTCGCAAAAGAGGCTCAGGATGACAAAACCCAGGTCCTGTTCCCTGTTTCCTGTTCCCTGATCCCTGTTCGCGGTTGCCACACATATTGCGTTTATTAACTAAATTGAGGATTGTTGTCCACATGACCAATACACAGATATCAAAGGCAAGGTTCAACCAAAATTGTACTTCTCCCGGGTCTTATGTTATCATTTCCGCATAAATTCCTCGGGGAGCCTATGGGCTGAGAGGGACAGCAATGTCCGACCCGCAACACCTGATCCGGATCATGCCGGCGGAGGGATGCAGAAATATCAGCCCAGCAACCCTCCCCATGGAGGGTTTTTTTGATGAAGAAAACAAAAAGCGCTTTGATAGTCGCAAATGGTGAAGCCCAATCCGACCTGGACCAGCTTCTCCGCTGTCATGACTGCGTCATCGCTGTCGATGGCGGACTGCGACACCTCCTGGCTCTCGGATTAATCCCGCATCTGCTCATCGGGGACCTCGATTCCATCACTCAGGACCAGCTGAAGATATGCCAGGATAACCAGGTCGAAATTTTGCGTTACAAATCCGAAAAAGACGAATCTGACCTCGAAATCGCCCTTCATGAAGCTCTCAAAAGAGATTTCCGGAAAATTACCATCGCCTGCGCGGTCGGCGGACGGGTCGACCATGAATTAAGCAATATCGCCCTGCTCTTTCATCCCTCTCTCGAGGGGTTTGAAGTGAGCCTGCGCGGAGAGCGAACCGCGATCTATGCGCTTAACGGCGGGATCACGCTCGCAACCCGCCCGGGCGACATTATTTCCCTGCTCCCCTGGGGCAAGCCAGCTTCCGGCGTGAAAACGACCGGTTTGGTCTATTCTCTAACCTATGAAACCTTGCTCCCCTATGAGACCCACGGTCTCAGCAATCTCTGCCTCGGCGACACAGCTGCGATAAGTCTGCAGCAGGGTCGCTTATTGTTGATCCATATCTCCACACCATTGAAAGAGAGGTTATCTGATGAATAAGAAATTGATCTTCTCGCTGTTTGTTTTTGTTTTGCTGGCAGCTGCTTGCCAGCCAGCCACAAACGGTGCCCAAACCCTGACGGTCATCACCCACGACAGTTTTTCCGTCTCAGCGGAGCTCATCAGCGCTTTTGAGGAAACGAACAATGCCAGTATCGTCTTCATCCAGGGGGGTGACACCGGATCTGCCCTCAATCGGCTCATCCTCACCTCAGTCAACAACGAGACCCCTGAAGCGGATGTTTTTTATGGTCTCGATAACACCTTCTTGTCCCGCGCCCTGGAACAAGATTTGTTTGAGCCCTTTCAACCAGCTGCCCTGCAAAACATTCCCGACGAATTCAAGCATGATCCGATGTTCAATGTGGTTCCTGTCGATTATGGCGATGTTTGTATCAATTACGACAAAGCCTGGTTTTCTGACAGGGGACTTGAACTGCCTGGCTCCCTTCGGGACCTGACCAACCCGAAATACCAGGGTTTATTGGTCGTGCAAAACCCGGCAACCAGCTCACCCGGATTGTCATTTATGCTCGCAACGATCGCTGAGTTTGGCGAAGATGCCTGGCTTGATTGGTGGCAGGCGATGAAAGAGAACGATGTTACCGTCGTTTCGGACTGGGAGACGGCTTACTACACGAACTTTTCCGGTTCTTCCGGCAGAGGTCCACAGCCAATGGTGGTTTCGTATGCTTCCAGCCCGCCTGCTGAATTGATTTTTGCCGAGACTGAGCTTACAGAAGCGCCAACCGCATCGCTGGTTGCTCCGGGCATGTGCTGGCGCCAGGTGGAGTTCGCCGGTATCCTCAAAAACACAGCCAACCGCGACCTGGCTGAAAAGTTCATCGACTTCTTGTTGAGTAAAGAGTTCCAGGAAGATCTGCCCCTGCAAATGTTTGTCTATCCGGTGTTGCCCGAAGCCGTGTTGCCTGAAGATTTTGTGATTGCAAGCCAGATCCCTGAAACTGTCGGCGCGCTTAATTCTGCCCTGGTTGCGGCTAACCGCGATCGCTGGGTGAACGAGTGGACCACTCTTATGCTGAGGTAAACTGGAATGCGGCGTACAGGGTCTCGCGCCTGGCTGTTGTGGTTGCTTCCACTCGCCTTCCTGCTGTTTTTCTTTTACCAGCCGCTGCTGGCAATTTTCAGGCAGGTATTTTCTGAGCGTTTCAACCAGGGATGGCAATTCTTCAGCTGGGATCTGCTCACCCGACCCCTGGGCTTTACGCTCTGGCAGGCGTTTCTCTCAACTCTGCTTACCCTGTTGATCGGATTGCCCGCTGCCTACCTCTTTGCCCGCTTTGACTTTCCGGGTCGCAAAGGTTTACGCACTGTCAGCTTGTTACCCTTCATCCTGCCGACAGTTGTGGTTGCCACAGCGTTCAACACGCTCATTGGTCCGAGAGGCTGGTTGAACATCCTCCTGATGAACCTTTTCAACCTCTCCAGCCAACCGATCAATCTGCTAAACAGCCTGTCTGCGATTCTGCTGGCGCATGTCTTTTACAACACATCGATTGTTATCCGCATGGTCGGAAACGCCCTGACCCGCCTAAATCCGCACTACGATGAAGCCGCCCGCGTGCTCGGCGCCAACTCGTGGCGTGTCTTCAAAGAAGTTTCATTTCCCCTGCTGATGCCCTCCATTCTCGGCGCAGCTTTGTTGGTATTCCTTTTCGACTTCACCAGTTTTGGGGTGGTGTTAATGCTGGGTGGACCGCAATACGCCACGATGGAAGTGGAAATCTACAACCAGGCGATGAACCGCCTCAACCTGCCCATGGCTGGTTTGCTCTCGATCGTACAGCTTGCCTTCACATTGATAATCACACTGCTGCAGAACCAGGTTAATAACCCTCGCTATGGCAAAGCCGCCCTCAGCAGCGAACGCAATACGCTGGTAAAACCGAAGACCAGGTTGCAAAAACTAACCATTGTTCTGCTCAGTTTGCTGGTGATTATCCTGTTTGTCACCCCGATTCTGAGCCTGGTTTCGCGTTCACTGGTCACCTTCGAGGCAACTCGCGGAGAACGCGGTGAAATTGAGACCGGGCTGACTTTTCGCTATTACAGTGAGCTTTTCCAAAACCGGACCGGGTCAATATTCTATGCCAACCCACTCGCGGCTGTGCGCAACTCGCTGGTTTTTTCGCTGCTGACCATGCTGATTGCTACCTCGCTCGGGCTTGTATCTGCTTATGCGCTGGCTTCATCCGGCAAATTCACACGTTGGCTTGAGCCTTTATTCATGCTTCCGTTGGGAGCCAGCGCGGTCATCCTTGGTTTGGGCTTTTTGATAACCTTCAACCGGTCTCCCTGGAACAGTGGACCTTTCCCGATGTTAATTCCCATCGCCCACTCGCTGATCGCGCTGCCTTTCGCCATCCGCACAATCCTGCCTGCAATCCTGGGAATCCCGAATTCGCTGCGCGAAGTTGCCCGTGTGATGGGCGCAAAGCCGTGGAAAGTTTTCAGGGAGGTTGACTTCCCTGTTTTACTGCGCTCAATCATTGTCAGCCTGGCATTCTCTTTCACCATCTCGCTGGGCGAGTTTGGCGCGTCGAGTTTTTTGAGCAGCCCACAGACACCGACCATCCCAGTATTGATCTACCGTTATATTTCCCAACCGGGCGCGCTCAATTACGGGCAGGCATTGGCGATGTCCACGCTGCTGTTATTAACCAGCGCTGCCGGCAGCCTGTTGATCGAAAAAATCCGCCTTCCCGGTGAGGAGTTATTCTGATGTTACGTGTTGAAGAGATTTATAAAGATTACGATGGCAAACCCTTGCTCAAAGGCATCTCATTTGAAGTGCGTCAAGGCGAACTTGTTTGCCTGTTGGGTTCTTCGGGAAGCGGCAAAAGCACCATGCTGCGTATCATTGCCGGTCTGGAAGAGCCAAAATCAGGGAGAGTGTTTTGGAATAACCTTGATTACACCCAAAAGTCCACCCATCAACGCGGTTTTGGGCTGATGTTCCAGGATTACGCCCTCTTCCCTCACCGCACTGTCGCCGAAAACGTTGCCTTTGGGCCGCGTATGGCTGGTCGTTCCAAGGCGGAAATTGACGCTTCGGTTGAAAAAGCACTCGCCACTATTCACATGCAGGAATTTGCCAACCGATCGGTAATCGAATTATCCGGAGGCGAACAACAGCGGGTTGCCCTGGCGCGCGCCCTCGCGCCTGACCCGTGTTTGTTGATGCTGGACGAACCTTTGGGTGCGCTTGATCACAATCTGCGCACCGAATTGCTCAAAGACTTGCGCAAGCGCCTTCATGATAGCAAGAAACCCGTAATCTACGTAACCCACGACCAGGAAGAAGCGTTCGCGCTGGCTGACCGTCTGCTGCTCTTGAATGAAGGGCGGATGGTGCAGAAAGGCGCGCCTGAAATGGTCTTTAAGCAGCCAGCCAACGCCTGGGTCGCTTCGTTTTTGGGGCTTGGCAACCTCGTCCCGGGCAGGGTGATAGCTTCCAACCAGGTTGAGACTGAACTAAGTACGCTTGAATTGGCGGTTCCAGCTGAATTAGCGCCTGGCACGCAGTGCATGCTGCTTTTGCGCCCACAGGACGCCCTGCTCGGCGAGAGGGCGACCAGCCTCCCCGGTCACCTACGCGCAGTGGTGCGGGACAGCGTCTTCCAGGGTGATTATTACCGGCTGGAGGTTCTGGTCGGCAGCACCCTCTTGCAGGTCCACTCCCAAGAAGATTTTGAGATCAACCAACCCCTCTCCCTCGCATGGTCACAATCCACCCTGCAATGCCTGCCGCTTTTGGGAACCGCCCCATAACGCAAACACCCTGGGCAAACCGGGCTCGCTTTCTTTTCTCTGCGCAGGATTACCAATAAAAACAGGCCGGCAGTTGCCAGCCTGTTTCAATAACTTTTGCCTGGACTACATCAAACTGATCGCCTGATTCATCAGCTGGTAGGTCCATTGAATCTCCCAATCTCCGCTGGCAAGCATGAAAAACACAACCACACACACGATCATTACACACAAACAGAGCACCAGGAGCACGATCAATGCGATGATCCATCCCCTGTTTTTGTTCTTTGCAGTCGGTGGCTGGTCGAAAACCGTCCGGGCAGGCTTGCGATAATCAGGAACATCGCTCAAGGCTGGCTCCTGAGGATAAGCTGCCGAATACGGTTCACTCTCGTCGAGCACCGGATCGAAAATAGTTGCAGCCGGTCGCTCAGCCGGCGTTGGCTCAGAAGTGAATTCCGATTCCGACGAAAACTGCTCATCCTCAGGCTGGGGGTGAACTTCGGGTTGAGCAGGTTCCTTGTAAGCCTTTAAACGCTCCAATTCTTCAAGCGACCCATAGGCAGGCGCCCTGGGAGGCAGTTCCTCCTGGGGAGGGCTGGATTCAAACCCGGGAGCGTCATTCCACTCGTCATTTTTTGGTTCTAAATATTCTTCGTCATTCATAGTCAAATTCCTTTCAATTCTTCAGGATGGCAAGGCAGAACTGCAGGATGGGCAAACCAATTCCGACCCATCCGAGCATGATCCCGCCTGTTCTCGATATCAAATTTGCCGATGCAGCCCGCGATTGGTGCTGCCACTGCTCCAATTATTGTAAATCCAATATAATTACAAATTCCAGCGAACAGGCTGGAGATTGCCCAGCCGGATGTTCGGGTTTCATCCCTCTGATGATTTACATGAAGAGCGGACATTGATTTCTCCAGAGGAAATTATAAGTCCGAATCGACTGGTTGGATTCGCCTGGTTTTTATTTTTTTAACCAGCCTGGCTACCCACCAGAAGATCATAATCATAATAATGAGCATCAACAGCGGCAAAACCACTGCTAAAACCGAGATGATTGTCACTAAAATGTCCTCAACCGTGCTGATAACCGGCGTCCCCACGCCGGCTGTGCTCGCTTCAATAATTGGACGGGCAATAATTGATTTCGCCGCGTGAACCGACCCTGCAACCAGCAATCCGCAAATCATAGCCAACACGGGGTTGATCTCTGTGATCGTTTGCGCGCTTGCTGCAAATAAAATCGCGCCGGCAATCGGGCGAATAAACGTCTGAACAGCATCATTTACATGATCTACAACCGGCACCTTATCGGCAACTATCTCAACGACGCCAAGAGCCAAAAGAACCCCGATAGTCCACCAACTCTCCAATGCGCTCCAGGGTTCAGCAAGCTCGATCAGGTTTGTGAATTTCGCCAAAATCGAGACGACAAATAACGGGATATAGGCATTTAGTCCTGCAGATGCCGAGAGACCAAACGCGCCTAATACACCACTGATAATTTCTGTCATACCGCTCCTTAAGTCGGAAAAAACAGGTTCCGATTGCGATAATTATAGTCTGGAATGCGAACACAAACCTTAGATTATCACAGGTGCAGCGCATCCCAGGTGCCGGTAAGCAGGAACCTTAGCAAACTGGTGACCAAAATTTGAACAAAAGCCACGTTTAAACCAATTAGCAGGGGCAGCATCATTTGCCTCCAGGTCAGCTGGAGGTTGCTTCTTCTGGTTAGCATCAATGCGAGCACGGTATGCAGGCTGCTGAGCAAAAAAACGACGCTCAAACCCGAAATCACCATTGCCGGAAGGAGGATTACCGGATGCTGGCTGTACACGCCTGCCACCATCAAGGCTGCCAATAAAAGCAGGATGGGAAAGCTATACCATTTCTCAAAGAAACTGCGATTGATCCAGTCTGCCCAGGCAGTCTGGTTGAAGAGGGGAGTCAGGATCGCCCCGATTCCCAGCCCTACTCCGGTACCGGTGATCAGTCGAAAGAGGTTGGAGGGTTGGTATCCTTGCGCAAAACCAGGAAAAAAGTGCAGAAAAGAGTTGAGCCCATCAATCCCAAACCAGATAAACAGCCCTCCCAGCATAATCATGACCCAGGCAGGAGGGAAACGACCCTTGCGCCCCTGCCAGACCTGGTAGCCAATAGCGAGCATCCCGCCAAGGTACATACCGGTACAGCGGGCACAAAGCGGAGACTGCAGATTGTGGTAAAAAAAACTGCGTTCCTCAATCTGATGGCATACCGCGTATCCCAGGAGGCGGATCTTTTCCCACCAACCAACAGGGGTCATCCATAGCCAGGTCGCCAGCAGCGCTGCCAGCAGGATCGCCAGGGCGATGATCCAGGCTCGATCATTTTCCCTGACGTTGTGTTCTTCAGCCTGAATTTTTTCTTCTTCAATCACGCTCTTTATGCTTCTTTCAGGTATGCATGCGCATCTTTGAGATATTCAATAATGGTCAGATGCTGCGGACACAAGTCTTCACAAGATCCGCATTCGATGCAGGCATCCGCCCGGCTACCTTCAGGGATTTGATGTTGATACATGCGTTTACCCCGCTCACCCAGGTTATACATAACTGAATTGTTGTAGATTTCGAATATTTGCGGGATTAATACATCGCTGGGGCAAGGCAGGCAATATTCGCAGTGGGTGCAGGCAACCGGTGCCAACCCCTCCCAGGCAGCGCGCATGTCTTCGACGAGTTTCACCTCATCTGCCGTGAGGCTGCCCACTCCGGAGCTGCTTGCGCTGGCAAGGTTTTGTTCCACCTGTTCAAAGGTCGACATGCCCGAAAGCACCACGCCAACTTCAGGTTGATTCCAGAGCCACTGCAGCGCCCAATCGGCTGGTTTGCGCGGTGGGTCCGCACGTTCCAAAACATGTTTCACCGCTTCTGGCGGCGTTTCAATTGCCAGTTTCCCTCCTTTGAGCGGTTCCATAATCACCACGCCCAACCCCTTATCAGCAGCTAACTTTAGTCCGCATTCGCCAGCCTGGTAGTCGGTGTCCATGTAGTTGTACTGGATTTGGCAAAAATCCCAATGGTCGTAACCGTTGATGATGGTTTCGAAAACCGAAAAATCATCGTGGAAAGAAAACCCAAGGTGCCGGATTTTGCCTTCAGCGATTTGTTTCTCTGCCCAATCGAAGACCTTAAGGTTGAGATAATTGTCCCAATAACCCTGGTTCATCGTATGCAGCAGATAAAAATCAATGTGGTCAGTTTGCAGACGTTCCAGTTGTTGTGAAAAGTAATAATCAAAATCTTCACTTTTTTTAATCAGCCAGGAGGGCATTTTGGTCGCCAGGGCAACCTTTTCGCGGTAGCCATCCTGGAGGATCTTTCCCAGAAGGGGCTCACTCTTACCCTGGTGGTAAGACCAGGCATTGTCCACATAATTGACACCCTGGTCGATCGCGTGGCGAACCATCCGTGTTGCTTCAGCTTCATCGATCTGGTTTTCTTCACATGGCAATTGCGGAAAACGCATACAGCCAAACCCCAGGGCAGAGGGTTTGAATCCAGTCTTGCCAAAATTTCTGTATTGCATAAGCTACCTTTATAACTTTTTTCCTAATTTTACTCTGGGAAACGCAGTTCGTGCCGCTTTCCATCCAACATCAGGAATTCTCAATTTGGAGACGGCTGCCATGCCGTCCCGAGAACAGCCGTAGGGCGAGACGTCTGTACCGGCGAAGCCGTGTATTGAGAGGGTTGTGACATTGGTGTGACGTGGATGTTGATCCCCCTCAATCCGCCGTAGTGTGTGATCATTGTGTACGGCGGAT
>ENA-UOOK01002308-UOOK01002308.1-fermentation-metagenome-genome-assembly--contig:-NODE-2308-length-23736-cov-5.940247_pt1 | contig 23736 bp, 17 predicted proteins | sample MGYA00245777_ERZ724023 | MGnify/ENA primary metagenome ERZ724023 (study PRJEB28704, sample SAMN03018312) | fermentation metagenome | biome: anthropogenic terrestrial biome; feature: soil; material...
AAGCGCTCGGAATTGCCGGCAGGGCCAAAGCGCGGTGTTGGTGTATGCTCGCTCATTGTGCCCCCGTTTTCTGGTCATACGCTTCCCAGAAGGGCTGGTAGATTTTAACCGCCTGCTCATGCTCGGCCAGTGTCTTTGAGAAATGCAGCTCCCCGGTATCGGGGTCCTTGGAGCAGAAGTACAGATAGCTCTCCGCCAGGAACTGTTCATCCGGATACAGCGCCGCCTCCACCGCCGCGGGCGAGGGTGCGCAGATGGGCCCAACCGGCAGCCCCTTGTGCTTGTAGGTGTTGAAGGGCGATTCGATGCCCAGGTCCTGCCCGGTCAGCACCATGCGCTTGGTGCCCAGCACATACTTGATGGTCACGTCGCTGCCCAACGTCATGTTCTGCTTAAGCCGGTTGTGAAAGACTGAGGACACGCGCTTGAAGTCGGCGGTCTTCGCCTCCTTCTCAATCATGGAGGCCAAGGCCAGCACCTGATCCATCGTCATGCCCAGCTCCTGCGAGCGTTCGTGATACGCTTCCTTGTACAGCGCTTCTGTCTGGCTGAGCAGCTTCTTGATGATGTCGTCCTCGGTGGCGGTCAGGTAAATCTCATACGTGTTGGCCGCCAGATAGCCCTCCAGAGCGTACTTGCGCTGGGGCACGGTGCCCGAAACCCTGTTCGCCGGCGGGGGGTTCTGGGACACGGTGCGCGACGGGCGCGTGCTGACCCTGTTTTCCGCGGTATTCGTGCATGCCGACTGGCTGCACCTGGTGGGAAACATGCTGTTCCTGGTGATCTTCGGCGTGCCGTCGGAGCGCGCGATGATCAGGTCGTCCAGCTCGCCGCCGTCGGCGAGCACCTGCAGCCCGGCTGCGGCCGGCGCTTCCCCGCCGGTCCCGCGCTGATGCACAGGAAGCTCGCACCGCGCCTGCGTGTTGGCCGGCACCACCAGCCGCATCGTAAAGGTGTCGTAATCCATTTTCCAGCCGACGACGATGGTTCCATACAGCGTCTCGTGGCTTCCGGAGGCTTCGTTCAGTTTCGCCAGCGGGTACGGCCGGACGAGGAATTCCCGGAACGCCGGCGCCTCCTCCATCGGCCGGATGCCGAGAATATGGCTGTAAAACCAGCTTCCGACCGCAAACTGCATGGGGTGGTTCATCGAAGAGCTTCCTCCCCTGAAATTTTCCCAGCCGCCCGCGTCGTCGAAGCATTCCCACACGCTGGTGGCGCCGTTCCGGAGCATCGTGGCGAAGCTGGCCCGATTCGGATTGAACAGCGCGGCCAGCATATCGTCGCCGTACCCCATTTCCGTCATGGCGGGGACCATGTACTTGTTGCCGTAGATACCGGTATGGAACCCGCCGCCGCAGCGGCCGCTCAGGATGCGGGCGCAGTCCTCCGCGACGACGCCGCGGAGCTCGTCCGGGCAGATTCCATAGGCCAGCGCCACGCCGTCCGCGCCCATCGTGCCGTAGGTCGGCGCCCCCCTGTCCAGGAAGCGGCCGTTCACCGCCGCGCGGATCTCGGCGGCCAGCGCGCGGAACATCTTCTCATCCCCGGCCCGGCCCAGCAGCGCCGCGACGCGGACCATGATGGAAGCGACGTGGAAAAACTCCGCCGAAGAGGAAAAGGCCACCGGGATCCGCTCGGGATTCTTCTCGTTGCCTCCCGGCGGGCACCAGTCGCCCAACCCCTCGTCGATGATAAGGCCCTTGCTGCGGGCTTTCTCATGGAGCACCCATTCCTTCATGAGGCCGTAGTAACGTTCCAGCACGCGGCGGTCGCCGTAATAGAGGTAGAGGTTCCACGGGATCACCACCTGCGCGCAGCCCCACAGCGGCGAGGCGTCGCCGCAGGTGCGCTTTCCGGGGGCGATCATCTGCCAGGTGCCGTAAACCTCCTTTGTGGTGCGGATGTCCTCCAGATACTTCTCATAGCAGTTTACCATATTGAAATTATAGATGGCCGCTTCGCTTACGAGCTGCGCGTCGCCGAGCCAGCCGCATTTCTCGCGCACGGGGCAGTCCTCGGGGATCCCGTGGTAATTGGACTGGATGGTCCGCACGCCGATCTGCTGCAGCTTGTTCGCCGGCGGATAAGACGAAGTGAAGGCACCGGCTTTTTGAAGATCGGTGTTGACGGCAAAGCCCTCGATGAAATTCTCGGGCAGGTCGGCGGACATTTTGTTCACGCCCGTCACCTCCACGTACTGGAAGCCGTGATAGGTAAAACGCGGCTCGAACGTCTCCCCGCCCGGCCTGCCGCGGGCGATGTAGCGGTCCTGCTGCACCAGGCAGGTATGGAACGCGCCGCAGGTCTCGTAGTCCAGCCCGCCTTCGGCGCGTTCCGCAAAGCGGAACACGTACTCCGCGCCGGCCGGGGAATACGGGATATGGACTCTGATCCAGCCCGCAAAATTCTGCCCCATGTCGACGATCCAGGTCTGGTCGGTCTCGCCCTTGTGGAGATGCTCCGTACCGACGGGCATCACGCGGCGCGTGCGGCGGATCGGCGGCATCTCGCGGCACACGAGCTTCCCGCCCGGCGCGGGCATCTCCACGGCGTGCTTCCAGCCTTCGGCCTCAAAACCCGGGCAGCACCAGCCGTCCTGCTCCAGCCGGGCGTCGTAGGTCTCGCCGCCGTACACGTTGTTCAGCGTGATGGGGCTGTAATCGCAGAGGAACGACTCGTCCGAGCCGATCACGTCGCGCGTGCCGTCCTCGTAGAAGAGATGCAGCTCCATCAGCATGCGGTTGGCGCCGTAAAACAGCGTGCCGTCGCACCAGACGCGGTTCTGGTTGTAAAAGCCGTCTCCCAGGATCATGCCCATGGCGTTCTCGCCCGGCGTCAGCAGGCCGGTGACGTCGTAAACGGCGTATTCCACCAGCTTCTCGAAATTGGTGATCATCGGCTCCAGCACGGAGTCGCACACGCGCGCGCCGTTGAGCCACGCCTCCCCCACGCCCAGGCCGCAGGCGTACAGGCGGGCACGGACCACTTTCTTGGTCACGAGGAACCCGCGGCGCAGGCAGGAAGCCCAGCCCGCGCGCGCTTTCGGCTGCGCGATCCACTTCGCCGTAAAGTTCTCGTCGTACAGCGCGGTCTCGAAATGCGAGGCTGCCGAGGCTTCTTCGCCTTCCGCGCCGCGAACCGTCACCTGGAAATAATAGACGGTCTCCGCCCGCAGCGGGCCGCCCTCATACTCGATGTTTTCGCTGCGGCCGGAGGCGACGTAACCGGAGTCCCAGCAGTCCGGCGCGCCGAAGCCCGCGGGGTCGGTCGCTACGCGGATGCGGTAGCCCGCCTGCCGGAAATTCAGCGCCTGCGTCTGAACCTGAAAACCGAAACGGACTTTGCGGCTCTCCACGCCAAGGGGTTCGCGGCGGTACTCAACCGTCAGGTTTTTTACCAGAAACATCGTCATTTTCCTTTCAGCCTTTTCCTTTTTCTCGACGGCAATCCAAAAACCGGGCACACATTCCCGACCTCCCCCGCCGCACGACGCAGCTCGGCGCTTTCCCGGCGGAAAGGAGCGCCCGGTCAGGAGCAGAGGTCGATGATCGCCTGCGTGAATATTTTTGCGCTCACGAGCAGGTCGTCGACGACGGCGTACTCGTCCGCCGCGTGCATGCGGTTGTCCGTCCCCGGCATGGAGCAGCCGAACGCAACGCCGTTTTTCAGCCGATGGGCGTAGGTGCCGCCGCCGATCGCAAGGCACCGCCCCTTCCGGCCGGTATACTGCTCGTAGCATTTCAGAAGCGTGCGGACGAACGGCGTATCCGCCGGGACATGGTGGGCGGGAGAAACCCCTTCGCCGTCGGGTTCAAGCCCCAGCGACCGCGCCCTCGCGCAGAACGCGTCCTTCAGGTTCCGGTCCGTGGCGGAAACCGGCGTGCGCCCGTCGAAATATCCCTTCAGCCCGGTCGTCCGGCAGTCGAACAGATTCAGGCTCATGGTCAGTTCGCCGGAGATCGCGTCCTTCATCGCCACGCCGGCCGCCGTCCCTTTCCAGTCTCCGTGCGGGAAAAGCCGGTTGACGGCGCGGAGCCTGCGGAACCCCTCGGAGTCTGCAAACGGAATGCCGCACAGCAGGTCGATCAGCCCCGTGACGGCGTTGTTCCCGTCGCCGGGCGTGGAGGCATGGGCGCAGATCCCGTGCGCCTCCACAACCGTCTTGCCGTTCTCCTCCCGAACGAGGAAGCGGACGCCGGTCCTGGCCGACGCCACCCGGGCGTAGCCGGAAAGTTCCGCGGCGGGCAAGCCCTCCACAACGGCTTCGGCGGTATCCGGCACCACGTTGCTCTTGACGCCCCCGCGGACGGAAAGGATGCGCGGAAGCGCGGCGTCCTCCGCCCAAGACGCCCGCACCCAGGTGCTGTAGCGACCCTTTTCGATATTGACCACCGGGAATTCCGCGTCGGGGGAAAACGTCATCGGCGCCTCCGGTTCCGCCTCGTAATAATGCTTCATGTCGGCGCTGCCGCACTCCTCGTCGCTGCCGAGGACGAGCCGGGCGCTCTTTTTCAAGGGAACGCCGAGATCCCGGACCGCCTTCATGGCGTACAGCGCGGCGACCGCGGGCCCCTTGTCGTCCGCGGCGCCCCTGCCGTACAGTTTCCCGTCCTTCACGAGCGGCTCGAACGGGCGCGTCACCGTCCAGCCGCTCCCGGCGGGGACGACGTCCAGATGCGCAAGGATGTCCAGCTGCCTCGGGCGGTCATTCAAATCGACCGCGAGAACGTAATGGTCGTAATTCCGGACGGAAAATCCCATGTTTCCCGCCATCCGCTCCGCGGCGTCCAGCGCCTTCGCGGGGGATTCGCCGAACGGCATGCCGGGCTTCGGCTCGCCTTTTTCGCTCGGAATGCGGATCAGCTCCGCGGCGTCGCGCAGCAGCTCTTCCCTGTGGGCCTCGAAATACGCCGCAATCTGTTGTTTGTGATCCATGATTTTTTCAGACTCCTTTTCCGGTCATGCCTCAGAAGGAACGGATGACGTCGGCGTTCAGGGATTCGATCACTGCGCCCGCCAGCTTCACGGCGTTCTCGACGTCGGACAGGGCCGCGATGCCGTAGTGGGTGTGGATGTAGCGGACCGGAAGGCCCATGACGACGACCGGGACGCCCGCGTTGGAAAGGTGGATCGGCGCGCCGTTGGTCGAGCCGCCCCTGCGGACCGATTCCTGCACCGGAATCCCCAGCTTTTTACCCAGGTCCAGCACATATCTCTGATACCTTGGGTTGGTGATCATGCGCGCGTCGATATGGCGCAGCATGGGCCCTTTGCGGATCGCCGTCTGCGTCATGTATTCCTCGGTGAACGTGTCGTCGGCCGGGCAGCCCTCGAACACGATGGCGATGTCCGGGCGGATGGTGCGGCTGGTGACATACGCGCCGCGCGTCCCCACCTCCTCCTGCACGGCGAACCCGGCGGCGACGTCCACGTCCAGGTCCTTCCCCCGCAAAGCCTTCAGCGTCCCCAGAATGGAGGCGCAGCCGAGCCGGCAGTCGAACGCTTTGCCGATCATGAGCCCCCGGGACTCGATATACTCAAAATCGACGTCGGGAACCACGGGTTCGCCGATCCGGATGCCGAAATCGCGGATCGCCTCGTCCCGGGAAGTCGCCCCCACGTCGATCACCATGTCCGCCACGTCGGCCGGCGCGTTGCGCTCCGCTTCGCTCATGAAATGGGGAGGCTTGCTCGCAATGACGCCCGGGATGTATTCCCCGTCCGCGTTGCGCACGCGCACGCGGTGCGCGGGAATGTTGTTGGGCACCCAGCCGCCCAGCGTGATGAACCGAAGCGTTCCGTTCGGTTTGACGGCCTGGACCATGAACGAAACCTCGTCCGTGTGGGCGTCAAGCTGCACCACCGGCCGGCCGCCGCGGTTCCCGGAGCGCCGGAGATACAGGTTGCGCAGGGAATCCTCCGAAAAATCCCCGAGGCCCGCGCCGTACCTCCGGATCACCGTCAGCACTTCGTCCTCAAAGCCGGACGCGCCGTTCGCGTTGGAAACGTCCCGGATCAGACGGATCATATTCTCATTGTCCAAAAATGGTTTCCCCTTTCCCGAATTCAGGTTTTAGTCCTCAAACATGCCCTTCCGGAGGACGCGGCCGCCCTCCATCATGACCGTTCCGCCGGCGACGACGGCGCTGAGGTCCAGCCGGTCGTCCAGCAGGTTCAGGTCGGCGTCGTACCCCGCGGCGACGCGGCCTTTCCGCCCGGCAAGGCCGAGCGCCTCCGCCACCGTCGCCGTGGAGGGCCGGACTGCAAGCGAAAGCGGAACCCCGCATTCCCCGACGAGCGATTTCACGACCTGATGCAGAGCGGAAATCCTGCCCACCCCCATGCCGACGAGCTCTTTCCGGTCGTTCCACTTCGGTATGCTGCCGTTGGAATCCGTGCTGAGCGTGATGCGGTCCGCGGGCGCCCGCCCGAAGGCCTTCGCCAGCGTCCGCGCCGTCTTTCCGCCGTCCTCGTCGGCGGTGAAATCGATGTAGCCGCCCATGTTGGCAAACCGGACGGCGTCGTCGAACACCCTGCCCACATGCGTGGGGCGGAACGTTCGGATCGGAATGTCCTCCGTTTCCAGTATGTCGAACAGCAGGCCGAGGCCGCGCTTCCCGCTCCCGACGTGCAGGTGGACGATCCCCGGCTTCCCGGAAAGGATCCCGCCCTGCCGCGCTTCCGACGCCAGGCGGATCAGGTCCCGCTTCGAGAGATTCGAGGACCTGTGGTCCGCGATCGCGATTTTCACGCCGATGACCTCGCTGATAAACACAATATCCTTTTTTACGGAGCCCGTCAAGGTCGGCGAGGGATATTCGTAGGCCCCCGTCAGACAGAAAGCGGTGAGCCCCTCGCTCCTCAGCGCTTTCGTTTTCGCCACCAGGTTTTCCACGCTGCGGGTGACGGCGTCCGTCCCCAGCAGGCCCACGACCGTCGTGACGCCGCCGCGTATGCAGTCCGAAAGCCGGATTTCCGGCACGCGGCTCGCGAAGCCGTCTTCGCCGCCGCCGCCGAGGATGTGGACGTGCTGGTCGATATAACCCGGCACGGCGGTCCGGCCGTCCCCCTCGAGGACCTCAAGGCCGGGCAGCGGGACGTCCAGGTTCCGGCCGACCGCCTGGATCTTTCCGCCGGCGAGGAACAGGTCTGAAACCTTATCCGGATTTTCCAGATCCGCTCTTACATTTTTTATCAGTAACATCGCAACTCCAGACTGCCGTGCCTGCGCGGCGCGGCTGCATTTCAATTTTTTCCCTCCGTGCCCGGGCGGCCGCCGGATCCTTCCTTTTTTCTCCGGATTGGGATATAATATTCTCGATCCTCAGGATAGATAAAAGGATGAAAGAAAGCAGGCCGATCCATGCAGGAAGATTCATTTCAGAATATCAATCAGAATTACAATAATCTGACGCGGAAGCAGAAAGAGATCCTGGACACGCTGCTGGCAAACCCCGAAGACGTCTGCTACGTCGCCCTCAGCGAGCTGAGCCGGCGCACCGGCGTTTCCGAGGTGACCATTCTGCGCATGTGCAAGCGTCTCGGGTTCCGCAGCTTCGTGGAGCTCAAGCAGGCTTTTCGCGCCCATACGGAACGCCTCGTAAAGAATTTCATGGAGACCAGCTACTTCTCCCTGGATCTTCCCAGCGCCGAGCGGGAAGACAAGGAAAACGTGCTGCAGCGGATCATGGACAGCGGCCGCGCGCAAAGCGCCAGATTTTACGACACGCTGTCCAAGCAGAAAATATTAAAGACGTCGCGGCTGATCCTGCGGGCAAAAACCGTTCTGATCTGCGGGCAGGGCGTGTCCGCCGTGGTGGCCGATTATTTTTACCGCAGACTTTCGCCGCTGATCCCGAACGCCGTTTCCGTCCGGCCGGAAGACATGGACAACGTGCAGGCGAGCCTGATCAAGCTGCGCCCTGGCGACCACGTCATCGCGATCTCGTTCCCGCGCTACTATGCGGCCATGCGCAACATCGTGCAGTTCGCGGAATACCGCGGCGCCGGCATCACCGCCATCACGGACCGGCCGGATTCCCCTGTGGTGACGCCGAACAGCGTCAACTATCTGTGCGGTACGGCGACCCAGGTGTTTTACAATTCGTACTCGCTCCCGATCGAGCTGGTGAACCTGATCGCGTCCGGCGTGGTTCTGGAAATGGGAGAAGACTACGACCGGCTGGTTTCGTCCGCCCATGAGGTGATCCACTTCATCAACGAATCGGAATCCCGCCGGAACCCGTAGCCTTCGCTTTTACCGCTCCGCGTACCGGTGGCAGGCGACCCAGTGCCCCTCTTCCACCTGGTGGAACCCTGGGGTGATTCTTCTGCAGACGTCCTCCGCGTACCGGCAGCGCGAGCAGAACTTGCAGCCCTCCGGAATATTGACCGGGCTCGGCACCGTCCCTTCCAGCACGATGCGGCTGCGCTTCCTCTCGGTCTTCGGGTCCGGAAGGGGAATGGCGGACAGCAGCGCCTGCGTGTAGGGATGCAGCGCCCTGTCGAACATGGCCTGGCTGGAAGTGAGCTCGACCAGGCTTCCCAGATACATGACGCCGATGCGGTTGCTGATATATTTTACCATGGAGATGTCGTGCGCGATAAACAGATAAGTAAGCCCCAGCTCGTCCTGCAGTTTCCGCAGCAGGTTGACCACCTGCGCCTGGATGGAGACGTCCAGCGCGGAGATCGGCTCGTCGGCCACGACGAATTCCGGCCGGATCGCCAAGGCCCGCGCGATGCCGATCCTCTGGCGCTGGCCGCCGGAAAACTCATGCGGGAACCGCCCGGCGTGCTCTCTCTGGAGGCCCACCATCTCCAGCAACTTCACCACACGGCTTTCCCGCTCTTCCCGGCTCATCGCGGCGTTCTGGGAGTCCAGCCCTTCCGCAACGATGTCCACGACTTTCATGCGCGGATCCAGGGACATGTACGGATCCTGAAAAATCATCTGCATCTTCCGGCAGCATTCACGGTTTTCCTCTTTGGAAAGGTGCCCGCTGATCCTCTTGCCGTTGTAGAGGACCTGCCCGGCCGTCGGATGGTACAGGCGCATGATGGTCCGGCCGAGCGTGGATTTTCCGCAGCCGGATTCGCCGACGAGGCCGAGCGTTTCTCCCTTGCGTATCTGGAAGGAAACGCCGTCCACCGCCTTCAGCGTCTGCTTCTTCCCGATCTGGAAATATTTTTTCAGGTTCTTCACTTCCAGCAGAACTTCACTCATCACGTTTCCTCCTTCCCGGCCGCCTGCCTCGCGTAGGGATGCTGCAGCCAGCAGGCGGAGCAGTGCGTCCCGCTGATCCGCGTGTGTTCCGGCCGGAGAAGGCGGCAGATCTTCATGGCCCTGTCGCAGCGCGGGGCAAACGGGCAGCCCACGGGCGGGTCGATCAGGTCCGGCGGCGTGCCGGGTATGGTTTTCAGCGAGCCGGAGTCGTCGTCGACTCTCGGGATGGAGGCGAGCAGCCCCAGCGTATAGGGATGCTGCGCCTCGTAAAAGATCTCGTCCACCGTGCCGCTCTCCACGATCTGGCCGCCGTACATCACGGCGACCTTGTTGGCGATGTTGGCGACGACGCCCAGGTTGTGGGTGATCAGGATGATGGAGGTGTTGATCTTCCGCTGGAGGGATTTCAGAAGGTCCAGGATCTGCGCCTGGATCGTCACGTCCAGGGCGGTCGTCGGCTCGTCGGCCACAAGGACCTTCGGGTTGCAGGCAAGCGCGATGGCGATGACCACCCGCTGGCGCATGCCGCCGGAGAACTGGTGCGGGTACTGGCCGAAGCGCTTTTCCGGGTAGGCGATCCCCACCAGGCGGAGAAGCTCGACCGCCCGCGCCTTTCTGTCCTGCGCGCTCATTTTCTCATGTTCCCGAAGCACTTCCATGATCTGTTTTCCGACGGTCATGGTAGGGTTCAGCGACGTCATCGGGTCCTGGAAGATCATCGAGATCTCCGAACCGTTCAGCCTGCGCATCTGGCGTTCGCTGTACTCCGTGACGTCCCTGCCGTCGAAGATCACCCGTCCGGCGTCGATGCGGCCCGTCTTCGGCAGCAGCTTCATGATGCCCTTTACCGTGATGCTTTTGCCGGAGCCGGACTCCCCCACGATCGCCAGGGTATCCTTCGGCTCCAGCGAGAAGCTGACGCCCCGCACGGCCTGGACGACATTGTCGTACGTCTGCAGGCTGATATGTAAATCGCGGACTTCCAATAAGCTCATTTTTCAGCCCCCATTTCTGCGCTATATGCGCATCTGCGGATCAAACGCGTCGCGGAGGCCGTCGCCCAGGATGCTGAAGCACACCATGATCAGGACGATCACGACCGCCGGGACGAACAGCAGGTAGGCATGGCTGTTGATCACCTGAAAACCGCTGTTGATGAGAACGCCGAGCGAGGCCTTCGGCTCCTGCAGCCCGATGCCGATAAAGCTGAGAAAAGCCTCCGTAAAGATCGCGGACGGAATGGTGAACATCGTGTTGATCACGATGACGCCCACGGTGTTCGGGATCAGATGCTTCATGATGATCTCACGGTTCGACGTGCCCAGAAGCCGGGCCGCCAGGACGAATTCCTGGTTTTTCAGCTTCAGGATCTCCGCGCGGACCAGCCGCGCCATGTTCACCCACCCGGAAATGGACATCGCGATGATCAGCGTGCCGATGCCGGCAGGCATTACCATCATCAGCAGGATCACGATGATCAGGTTCGGAATGCCGATCAGCACCTCGACGATGCGCTGCATCACGGCGTCCACCCTGCCGCCCAGCAGGGCGGAAACGGAGCCGTAGGTCACGCCGACCAGCAGGTCGAGCCCGGCGGCGACGACGGCAATCAGCAGGGAAATACGCGTGCCGTACCAGACGCGCGACCATTCGTCACGGCCGAATTTGTCTGTTCCGAACCAATGTGCAGGGCCCGGTGCCTGAAAAATGGCGCCGTAGTCCGTCGTGTAGTAGTCATATCTTGCGACCGCGGGGCCCGCAAACGCGAGCGCCACCAGAACGAGGAGGATCGCCAGCGCGACGACCGATCCCTTGTTCTGCTTCAGGCGGATCCAGCCGTCCTGAAAGCCGGAGCGCGTCGGCCGCGAGATTTTTTCCCGCTCCTCCGCATCCGCTTCCGCGGGACCGAACAGGTCTTTCGTCACTTCCATGTTTTGCAAACCGCATCACTCCTTCGCCGGTGCGAGCCGGATTCTCGGGTCAATCACGCAGTAGAGAACGTCGATGATCAGAATGACCACCACATAGAACGCGCTGTAAAAGACCGTGAGGCCGAGAATGGTGGAATAGTCGTTCGCCTTGATGGTGTCCACGAACAGGCTGCCGATGCCCGGCACGCTGTAAATGCTCTCCACGGCGAGGGAGCCCGTCAGGACGTTCACCGTTATGGCGCCGAGGATGGTGAGGACAGGCAGCATCGAATTGCGCAGCGCGTGGCGCATGAGGATCTTGGCCGGGCTCAGGCCCTTCGCCTTCGCCATCAGGATGTAGTCCTGCTGCAGGACCGTGAGCATTTCCGTCCGGACGAACCGCGCGATCTGCGCGACGACGCCGAAGGAAAGCGCCAGCGACGGCAGGACGGAGGACGCGTAGCTCTCCCAGTACGCGACCGGGAGAAGGCCCCACTTCAGGCCGAACAGGTACTGCAGAAGGGCCGCCACGACAAAGTTGGGAACGGAAATCCCCAGAACGGAGACGATCATGGTCAGGTAATCCAGCGGCGTGTTGTGCTTGTAGGCGGCCACCACGCCGAGGACGAGACCGACCGCCAGGCCGACCAGAACCGCCTGGATCCCCACCAGCGCGGAAGGGACGATGCGCGACGCGAGGATGCTTTTGACCGGCTGGCCGGAATACAGGGTGGACGTTCCGAAATCCCCCTGGAATACATTGCCGAGATATTTGAAATACTGGATGTACACCGGCTGGTCCAGCCCGTAGCTCGCGTAAATCTGCTGCTGCTGCGCCGGGGACAGGCTGCTGATCTTATCCTCGTCGAACGGTGTTCCCGGAAGGCTGTGCATCAGAAAAAAGGTTGCGGTCATGATGACGAGAAGCGTCACGAAAAGGTAAACGATCCGCTTCAGGATATACTTTTTCAAATTGCCTCCTCCTTCGGAGATCGCCGCGCCGCTTCATAAGAGGATAGGCTGTTGCAGCGCAACAGCCTATCCTTCGGTATGAAACGCCGCAGACTTAATCTACTTCAGTATATTTCAGCTCCAGAATGCCGCTGTCGGGTTCGACGAGGTTCTTCACGTTCGGCTTCACAAGGTAAGCGGAACCAATGTAGTAAAGCGGGGCGACGACGGCATTGTCGACGACCAGGCTCTTCTCGGCCTGGACAAGCAGGTCGGCGCGCTTTGCGGTGTCCCGTTCGGCGTGCGCTTCCTCAATCAGTTTCACATAGGCGTCGGCGGCTTCCGTATCCTTGAAATTGCCGCGGAAGCTGTTCGTGTTCTCCGTCCAGATCTGCAGATAGGTCATCGGGTCGTCGTAGTCGGCGCCCCACGCGTTCAGGCCCATCTGGTACTTGCCGGTCTTCATGAGGGACCTTCTGGCCTCTTTGGTCTTGGAATCGAGATTTACGTCGATGCCGAGCACCGATTTGAACTGGCTCTGCAGATAAGTGCCCACGTCCTTGTTTTCCGTGTCGTCGTCCAGGACGAGCGTCATCTGGGGAACCTGCCCGCCGAGCTCTTCAACGCCCTTTTTCCAGTATTCCTTGGCTTTTTCCGCATTGTAGCTCATCAGCGTCCCCTGCAGCGAACCGAAAGTCTTCCCCGCGATGCCGCTGCTCATGGATTTCGGGACCACTCCGTTCGCGGCCTCGGAGCCGTTATTCAGAATGGTGTTCACCAGCGTGTTGTTGTCGACCGCCATGCTGAGCGCCTTGCGGATATTCAGGTTCTTGGTGCCTTCCGCCGTCGTGTTGAACTGGATGAAATTGGTGCGGAAAATCGTGTGCGTCGTGAATTCCTTGCTGCTCTTGTAAGACGGCACATCCGTCGCGGAAAGCTTCACGCGGCTGAGCTGGCCCGCCTTGTAAAGGTTCAGGGCGGTGCTCTGCTCCTTGATGATCTTGATGTTGACCGTGTCGACTTTCACGTTGTCCTTATCCCAGTAATTCGGGTTCTTCACCAGCGTCACGCCGGAAGCCGCGTCAAACTGGGTGACCATGTACGGGCCCGAATAAACCAGGTTGTCTTTCCCGAGCGCGTAACTGGCGCCCTGTTTCTGGTAAAAGCTCATGTCCACCGCATAGTACGGCACGAAAGTCGTGAGGGAAAGGAAGTAAGGCGTCGGGGCTTTCAGCTTGACGACGAGCGTCTTGTCGTCAGGCGTCTCGATGCCGACCTGATCCGCGCCCACCTTCTTCTCAGAATACTCCTGGCCGTTGACGATATAATCGGTCAGAATGAACGCATATCCGTTCTTGGCGTCGGCTTTCATCTGCTCCAGCCAGGTTTCCCGGAATACCTTCGAGGTGATCGCGTCGCCGTTGCTGAACTTCAGCCCGTCGCGCAGGGTGAAGGTATAGGTCAGCTTGTCGTCCGAAACCTTGCAGCTTTCCGCAAGGGCCGGCTGGGGCTCGTCGTTCATGTCCAGACGGTAAAGCCCCTCCGAGATATTGTTCAGCACGGTGAACGCAATGTTGTCGGACGCGGCGAACTGATTCAACGTCGGGATCTCGTTCTCCAGATAAAAGCTTACCGACGTCGGCTTTGCGGCGCCTGAGCCAGCCTGGCTGGCCGGCTCGGCCGAGTTCCCGGTAAAGGAATTGCATCCGGTCGCCGCCGAGAGGAGCAATGCCATCGTAAGAACCGCTGCTGCAATCTTTTTCATCATTTACCACCTCATAAGCGCAAGTTTTGGATTGGTTTTATGCATCAACCGGCCTATGCTGCAAAAAGGTTGCCGCATGCCGGATGAATGCCCGGGGAAGAGCAGTGCTGACGTCCGATTATGAATAATAGTTTGGCAAAGGATTCAAAATGGTCGTGACCAAGTTGACACCTTTGCCAAACTTTAATTGTTTAAATTCTAGCATCAAGGCTCGAAAAAGTCAATGATAACTTTACTATTTTCAGATGTTTATTTATTTTGCAGTAAACACGCTATACTAATTTTAATGAAACCGTGACAAAGCGATAAAAAAGTTCTTCTCTTTTTTTCTATCGGATGACATGAAATTTTTCAATAATTCGTTGCATCGAAAAGAGTGGAAGGTGTTCTTGCCGAAAAATATCCCGAAATCCTTCCTCAGGGCGGGGACAAGCCGGGAAACAGACGGTGCCGAAAAGACTTCCCCCGCCGCAAAACAAGTTCTGCGGCGGGGGAAGTCTTTTTTATAAGCCCGCGGCGTCCTCTCCGGGACGCTTCTGCGGAGGCGGCAGGGGAGCCTCGTCGGATCTTTTGAGGAGATAAAGCGCCGCGCAGCCGATCGGGGGAAGGACCAGACTGCTTTCCGCATCCGGCGTCGGGCCGAAAATCGGTTCGGCCCCTTCCCATTCCGCGTCCAGATGGAGGGCAAGCGGCCTGTCTCCCCGGTTAAAAGCGCACAGGAGCGCGTCGTTGCCGTCCGAGCGAATATAAGCCAGGCCGTCTCCGTCCGCCGTCACGGGGCGGAACCAGCCGCCCCGCAGGCAGCTGCACTTCGCGCGGAGCGCGCCGAGCCTGCGGTACCATGCCACCAGCCCGGCATCCTCGTTTCCCCACGGGTAGCATGTTCGGTTGAACGGGTCGCGGTAACCCTCCACACCCGCTTCGTCGCCATAGTAAACGCAGGGGACGCCGGGAAGCGTAAACTGCATCAGCGAAGCGAGACGCATCAGCGCAAGGCCTCGCGCGCGCTGCTCCCGTGTCAGGCGCGCGGCACTCTGCCAGCGGCGGCCGCGGCCTCGCAGCGGTTCTCCCGCCAGGGCGGTGACCGCGCGCTCCGTGTCGTGCGTGCCGATGTTGTTCATCAGGCAGCGGACGGCCTGCGGCGGATAATTCTCCAGAACGCTGAGAACGATTTCCATCATCTCCGAAGGGCTTTTCCCCGTGAGATAGCCGAGAACGGCGGAGCGGAAGGGATAGTTCATCACGCTGTCCAGCTGGCCGCCGAGCAGGTATTTCCGGCGCTTGCCGTAGGAAACCTTGTTGGAGGCGTCCTCCCAGACCTCGCCGATCAGAACGGCATCCGGTTTTTCCGCCTTGGCGGCGGCTCGCAGGTCTTCCAGAAAGCCGTCGGGCAGTTCGTCGGCAACGTCGAGACGCCAGCCGGAGGCCCCGGCGCGCAGCCAACGGCGCACGATCCCGTCCGGGCCGTTGATAAAGCGCACAAAACCGGGACTCTTCTTGTCGACGCAGGGAAGCGTGACGAAATTCCACCAGCAGTCGTATTCGTCCGGCCAGCGCCGGAAACGGTACCAGGAGTAATAAGGAGAATCCTTCGACTGATACGCGCCCGGCCCTGGGTAGCGCCCTTCCCGGTTGAAATAGACGCTGTCGCTTCCCGTGTGGTTGAAAACGCCGTCCAGGATCACCCGAATGCCGAGCTTCGCGGCTGCCGCGCAGAGACTGCGGAAATCCTCTTCCCCGCCGAGAAGCGGATCGATCTTCTCATAATCCGCCGTGTTGTACCGATGGTTGGAGTGCGCCTCGAAGATCGGGTTGAGGTACAGGCAGGTGACGCCCAGGGACTTGAGATAGCCGAGCTTCTCCTCAATGCCGCGCAGGTCGCCGCCGAAATAATCGCCGTTCGTGATTTTCCCTGCGGCGTCCGGCTCCCAGTCCGGCTGTTCGCCCCAGACGCGGTGCAGCTTCCGGTCGGCAGGGACTCCCCGCCTCTTCCGTTCCGAGCGGAAAAAGCGGTCGGGGAAAATCTGGTAGATCACGCCGCCGGGCAGCCAGTCCGGCGTAGTCATGCCGCGGCCGTAAACCGTGAGCTGCCACTGGCCGCCGTCCCCGCGCAGATCGCCCTCTCCGCCCCAGCCGCGCGTGACGGCGAGCGTGCCGCGCCAGGTATCGACGGAAAAGCGGTAAAAATACAGGCCGGGTTTCGGGGGCGCGTAGTGGCATTCCCAGAACTCGTGCTGATCGCCGCCCATGCCGCACCAGAACATTTCCAACGTCCGCCGCGCGCCGGACGCGCCGTCCGTCACCACAAGGCGCGCGGCGGAGCAGTGCAGGTCGCGCGGCATCATGATTTTAAAATGGACAGCCGTCCCGTCGGCCACGGCGCCGGTCGGGCACCGGCAGGCGGGATTGCGCGAGTTGAACATGAAAGCACCGCCTCCGGTCTATTTTTCCGCAGCAGGCGCAGCGGTTTTTCTCTCTTTCCGGGCCGAAGGAACGGGTTCCGCATGCCAGATGCCGCCGGCGTACTCCCGGATCGCGCGGTCCGCCGCGAAACGGCCGGCTTTCGCCACGTTCACCAGGCACATGCGCTGCCACGCGACGGGATCGGAATACAAGCGCGACGATCTTCTGCGCGCGTGCTCGTAAGAGGCGTAATCGGCAAGCACCATATACGGATCCTTGTCGAGCAGCGAGTCCGCGATGTCGCGGAAGCTGACGCCGCAGAAGCCGTCGCTCATCTCGCGGAGCGCCGCGTCGAGCCCCGGCGTCTCGTCCGCGAAGGACCGCGGGCGGTAACCGCTGCTCCGGAGCTGGGCGGCCTGTTCGGCCGTCTTGCCGAAGAGGATAATGTTGTCGTCGCCCACCGCGTCGTGGATCTCCACGTTCGCGCCGTCCAGCGTGCCGAGCGTCACGGCCCCGTTGATCATCAGCTTCATGTTGCTGGTTCCGGAAGCTTCCGTTCCGGCAAGCGAGATCTGCTCGCTGATGTCGGCGGCCGGCATCAGCAGCTCCGCCAGCGTGACGCGGTAATCCTCCAGATAGACGACTCGCATCTTCCCGTTGACGCGCGGATCGCCGTTGATCGTTTTGCCGAGGTCGACGATGAAACGGATGATCTGCTTTGCAAAGTAATACCCCGGCGCGGCTTTTGCGCCGAAAATATAGGTGCGCGGGATGAAATCCATCCCCGGGTTCTCGCGCAGGCGCCGGTAATCCATCAGGATCTGCAGCGCGTTCAGATGCTGGCGCTTGTACTCGTGCAGCCGCTTGACCTGCACGTCGAAAATGGAATCGGGATCGACGGCGACGCCGTTCGCCTTTTTCACATAGTCCGCAATGCGGAGCTTGTTCTGCCGCTTGATCTGCGCGAGCCTGTGCAGGACGCCGGGATCGTCCCGGTAGCCGACCAGCTTTTCCAGCTGGGAGGCGTCCGTGACAAAGCCGGGGCCGATCAGTTCTTGCAGGAGGGCCGAAAGCCCCGGATTCGCCTGGCAGAGCCAGCGTCGGTGCGCGATGCCGTTCGTCACGCTGGTGAATTTCTCCGGCATTTCGGTGTAAAAGTCGTGGAACACGCGGTCTTTCAGGATCTCGCTGTGCAGCCGGGAAACGCCGTTCACGCTGTGGCTCCCCACGACGGCGAGGTTCGCCATCTTGACGTAGCCGTCGTTCCAGGGGGCCATGCGGCCGATCTGGTAGCCGTCGACGCCCTTCGTGTGCATCCGCGCGCAGAAACGGCGGTTGATCTCCTCCACGATCTGGTAGATGCGGGGCAAACGGGACTTGAAAAGATCCACCCCCCAGCACTCCAGCGCCTCCGGCATCACGGTGTGGTTGGTATAGGCGAACGTGCTCTGCACGATTTCCCACGCCTTCTCCCAACCGTAACCGCACTCGTCCAGCATCACGCGCATCATTTCCGGGATGGCGAGGACCGGGTGCGTATCGTTCAGGTGGATCGCCGCGAGGTCCGGCAGGCTGTCGAGCGTGCTGTGGTTGAAAAGGTGGCGGCGGATAATATCCTGGACTGTTGCGGAAACGAGGAAATATTGCTGGGAAAGGCGGAGGCTCTTCCCCTCCAGGTGATTGTCGTCCGGGTAAAGGACCTTCGTGATGACCTCGGCCATCGCATTCTGCTCCATGGCGCGCATATAGTCCCCGTCGTTGAAAAGCTTCATGTTGAAGTCGGCGCTCGTGGCGGACCACAGGCGCAGGCGGCTGACGCCTCTGCCGCCGTAGCCGGAAATATACATGTCGTACGGCACGGCGATCACATTGGTGTAATCCCTGTGCTTCACCACATGGTACTGGTTGTTCCAGCTCTCCTCGATGCGGCCGTTGAAGTGGACCTCCACGCTCTTGTCCGGAACGCCGCGGAGCCAGATCTTCCCGCCGGGCAGCCAGAAATCGGGCAGCTCCGTCTGCCAGCCGTCCACCAATTTCTGCCGGAAAATGCCGTACTCGTAGCGCAGTGAATATCCCGTGGCCGGGTAGCCCAGCGTCGCCAGCGAATCCATAAAGCACGCGGCAAGGCGCCCCAGGCCGCCGTTTCCGAGGCCGGCGTCCGGCTCCGCCTCGTACAGCGTATCCAGCTTCAGGCCCATCCCGGCAAGCGCCTTGCGGAAATCGTCTTCCAGCCCGAGGTTGTAAAGATTGTTTTTCAGCGACCGGCCGACGAGGAATTCCATGCAGAGATAGTAGATCTGTTTCGTTCCATCTTTCGCCGCGCGGTCGGCGAAAGCGCGGTACGAATTTTCAAGCCTGTCGCGCACCGCGAGTGCCGTCGCCTTATAGCACTGCTCGTCGCTGGCGTTCTCCAGCGACACGCCGAAAACATGCTCCAGATTCCCCCGGATCGTCTCCTGAATTCTTTCTACGGAACGTTTGTCATTCATGGAAAATCCTCCAATAAGGAGCCTCCGCCGAAATCGCGGGGCCTCGTTTCGCCAAAATCAGCAAGTTGGTGAGATATGTGTATCATACACCAATTTATGCAAACAATCAAGGATAGGGAATCGCGGGAGCAGGTTTTATAAAATAAGATTTTTTCCCATTAATCCTAGACTTTTATTTTATTTCGTGAGATATTTTCTTTTCCTATTGTAAAATAATTTTCATATGTTTTTGTGCATATTATACAATTTCAAAAGTGCCTTTTTCCCTTTTTATTCCCCCGGAAAACGCCTCAGGGCAATAACGCTTCTGCAAAAACTGACGGATTTCCCTTTTATATTATAGCAAAACAGATTATAATATGCTATATATATTGTGGAGGGGTTATGGCATTTTAGACTGAAACGCGGGAAAGGACTTGAAAGCATGGCCAAAAACAGAATCAGGCTGAGCATCTGCGGCTGCGAACTTGCCCTCTGCTCGGAGGAAAACGAGTCCGATATTCGTTCCATAGGGGATGAAGTCCAGAAAACGATCGACGAGATGATGGAAAAGAACGAGCGCCTTTCCGTCACCATGGCGGCGATCATCGCCGCACTGGACTATTGCGACGCTGCGCATCGGGCCACCGCAGCGGCGGACAACCTCCGCTCGCAGATCAAGGATTACCTGGAGGATTCCTCGCACGCCCGCATGGACGCGGAGGAGTCCCACCGCGAGCTGGAGCGCGTGCGGCGCGAGAACCAGACGCTCCGCGCGCGCCTTGCGGCGGTCGGCGGAGAAAACGCGCCTGCGAAGCAGGAGGCCGTCCCCGCACCCGCAGGCGTTCCGGCGCCCGCAGCGGAAAAGCCGGTTCCATCCAATGAAAACCCCAAGGAAACGGCGAAGGCGGAGGAAAAAGAAAAAGCCGAACAGGATTCCTTTATGAGCTTTTTTGAAAAGAAAGCGGATGAGCAGTAAGCCGGAAGTGCTGGCGCCGGCCGGCTCGCCGGAAAGCCTTCGCGCGGCGGTGCGCACGGGCGCGGACGCCGTGTATCTGGGCGCTTCCCGCTTCAGCGCGCGCGCCGGGGCAAAAAATTTCGGGCCGGAAGAACTGCGGGAAGCGGTGCGTTACTGCCACGCGCGCGGCGTGCGGGTTTACCTGACCGTGAACACACTGCTGACGGACGGCGAACTCCCGGAAGCGCTCGATCTCGTGCAATACGCCTGTTCGCTCCCTGTTGACGCCCTTCTGGTACAGGATATGGGCCTCGCACGGGAGCTTTTTCGCTGCGCGCCGGAAATGCCGCTGCACGCTTCGACGCAGACCGGCGTACATACGGCGGCGGGCGCGCGGACTCTCGCGGACGCGGGTTTCCGCCGCGTCGTGCTCGCGCGGGAGCTCTCGCTGTGCGAAACGGAGGAAATCCACCGCCGCTGCCCCATCGAACTGGAATCGTTCGTTCACGGGGCGCTGTGCATGTCCGTCAGCGGACAGTGCTATTTCAGCTCCGTTCTAGGCTCGCGCAGCGGAAACCGCGGCATGTGCGCGCAGCCCTGCCGCCTCCCCTTTTCCGTCCCGGGCGGGACGGGCCACGACCTGAGCCTGCGCGACCTCTGCCTGATCGGGAGGATCGGCGAGATGGCTGCCGCCGGATGCTGCAGCCTGAAGATCGAGGGCCGGCTCAAGCGGCCGGAATATGTCGCCGCCGCCGTGCGCGCCTGCCGCCTCTCGGCGGACGGAAAGCCCGTGCCGCGCGAGCTTCTGGAAAGCCTGCGGGCGGTTTTCTCGCGCTCCGGCTTCACGCAGGGCTATGCGGACGGGAAACTCGGCCGCGCCATGTTCGGCACGCGGACGAAGGAGGACGTCGCCGACGCCACGGAGGACGTTCTCCGCCGGCTGCGCGGCCTGTATTCCACGGAATCCTCGCGGATCCCAGTTGATTTTACGCTGAAAATACCATATAATAAACCGGTTTTTCTCATCGCGTCGGACAGATCGGGACATACCGTTCGAATTTCCGGCGCGGTTCCCGAGCCGGCCGTCCGCCGGGCCGCCGACGCAAAACGCTGCGAAGAGCAGCTCCGCAAAACGGGAGGGACGCCCTTCTTCGCCGGAAAAGTGGACTGCGGCATAGCTCCGGGGCTCGCCGTCCCCGTTTCGGAACTGAACCGGCTGCGCCGCGAGGCGCTCTCCCGTCTGGAAGCGGCGCGGAGCGCGCGCCCGCCCGTTCCGTTCGAAACCGGCGAAGCGCCGCGGCCGCCGGAGCACCGCGCCGGGCCCATGAAACTGCGGGCACGATTCCGCAACGCGGACCTGCCGGAATGCGCAAAGAAGTGCGGTCTGGCCTATGTTCCCTGCACGACCGCCCCGGAGCGGCTGGCTTCGCTGCTTGGCAGCGGTTTTCCCGCCGCCGTCGAAATTCCGCGCGGCTTGTTCGGCATGGAGGAAAAGATTCGCGGCGAATTGCGGGAGGCGATGCACGCCGGCGTGCGGGACGCCTGGGCCGGAACGCTCGACGCCGCGCGCATCGCGCTGGAGCTCGGCTTCAACGTCCACGGCGGTTTCTCGCTGAATATTACGAACACGCAGGCGCTGGAATGGTACCGCGAGCTCGGCCTGACGGACGCGGAGCTGTCGCCGGAACTGAAGCTTTCCCTCGCGGCGCGCATCGGCGGCAGCCTGCCGAAAGGCGTTCTGCTCTACGGGCGGATCCCGCTGATGCTGACGCGGAACTGCCCCGCCGCCAACTCCGCCCGCGGCTGCCTGCACTGCCGGACGGCGCCGGAGCTCACCGACCGCCGGGGAACCCGTTTTCCCGTGCAGTGCTATGGGGCCTGCAGCGAGGTGCTGAATTCCGTACCGCTGATTCTGGCGGATAGGCTGGGGGAAGTCAGGAATCAGGATTTCGGGCTGCTGCGCTTCTCCACGGAAAGCCCGGCGGAAACCGGGCGCGTCCTTTCCGCTTATTTTGCCGCCCTGCGGGGGAAAACCGAAAAGCCCGCCGCGGGAACCTTCACGCGCGGGCTCGCTTTCCGCGGGTTCGAGTAAACCAAAAATTGTCAACGGAACGGGTGATCGGATGAAAAAACTGCTGAAAATCAAGCGGGTGCGGAAAAACGCCGCGCTTCCCACGCGCGGGAGCGCCGGCGCGGCGGGGCTGGATCTTTACGCCTGCCTGGAAAATCCCGTCTCCCTCGAACCGGGCGGACTTTATCGCATCCCCACCGGCGTCGCGGTCGCCCTGCCGGACAAAAATACCGTCGGGCTGATCTTTGTGCGGAGCGGCCTCGGCGTAAGGCACGGCATCTCGCTATCGAACGCCGTGGGCGTGATCGACAGCGATTACCGCGGCGAGCTGGTCGTCGGCCTCTGCAACAACGGTGGGAACGTCTACACGCTTTCGCCGGGCGAGCGGTTTGCGCAGCTCGTCGTCATGCCGCTGCTCCCGGTCGACCTGGAGGAAACGGACGACCTCGGGGAAACGGAGCGCGGAACCGGTGGATTCGGTTCCACCGGGAAATAAAAGTATTTCGGCGGAAAAGGGGAAAAGTATTCATGAAAAAGGGTATCATCCGTGCGCTCCTGTTCATCACGCTCATTATCCTGGCGGTCGTTCTCGGCAAAGCCGTCGCCGGCGTCGCAAGCGGTGTTCCTTTCCTTTCATGGCTCGCCATCACGGCCAAATTCGGCATCTCCACCGTGACGGTAGACCTTTCGATCCTCACCCTCACCTTCGGCATGCTGATCGACGTCAGCGTCGCCCAGGCGCTGCTTTTGCTGGCTGCGATTTTTACATATGTCAGAATTCAAGGAAAAGGATAGGGATAAAACATGTTGTATCTTGCATCCTCGTCGCCCCGGCGCAGTGAGATTTTAAAAATGGCGGGCTACGAATTCACCGCGGAACCGGCCAACGTGAGCGAGGCCGTGCTTCGCGGAACGCCGCCCATCCAGATTGTGGAGCAGCTCTCCGCGCGAAAAGCGGAGACTCTGGCGAAGCTTCATCCGGACGATACGATCCTCGCCGCCGACACGATCGTCGTGTTCAAGGGCCGTATCCTGGGCAAGCCGAAAGACATGGAAATGGCGAAGGCGATGCTGAAGGTGCTGTCCGGGAACGTACACCAGGTCTACACAGGCTACACCGTCATCTACGGCAAGAAATTCTATTGCAGCCACGAGGTGACCTCCGTCGAGTTCTATCCGCTTACCCAGAAGGAAATCGAGGACTATGTGGCTACGGGCGAACCCCTCGACAAAGCCGGCTCCTATGGAATCCAGGGCAGGGGAGCGCTCTTCGTCAAGCGCATCAACGGCGATTTCTACAACGTGGTCGGCCTTCCGATCGCGAAGATCAACAGGATCCTCCAGTCAATGTGGAACAGGAAAGAATGACGGCCGCGCGGGAAAACGATTTTCCAGTTGTGTATCACCGTGCGCGGCGTTATAATAGAATTTATGGAGAGATATCTGCGCTGAGCAGCCGAAAGGGGAAAATAACCGATGTTTTCAAAGGATATAGGCATTGACCTTGGCACCGCCAATACGCTGGTGTATATGAAAGGCAAGGGCATCGTAATGCGCGAGCCTTCCGTAGTTGCCGTCGACGTGCGCACGGACACCGTGCTCGCCGTCGGCAAACAGGCGAAGGAAATGATCGGGCGCACGCCCGGTTCCATCGTGGCGGTCTGCCCGATGAAGGACGGCGTGATCGCCAACTTCGACATCACCGCGACGATGCTGAAGCACTTTATCAAGCAAGCTGTAAAATCCACCGCGTTTTCCAAACCCCATATCATCATCTGCATTCCTTCCGGCGTAACGGAGGTGGAGCGCCGCGCCGTGGAGGACGCCGCCCGCCAGGCCGGGGCCAGCAACGTGGAGCTGATGGAGGAGCCGATGGCCGCGGCGATCGGGGCCGGCCTTCCCGTCAGCGAGCCGACCGGAAGCATGGTCGTCGACATCAGATCGGAAGAGCGTCGTGTAGGGAAAGAGTGTAGATCTCGGT